>Ga0307992_1001453_pt1 | contig 13954 bp, 13 predicted proteins | sample EllFjometagen133_FD_203162 | JGI IMG/M metagenome (GOLD analysis project Ga0307992, IMG submission 203162) | Marine microbial communities from Ellis Fjord, Antarctic Ocean - #133 | ecosystem: Environmental > Aquatic > Marine > Unclassified | place: Southern Ocean | collected 2014-10-08
GGCAAGATACCAATATCTATTACATCTAGCCCCGTTGATAATAGCCCCTTCATATAACTTTGTTTTAGTGCGGGGGTAGTTAATCTTATATCGCCGCTTAAAGCTACCTTTTTGGCACCTTGTCTTGCAACATAAGTGCCATATCCTTTTCCTAATAATTCAACAACATCAGGAGGAAAATCTGATTTGACTTCTCCACGTATATCATATTCTCTAAAAATATATTTATTAATGTTCATCGTTCCTTTATCCAATTATTTATAGTATTAAAATTAAGGTATTTCTCTGATTTATTGAATTATCGTTTTAAATAATTATATTGAAATATCACCAATAATACCTCTCAAATTTCCATCATATTCTTTGATCAGTTCTTTTGCCACCTTTTTGGAACAAGATTTATTTACCATAATCAAAGCAGTTTTGACTGATCCACCGGATTTTTTCAAGACTTTACCAGCTTCCTTATAATTAAGATCAGTTAAATTTTCAATAATTCTTGTTCCTCGATCACGTAATTTTTCATTCCATACTTGTAAATCAACCATAAGATTTCCATACACTTTTCCCATTTTCACCATAGTTGTTGTGGAAATCATGTTCAATATTAATTTTGTAGCGGTTCCGGCTTTCATCCGTGTTGAACCGGTAATTATCTCCGGGCCTAAATCTACAGAAATGATTACATCAAATTTTTCTGATTCCAACAGAGCTGGATTACATATTAAAAATGCTGTGCAGCATCCAATTTGTTTAGCGTATTTTAATCCGGCAATTACATAAGGAGTTGTGCCGCTACTTGCGATACCAATCAGTACGTCTCCCTTTTTTATTCCAATTCCATCTAAATCTCGTTCAGCATCCTTCGGCAAATCTTCTGCTGATTCAACTGATCTAAATACCGCCTCCGCTCCTCCGGCGATTACTCCTGTAAACCACTCGCGCGGAGCTGAAAAAGTTGGTGGTATTTCTGATGCATCTAAAATACCCAACCTTCCACTAGTCCCTGCACCAATATAAATAATACGATTTCCATTTTTAAGTGCTCTAACAGCATATTCCACAACTTTTTCTATTTCAGGTATTGCCTTTTTAACCACAGCAGCAATTAGACTATCTTCTCTATTAATTACCTCCAATATCTCTATTGTCGAAAAATTATCAATATCCATTGTATGTGGATTTTGTTTTTCGGTGGTCAGTTCGCTGTGATTAATTTTCACTGCAGATTTTCCATATCTCTACGAATTGGTTTACCAAAAATCATTATTGCTGCAAATGACAAAATAATTCCTAAAATAATAGAAATCGACACATTCCCACCATATCCTATTAAAAGATATCCTACGACCAATGCTATAGCTCCAACCGTTAATGCATATGGCAATTGAGTGCGAACATGATCAATGTGATCAGAACCGGATGCTGTCGACGATAAAATTGTTGTATCAGAAATTGGTGAACAATGATCACCCAAAACTGAACCGGAAAGTATTGCAGCAAATGTACTTATAAAAATTGGTGAAGCAACTACTTCGTTAGGTGTCCCTTGTATCAATTGAATTGCCATCGGCATCACAATTGGAACAAGAATTGACATTGTTGCCCATGATGTTCCGGTCGAAAAACTTATTGCAGCGGCAGTGAGGAATATTACTGCCGGCAAAATTTGTGGTGTTAAGAAATTCGATGAAATTTCTACTAAAAATTCAGCTGTTCCCAAATCTTCCGAAACTTTCCCAAGCGTCCAGGCTAATACTAAAACTGCACATCCCAAGAGCATAGATCGAGCACCGTTCAACCATGCATTCATCGCTTTATGAAGCGGTAATATTCTCTTACTAACCGTTATTATTATTGCAATTACACCGGCAGAATATGAACCCCACATTAATGCTGCGTATGAGTCAGCACCACCAATAATATTTCTGATTGACGGTTCCATCCCTGCCTCTAAAGCTCGCTTTCCTGTAACAAATAATCCGAGCATTGCAATTGCAACTACACCAATAATAGGAATGATAGCATTCGTCCAATGAGTTGATTTACTATATTTATCATCAGCTTCAAATTGAGAGGTGTCAGTCATCGGGTTAGCACCCGGCTGCATAACAGCTCCGGTTTGTACTGTACGTCTTTCAGCTTTATACATTGGGCCATATTCTCGGCGAGTTATTGTGTTAATTAGAATAAATGCAATCGTTAATAAGCAATAAAATGAATAGGGAACACTCCTTAAAAATGTTATATATGGATTCTCTAATATTCCAAATTGTTCATATGGTCCATTTAATAAACTCATTTGAAAAATTGACCATGTGCTTATTACAGCTAAACTAGCAACCGGAGCAGCAGTTGAATCGACTAAATATGATAATTTTTCACGAGATATTCGCAATTTGTCGGTTAATGGTCGCATCATATTCCCAACTAGTAAAGTATTGGCATAATCATCAAAGAAAACTATTACACCCATTATGACGGTAGTAATCTGTCCTTGTCGTCTTGTTTTCGCATGTTTAAATGCGATGTCAACAATGCCACGCATACCACCATTAGCGGAAATAACGCCAATCATACCTCCAAAACCTAAAGTAAATAATATTATTGCAGCATGACTTGTATTGGCTAATGATCCAACTAAATATGTATCCAATGTAGTTAGAAAACCATCAATTAAATTTGCTTTTAAGATTGTTACTCCAATCCATATCCCTGCAAATAATGATACTAAAGTTTCTCGAGTAATTAGAGCTAATATAATCGCAACTAAAGGTGGTAAAACCGATAACCAACTCGGCGAACCTTCTGCACCATTTTGCTCAGCAAACAAGAGCCCAAAAGATGATAAAATTATTATTGAAGTTTTTATTCGTCTTGACATGATATCGTTAAAGTTAGATGACTTATCAATATCAGTGCAATTTATTATCACATAAAAATATTAAGTTTATAACTTAAATTTGCAAACTTATTTTTTGAGATATATTTAGAACTAATACTTATTAATGAAAAAGCTTGATTTATATTTGCTGAGACAATTTTTTACTATTTTAACAATGGCAATATTGGGGTTCGTGTCAGTTTTTGTGATTGTTGATCTAATTGAAAATATTGACAAATTCATCGACAATGCCGTACAATTAAAAGTTATCGTTCTATTTTATTATTATACTTTGCCTTGGTTCTTTAGTATCGGATTACCAATGGCAACTCTAATAGCTACAGTTTTTAGCATAGGCTTAATGGCAAAGCGGAATGAATGGACGGCAATGAAATCTTCCGGGATTAGTTTATATAGAATAGCGATTCCATTATTATTAGCAGGAATCTTCCTCAGTATTGTTTCATATGAGCTTGACAATAATCTTGTGACAAAGGGGAATGAAAAAGTATCTGAAATTGAGAAAAAACATATGCGACGCAAAGCGCGTAAAAATACTTTCCGAACTAGTAAAATTTTACATGATGTACTTCTACAAAAACATGAGACTACACATATTTCTCTCGCAAAATATTCAATAAACGGAATGGAAGCAGATAATGCTACCATTATTACTCTCGATAGCGGATTCTTGTCCAAAAGGATCGATGCACGTAAAATGTTTTGGAATGATTCACTTTCACTATGGAATTCCAGTAATTATTGTATACGATATTTCGATGAAAATGGCGTGGAAATTGATGTGATTATTTCTCCCCGTGATACTCTTATCAATGCAAACTTTATACCTGACGATATTACTCAACAATTTAAGTCACCTGATGAAATGAATTTTTATGAACTGACGGAAAGAATTGCATTGCTCAAAGAAAATGGTGTAAAAACGGTTCGGTGGGAAGTGGCTCGATATAATAAAGTATCGTTTTCGCTAACAAGTTTAATTGTGATATTATTTGGCTTACCGTTAGCAGTTTCTAAACAAAAAGGTGGTTTAGCATTTGCAGCCGGTATGAGTGTTTTTGTGATTTTCGCATATTATGCGTTTATAAAATTCGGACAATCTCTTGGATATAAAGAAGTCCTTGATCCATTTATTTCCGCATGGATTGGTAATGTAATATTTGCAATCGGCGGATTAATTTTGTTATTCTCCGTTAGAAAATAATAAAATTATTTAAAGTTTATATAATAATCTCAATATTATCACTAATTTTATTGGTGGTTGATATAATTAATTAATATTTCGATAGGAGAAATAATGAAAAAAATAATTGTAATTAGTTTAATACTACTAATTGTTTTAGGAACCATTGGTTGTGCTTCTTTCACAGGAAAAGAAAAAGGTGTAGTCATAGGTGCCACTACAGGTGGAGTAATAGGTGGGATTATTGGTCAAAAAACCGGCAATACAGCTTTAGGAGCAATATTAGGTGCTACAGTTGGAGGAGCTGCAGGTATATGGATTGGCGGTTATATGGACAAACAAGCGGAAGATCTTGAAAGTAAACTTGGAGAAAATGCCACAATCGAAAGAGTTGGTGAAGGTATTAAAGTTACTTTTGATTCAGGTATCCTTTTTGATTTTAACAAATACGAGGTTCGTGAAGAAAGCAAAGAAAGTTTAACAGAATTTGCTGAAACCGTCAATAAATACGAAGAAACAGATATAATCCTTGAAGGTCATACGGATAGTGTTGGTGACGAGGAATACAATTTAGAATTATCACAAAAAAGAGCATTAGCAGTTTCTGATTATATTAAAAGTTTAGATGTAGGTGGTGAAAGATTAACTGAAATTGGTTATGGAGAAGATCAGCCTCTTGCTGATAATACCGATGAGGCAGGTAGACAACAAAATCGCAGAGTTGAGATTGCTATATTTGCAAATGACGAATTGAAAGAAAAAGCACAAGAAGAGATTACAGAATAAACTAAATAGACTATTATACTATAGAACGTCCTGATGCCTCAGGACGTTCTTATTTATCATTCTTGACAATAGATTTACCTAAATACAGATATTGTCATCCATGCGACAGTAACATGCCTTTTACAATCCTAATATCGTTCCAATAAAATCATTAAATAACAGGAGAATTATAATGAAATATTTTAATCATATATCAAAGACAGTATTAATTGTAGTGGCCATAGCCGGTCTTGCAATTGGTATGTCATCAGTCGCAGATTTATCTGATAACGCCAATAAGACCATTAGTTCAGAAAATTCTATAATGGATAGCAATTGTGGCTCAGGTAAATGTGGTGGGAGCGATACTGAAGATACTACCACTGAAGCTAAATGTGGTGGAGATGATGCTAAATCCACAGTTTCCGATAAAGTTGATGAAGCTAAAACATCTGTAAAAGACGTCAAGTGTGGCGAAGGTAAATGCGGCGGCGACAATGTAGTTGAAAAAAGCTCTAATTTTATGGACATAGATGCCAATGAAGATGGGAAAGTATCAAAAACTGAATTTACGAATCATGGTGCAAAAGAATTTCCAAATAAAGATTCAAACAACGACGGTAAACTAACTAGTGATGAATGTATGATGTTTGATTCATTTAATGCAGATGGCAATGAATATTTATCAAAAACTGAATTCGAAGCAGGTCATAATAAAATGTTCTCAAAAATAGACGGCAATAGTGACGGGTTCATAGATGCTAATGAAGCAAAATCAATACATAAATCTAATAGCTCTAAATGTGGCGAAGGTAAATCCGGAGAAATTAAATGTGGCGGTGACAATGCCAAAGCTACAGTTTCAAAGAAAGTAGACGATGCTAAAGCTTCCGTAAAAGATGCCAAGTGTGGCGAAGGCAAATGTGGAGGCGATGAAGCCAAAGCAGCAGTTTCTGACAAAGTTGATGAAGCTAAAGCTTCAGTAAAAGAAGAAGCCAAATGTGGCGAAGGTAAATGCGGGTAATCGCTTAGCGAACAATATAATTATTAAAGGCGGGCGGAAATAAACGCCTGCCTTTTTTATATAACGAGGATTTAAAATGAATATATTTAATAAAATTACAGATCATCTTGAAAAATTAAAGGACATACCACCTTTATTATTCAGGTTGGTGTTAGCATACGGATTTTATGGTCCGGCAACAATGAAGCTGAAAAACTTTAATGGTATCATAGAATGGTTTACTGGCATGGGAATGCCATTGCCAAAACTCAATGCATTATTAGCGACAGGAACCGAAACTGCCGGATTTATCCTAATATTTTTAGGATTAGCAACAAGGATAATATCAATTCCTTTAATGGTGGTAATGGTTGTTGCAATAACAACTGTTCATATGGGGAATGGATTTGAAGCCGGAAATAACGGTTTTGAAATTCCAATTTATTATATGCTGATGTTATTCAGTTTACTAATAACTGGTCCCGGTAGAATTAGCCTTGACTCATTAGTCGCAAAATTCTATAATAAAAAATAGTAACTATTGTCGGCGGTTAATTGTAATATACTATGTTTCATTATGTTAGATCCTGACGTAAAATCTGTTACAGACAAGTATATTAATAAAAAAATTGACCGCCGTTCATTTTTAATAGCAACAGGAGTCTTTGCGGGTAGTGTTACTTTTGGTAGCCTATTATCATATTATTATAAAAACTCACTAAAGTCTTCACCTTTTAACAAATATCAAGATAAAATTTTAAAGGAAGTACAGGAACATCTTTTTCCGCATTCCGATGATTCTCCTGGTGCAAGTGAAATTAATGCTCTACACTATTTACATTTTGTATTAACCGACTCTGATATTGATGACGACAATAAAAATGTACTAATTAGCGGTGTAGATTGGCTCGAAGAAGAATGCAAAACAACCTATAATAAATCATTTTTAGAACTATCATTTGAGGAGAAAGATGCGATTTTTAAAGATATAGAAGATACTAATTGGGGCTATCGTTGGTTATCACTAAATCTAACCTATATTTTTGAAGCACTATTGTCTGATCCAATTTATGGTGGAAATACTAGTGAAATTGGCTGGGAATGGTTAAAACATACTTCAGGCTTACCACGTCCCACTTCAGATAATATGTATGGTAAATCATGAATTACGACTTTGACATCTGCGTAATTGGTTCAGGTGCCGGTGGCGGACCTATTGCCTATGAATTATCTAAAGCAGGTAAATCCGTAGTAGTATTAGAAAAAGGTCCTTGGTTTAAAACTGAAGATTTTTCCAAAGATGAAATTGCTTGCTGCCGCAGAAGTGTTTACACACCAAACCTTCGGGATAAACGACATGTAATTGAAGATAAAAATAATAATGACGACTGGGTTGGAAAATCTACTTATGATACAGGTCGTGATTTTTGGAATGGTAATATGGTTGGTGGTTCATCTAATGTAATGAGTGGATATTTCCATCGATTGAAACCAGAAGATTTTAGATTATTATCCGAATTTGGACCAATTGAAGGAGCAAACATAGTTGATTGGCCAATATCTTATAACGATTTAGAACCATATTTTAGCAAAGTAGAAAAAATCGTAGGCGTTTCAGGTAAAGTTGTTGCTCATCCACATCTAGAACCCCGCTCAACAAATGATTTTCCATATTCTAAAACAGCCGAACATCCCATCGCTCAGCACATTGACAATGCATGTAATAATTTAGGTTTTAACTCAATTCCAACACCAAGGGCAATATTATCGCAAAATGCGTTAAATCGCAAAGCTTGCTCCTACTCCAACTATTGTGGAAGTTACGGATGTTCAACTGATGCCAAAGGAAGTGCAAGAGCTGCATTATTAAATCCGGCACTTCAAACCGGTAATTGTAAAATAGTACCAAATGCAATGGTTTACCATCTTGAAAGTGATAATACTGAAAAGGTTACATCAGCCGATTATTATGATGAAAATGGGAAATCAAAATCAATTACCGCAAAAATATTTGTAGTGGCATGTCAATCATCTGAGTCATCACGTTTACTATTGATGTCAAAGGGAACAAAACATCCGAATGGATTGGCAAACAATAATAATCAAGTTGGAAAAAATTTAATATATTCGGGCGGTGGCTCAGGAACCGGTGATATTTTGTATAAGAATTATAATGATACAGAAATCGCACAATTAAATATCCGTGGTTTATTCGTTAATCGCTCCTTACAAGATTGGTATATTATCGACGATAAATCTTTTGGGAATCGTTCCAAGGGTGGGACAATAGATTTTCTATTTAAACACGCAAATCCAATTGCAAAAACCAATTCACAAAAATGGGGTTCTCATGGCTTAGTTTGGGGAAATCCACTTAAAAATAAGATAAAATCATATTTTACTGAAGGAAGACACTTAAGATTTGAGATTTTTAATGACTGGCTTCCAACCGATAATTGTTTTGTAACTCTTGATCCAGATGTGAAAGATAAATGGGGAAATCCTGTTGCACGAATACGAATCGGAAACCATCCACATGATTTAAAAGTTGGTAATTATATTGAAAAAAAAGCAGTATCAGTTCTAAAACAGATGGGCGCTGAAAATATTAGTTCCAGTATTAGTGAATCTCCCCCACCTAATTTAGTAGCCGGTGGCTGTCGCTTTGGAGATGATCCAAATACTTCTGTTTTAGATTCAGATTGTCGTGCACACGATGTTGAAAACCTTTATGTTACCGATGCAAGCTTTATGCCTACTGGCGGTAGTGTTCCATATACATGGACTATCTATGCTAACTCTTTCAGAGTAGCGGATAAAATTATCAATACATTATAGTATATTTCATATTGGCTGGAATTATCGTTATCAGCCAATAAAATATTAATCAATTATTGGAAGGAATCTTCTCAACTACCTATTTTCCCTTCACTTTAAATCACCAGTACAATAAAATAAGGGATCGACTATGCTTAATTATATCTGGTTCGGATTGATGATGATCGCACTCATCGTCGGCGCAATAAATGGTAAATTGACGGAAGTAACAAATGCTGCTGTCAATTCAGCAGCTACTTCTGTGGAAATAGCTATAGGCTTAATCGGTATAATGGCCATGTGGCTTGGTATAATGAAAATAGCTGAGGAAGGAGGATTAATTAAAATGATTGCAAGAGCAATTCGACCTGTGGCTCGCTTCCTGTTCCCTGAAATACCGGATGGTCATCCCGCTATTGGTTCCATGATGATGAATGTTACTGCCAATTGGCTGGGGCTTGGTAATGCAGCAACACCATTAGGATTAAAGGCAATGGATGAACTGCAATCCCTGAACAAAAAAAAGGATACTGCCTCAAATTCTATGGTAACTTTCCTGGCAATCAATACAGCTAGTATTACTTTCATTCCTATGACAGTTATCGCAGTGCGAACTGAACTGGGTTCTGCCAATCCCTTTGAAATTATCAGTACTTCGATATTTGCTTCAACTTGTGCCTGTATCGCGGCTATTACGGCTTCAAAATTATTGTCAAAATTGCCATCAATAAAAAAATCTAATCCGATGAATGTTGATAAGGAGGTTAAAAATGACTGACGTTATTACAACTGCCGCGACTGAACCAATATTCACATTAATAATGAAATCCGTTTCCAATCTTGCCATACCATTTATGCTTTTTGTTATTGTACTGATAGGATTTATCAAAAAGGTAAAAGTCTATGAAGCTTTTGTGGAAGGTGCCAAAGGCGGTTTTGATGTTGCAATCAGAATTATTCCCTATCTGGTAGCCATCTTGGTTGCAATTGGGATGTTCAGAGCATCAGGAGCAATGGACTGGTTTGTAATGCTATTATCTCCGGCCACGGATTTAATCGGAATGCCGGCTGAAACATTACCGGTTGCCCTGATGAGACCACTATCCGGAAGCGGTTCACTGGGAATTGTTACCGAATTAATCAATCAACATGGACCAGATTCGTTTATTGGTAGACTTGCTTCAACCTTTTTTGGTAGTACCGAAACCACATTTTATGTGCTGGCAGTTTATTTCGGTGCAGTTGGAATACGCAAAAGTCGTCACGCTGTTGCAGCCGGACTCGTTGGTGATTTTGTTGGTATAATGGCGGCAGTATTTATCTGCCACATAGTTTTTGGATAAGTAGAATAATCAAAATAAAAAAAAGCCACCCAATCGGCGGCTTTTTTTTATTTAAGACATATTGTTTTAATATCGATAATGATCCGGTTTATATGGACCATCTTTAGGAAATCCGATATATTTAGCTTGTTCATCTGTCATCTCAGTTAGAGTAACTCCTAATTTATCTAAATGTAAACGAGCTACCTCTTCATCAAGAATTTTAGGTAGCATATAAACATCAATTTCCGGTTTATCCTTAGCAAGCGCAATTTGCGCTAATACTTGATTCGAGAATGAATTTGACATCACAAAACTAGGATGACCCGTAGCACAACCTAAGTTTACCAATCTTCCTTCTGCTAACATGAATATTTGATTTCCGCCCGGAAAAGTATATCGATCAACTTGTGGTTTAATAGTTTCACGATCAATATCATCAGCATCATTTAAAGGATCGACTTGTATTTCATTATCAAAATGACCAATGTTACAAACAATAGCTTGATCCTTCATTTTACGCATATGTTTGACAGTTATCACACCGAGGTTACCGGTCGCTGTTACATAAATATTAGCTTCCGGTAGAGCTTGTTCGGTAGTAACTACTTCAAATCCTTCCATTGCAGCTTGTAACGCGCAAATTGGGTCTATTTCCGTAACTAATACACGAGCACCATATCCACGCATTGATTGCGCACAACCACGACCTACATCGCCAAAACCACATACTAATACTGTTTTACCAGCGATCATAACATCCATAGCACGCTTTAATCCATCCGCAAGCGATTCACGACAGCCATAAATATTGTCGAATTTTGATTTCGTTACTGAATCATTTACATTATAGGCAGGGAATAACAATTTATTATCTCTCGCCATCTGATGTAAACGATGTACACCAGTTGTTGTCTCTTCAGAAACACCGATGATATCTTTTACAACTTTATGCCAATGCATCGGATATTTTTTGTGCACTTCTCGTAATAATTTTTCAATAACTTGCTCTTCGCGAACTTTTGTTGTTATTTCCGGCAATGAACCGGTTTTATTATATATTTCCTCTAACTCATATCCTTTGTGAACCATTAGTGTAGCATCACCACCATCGTCCACAATAAGTTGCGGACCTTGATTCTCCGGGAAAGTTAGAGCTTGTAACGTACACCACCAATATTCTTCAAGTGATTCTCCTTTCCACGCAAAAACCGGTGTTCCGGTTTCAGCGATTGCGGCTGCGGCGTGGTCTTGAGTAGAAAAAATATTACAGCTTGCCCACCGCACATTGGCTCCCAAATCTTTCAAAGTTTCAATCAAAACTGCCGTTTCAATTGTCATGTGCAATGAACCGGTAATTCTGTAACCTTTTAATGATTTTTTCTTTCCATATTTTTCACGAATTGCCATTAATCCCGGCATTTCTTTTTCCGCAATAGCGATTGTCTTCCGCCCTGCTCCTGCTAATGAAATATCAGCAATTTTATTTGGTAAGTCTTCAGATATAGATGTCATTTCTTTCCTTGTTCTAACAGATGTATTATTCTTATTTAGATTTACAGTTAATGGTTGTGCCGACATATCTTGTCTCGATTATAAATACGACTTTAATCGTTCAACCATGTCTGTCTTCTCCCACGTAAACAGTTTATTGTCACGACCAAAATGTCCATAAGCAGCGGTCTGACGATAACGCGGTTTCTTCAGATCAAGATGAGCAATAATTTCAGCCGGTTTTAATGGGAATACTTCCTTAACGATTTCTTTCAATTTTTCATCACTAACCTTGCCTGTACCAAATGACTTGACACTTACCGATGTAGGTTCAGCAACACCGATACTGTATGATAATTGAATTTCACATTTGTCAGCTAAATCTGCTGCAACAATATTTTTTGCAATATAACGTGCCATATATGTAGCAGACCTATCAACCTTTGATGGGTCCTTTCCGGAGAATGCTCCACCACCATGCGGCGCATAACCACCATAAGTATCTACAATAATTTTGCGACCCGTCAATCCTGTATCGGCTTCCGGACCGCCCATTACAAAACGTCCGGTACCATTGACAATAAATGATTCATCATACTTTACATTACTTTCATCTAAAACAGGTTTGATAATATTTTTAATTACTTCTTCTCTTATAAATTCTAATTCTTTTTCTTCGCTACCAAATTTATCGGACATATCATCATGCTGAGTTGCAATAACTGCCTTTTTTACAGCAATCGGTTTTCCATCCTCATATTCAACTGTTACTTGAGATTTACCATCAGGTCCTAACCACGGCATATTTCCATTCTTTCGTTCTTTCGCCAATTTTTCAGTTAAACGCTGTGCCAATTGAATTGGTAATGGCATTAACTCAGGAGTCTCTTTACATGCAAATCCAAACATTAGCCCTTGATCGCCTGCTCCTTGTTCTTTATCACCATCAGTATCAACTCCCTGCGCAATATCAGGACTTTGCTGGTGTAACCTCGAAGTTACAGCAACAGATTCATCATCCATTCCATAAGCTATATTGGTATAACCGATTTCTGCCAATGTATCTTTAACAATTTTTTCAACTGAGGCTCTTCCAGTTGTACTAACTTCACCACTTACTACGACTAAGCCTTTTGTCGCTAGCGTTTCACATGCAACACGCGATTCATTATCCTGCTCTAATAAATTATCTACTATTGCATCAGAAATCGCATCACATACTTTGTCGGGATGACCTTCTGTTACAGATTCTGATGTAAATAAATACCGACTCATATTTTCTCCATTATAATTAAATTTTCGAACATGAAATTTACAAAAAAAGGTAATACAGGACAGTAAATTAAATTAGTATAGTTAACAAATATCGTTACCGTCTTTGGCAGCAATTTTACTGATTATTTGTTGATCAGTGATATTTGAATTTTTCAAAATGATACTATCTTCAACTTTCGAATTAAGAATAGTACAGTTTTCCATTATTGTAACAAAGGGACCAACAATTGAGTTTTCTATATTACAATTACTACCAACATATACTGGTTCAATAAATTTTGATGAGTGAAATTTGTCATGATTAGTAATCAGCAATTTACGATTGGAGTATAAAAATGATTCAGGAACACCAACATCATAATAATTTGGTGTAGAAAACACGCTAAAATCTTCACCTTGTTTTACCATTATTTGTAATGCATCAGTAATTTGATATTCACTGTTCGTTCTTATATCGCGCTTCACTAATTCTTCAATTGCTAGTTTCAACTTGTTTTCCCTACTGAAATAATACAAACCACTGATCGCTAAATTACTCGGCGGATTTGGATGTTTCTCATAAAAATTAACAACTTTATCATTTTTTAATTCGACTACACCAAAACGGGACGGATCATCAACTTCAATTACACCTATTACATTATTGGTTGATGAACAAAATTCATCATAATCTATATCGAAAATTGTATCACCAAGCTGCACCAATACCGGTTCATCATTATTTTCTAATCCGGTTAAGACGGCATGACCTAATCCTAATCGCTCTTTTTGTTCAATGAAAGAAAATTTTCCATCATATTTTTTCATATGGTCTATGACTTGCTCTTTCAAATGACCAACTATGAACGTAATATCGGTGATACCAGCATCAAATAGTGGTTCTAAAATTAAATCTAACGCAGGTTTACCTGCTACCGGTAATAACGTTTTTTGATATCGGTCAGTATGCGGCTTTAATCGGGTACCGTACCCGGCTACAGGAATAATTGCTTTCAATATTTTTTAAAATTTAGTGATGGTTGTTCTGCTTACTTTTAATTTTTTTAACTCGAGTAATCATTTTTGCAACAGCAAGATCTATTGATTTTGTAATGTTATCTGTTGATTCTTTGACATTTAGCTTACGACTTGGTATTGATAAATTTAATTCAGTAACAAATTGATCTTTCTCACGAAATAACAGAATTTGA
>Ga0307992_1001455_pt1 | contig 13941 bp, 9 predicted proteins | sample EllFjometagen133_FD_203162 | JGI IMG/M metagenome (GOLD analysis project Ga0307992, IMG submission 203162) | Marine microbial communities from Ellis Fjord, Antarctic Ocean - #133 | ecosystem: Environmental > Aquatic > Marine > Unclassified | place: Southern Ocean | collected 2014-10-08
GATGACATGGGAACTAATCTGAACCATTATGGTGCTGGTCCAGATCCAGAGGTAGCACAAGTATTTCTCGGTGATGCAGGATTAAGCGGGCTAATGACCCCCGCTATGACCCTTAATGGTTATAAACGTCTTCAGTCTAGTATGATTGATCTTGATGGAGATGGAATTTCAGAAATGGTTGGGCAAGACGAGAACCTTTTGCTAACAATCTTTGAGCTCAATACGGTCAGACCATCAGACATGTCCTGGTTCAACTGTGCCGATGTAAACAATGATGGTAAGGATGATGCTATCATCATGTCCACTTATGGATCTACCCATCCTCCAATTGTAGTGTATGGTAGAGATATTGCAGAGGGTGTAATCACTGCTGGTGATCTTTATTGTGAGCTTCCCGAGGCCGATTACTTGCAAATGGGAAATTATACTTCAATTGCTACCGGTGATTTTAATGCAGATGGTGTGGCTGACTTCATGTTTCCCGACCAGGGTCATGCAACGGCAACCGCTGCTTATGGTGGTCGTAGCATTATTTACTATGGTGGGACTGATATAGATGGAAGTCCTGACTTAGTTTTGCTTAATGATGGGAGCCATCCAGTTCCAATTGGTGATGGAGCATTTATCTGGCTGCGATGGCACTCACTCATGCCATCCTCAGGCGACTTTAATGGAGATGGATATACTGATGTCTTTACAGCTGCTTATTACAGCTATACAAGCATACTTCAAACTTCCGCTGCAAGTGGAAACGAAGAACAAATGCTTAACACTGGTTGTGGTCTCATCTACCTTGGTGGTCCAGCAATGGATGATATTCCGGATGCAATCATTATTCCACCAGATGAACTCATCAAATACACTACCATAGATCCCACAATTTCTGGGGCCTATGAGTGGATGTATGCGGGTTACCGTGTTTATAATGCGGGTGATATTGATGGTGATGGAACGGATGAGTTATCCTTACCTGCTCAGTTCTGGGATGTGAGTATGATCTATTCTGGCCTTTCAAGCCTGGTTCAAGCGAACAGTCTAGATGAAACTACCATTATTCGTGAGCCTGCTCATTGGTGGAGTAAGGATCGCTATAATTCTGGCTACTATCTTGATCAACATGGAGCCAATATGGTACCCATCGGTGATGTTGATGGGGATGGATTAGCTGATCTGGGAAACACCAGAAACTATTTTGGAAATGGTCCAGATGATCCCGGTATTCGGTTGTTCTTTGGCTCAATGCTGCGTCCTGGGAGATTAGTGGTTGATTATGAAAGTCCTGATTTCATTCAGGTAGAATCATCCAATGAGGATTTTGATGGGGACGGTCATGACGACATGGTCGCGATCAACGCAGATGGGCTTCTAAGTCTGGTCAAGGTGACTGTTAATTCTGCCACCGCGGCCAATACCGTACCAGCCGCTGCCGTTCACCTGGCTCCTGTCAACGGGGCTGAGTTAACAGGGTTTGTTGTTGATTTTGCCTGGGATAGGAGTGTTGACGCTGATGATGATGCTATCACCTATGTGTTTAACTCTACCATTGGTGAACTTGATACATCCATCAATCTCGGTACAGACACTTCGTTAACCTTCGATGGATCAGTCTTGTTTGCCTATGATACTCCTTACTCGTGGTCTATTACTTCTAGTGATTGGTGGGATAATATCGCTAGCACGCCTACGACTTTTAGTATTGCTGCACCAAATGATCCACCGGGAGCCTTCAGCCTGATATCTCCGGCTGCCGGTGATACGATAAGAACCGCTGCGATAGTACTCAGTTGGAATCCATCAACAGATCCGGATGAAGATATTGTTACCTATGATATCACTATCGGAAATGGTACTGAAGACGTCACTTATGAAGATATTAGTGATACTTCCTACACTGTTGTTGAAGCTACATTTGCAGATTTTCAACTGCTCACTTGGTCAGTGGTAGCAAGTGATGGACTGGTTGAAACCAACAGCGACACGGTCACTTTTTATTTCGAAGGAACGACTGGAATCATTGCTGGTTTGGCCCTGCCGACTGAATTCAAAGTGAATCAGAACTATCCAAATCCTTTCAACCCCTCGACTCAGATTGTCTACGGTATCCCCGAAGCAACTGAAGTGCAAATGGTGCTTTATGATGTCCTCGGGCGTCAGGTAGCCACTCTGGTTGAAAGCTATCAGAATCAGGGATGGTATAGTGTTAACTGGAATGGTCGTAACGATCAGGGCGTTAACCTCTCAGCAGGCATTTATTTATGTCGAATTTCTGCAGGGGATCAATACCAGATCATAAAAATGGTTTATGCAAAATAGTCTGTAAAGCAGTTTAATCTGAATGTTTGTGTGCCCGGATCAATGTGTGGTCCGGGCATGCAAATAAAATAGTAGATAACGCAATTGCGTTCGGGAGGAAAGCTTTGAAGATCAAGATAGCCGTTGTTGGGGCAGGCATAATGGGACGAAATGCGGTTTCAGTTTGGGAACGTGATCCCCGCGTGGAAGTAGTCGCTGTTTGTGACATCGACCTTGAGCGTGCAAAAGAGACTGCCGCAATCATTGGTGTCAAAGAAACTGTGAAAGATTTCCGTATGTTGCTTGATCGTGATGATATTGATGTATTCCATATCAATACTCCAGATCAATTTCATCGGGATACAGCCATTGGAGCACTTGAGGCGGGCAAGCATGTTCTTGTTGAAAAACCACTTACTACCGATGTTGGCGAAGCTGATGAAATTGTTGAATGTGTGCGTAAAACAGGGCGCAAATTTCAGGTGTCATTTAATCACCGCTGGCTCTCCGTGTACCACAAAGCATTTGAAGAAATTCAGGCTGGCCAGATTGGTTCACCAGTGATGGGATTTGCTAAAAAGAATAATCCCATTCTGGTTCCAACTGAATGGCTTCCCTGGTCAAGCGGCTCAAGCCCAGCATGGTTTCTCTCCTCTCATGATATTGATTTAATGAACTGGTGGGTGGGCGAAGCCGCCGTAGAGGTTTATGCCAGTGGCTCAAAAAAGGTTCTTAAAGCACGAGGTCTCGATACATACGATGCCATTCAAGCCCAAGTTCGCTATAAAAATGGCTTTTTTGCAACCTTTGAATCATGTTGGATATATAGCAATAAAAGCCCTTATATACCAGATTCCTATATGGAAATCGTAGGAGAAGATGGGCACATTTTTATGGATCGGAAGGCGGAAGCCATGGAAATGGCAACCCCCGATGCGTACACCTATCCTAGGACATTACTAAATTACAAAATATTTGACCGTTGGCAGGGGGCATTGCCATCCTGTATGTACAGCTTTATAGATGCGATTATTGACAATAGAGAGCCATATGTTACTGCACAGGATGGTCGAAACGTCACCGCAATATTGGAAGCTATTCATCGGTCGCTAGCCTCAGGTAGGTCTGAGAAGGTTCTGTGATAATGTTGAAACCATTGATAGAAATACGTTGCGCGGTTAAAACTTACTGTTTGCAATATTTGTTCTATCCGTGTCTGATCATTTTAATCTCCGGATGTACCCAATTTACAAAAGTTGAACAACTATCGAAGTCACAACAAAGCTTCAATGCAGAATCACTATTTCAAAGTGGCACTTCCATGGGATTACAAGTAAGTGATAAGGGTATCCAAAATCTTCCCCATCATCTGATTGAAGATGATGCACCTGGATTTGGCTATTCAGCTGATGGTAGTGGATCAACAGAAACCATCACTGGAGATGTGGTGCTCAAAAAATTGCTCTATTTGGTAGAGGCTCCCACTGACACTGCCTATATAGTTGCCATGTTTTACCCTTCGAAGCCTGCTCAACCCAATAGTGGTGCTCAATTACGCTTTATCGTTAACGGACATACTCTGGATTATACCTTAGAGCATTTCTGGACAAAGGTTCCCGTTGCGCCTCAATTCTTAATCCAGGGAGAAAATAGTATTACTGTGCGGGCTCGTGACCCACAGACAGCCTTTGCAACTTACCTGGCAGTTGAAGAGAATTTTGCCGTGGGTTCTGATATACGGCAGTCCCATCCAAATCGTAGTGCAAAAAGCGTGGATGGTGGAGTAAGCTGGGATTTTGACCACCTAGGGGGAGGAGATGATCTCGATGGTGAGTATCCTATTCGACTACTACTTCAGGAATCCATTGATATTGCATATCTAAAAACTGAAGTATTTGACTTGGCTCCAAAAGCCATGGAGCAAGGTATTATTCTACCTGCATCGATAAACAGTGTAAGATTGGGACTATTGGGGAATGATGATAACCCCTGGGTTGGTTCTATTGTCTTCCGCACAGGTAGTTCCCCATATGTTGGTAGCAGCTGGAGCGCCTGGCAAGCTTTTAATACCTCCGAGAAGCTAACAGGCGTTGCCCGCTACATGCAATTAAAGATAAGCTTCCCTTCAATGGTAGCACATGATGCACTAACACGGCTAGAAATTGTTAGTCAATATCAAATCGATGATCTCAAACCGGAAAACACTTGGGTCGTAAAAAGTTTGGTAAACCATTCCAGAATTGTCTCCAGTTTTGATTTCCCAATGGAAAACCCGCTACATCCCAAACTGCGGCAGCTAAGGATGGAGTATAATCTCGATAGTGTTGTGGCGGGAGCAGTTACCCAGCTTGATACACTTAGAGCTTTATCAAGCTGGGTGGCAGGACAGTGGGACTGGTATCTTCTCCCACCAGATCGAGAGATTAAAGAATGGGACGCTCTGGATATCTTAGATGAGGGACCTGATGGTAAACAACGAGGTGGGTATTGCCTCCATTATGCCATTTCGCTTATGCAAGCCGTCCAGAGTTTTGGATTTCCTGCTCGTGTAGTGAACTGTAACTATAGCGTGTGGAGTGGACATGAGATGACTGAGGTTTGGGTTGGTGATCTTAGTAAGTGGATTCTAATGGATGGCAATTTCGACATCTATTTCGCTGACAATGAGAGCAAAGAACCCCTGAATACTCTGGAATTACACCAACGCTTTTTGGAACATTATTATCCCGGGGAATCAATTGATCGGGATGACTGGTCTCGGCCATCCTTTGTGTCCAGGACAGAGCATGCAGGTAAACCTTCCAATGTTATTGGCGTAGTCGGTGGTGGAGCCAGGCAAGGCGCGTTAAGCGAATATGAATGGTGGAAACCCCCAGTGGACCTTTCCCCATACTGTGGTGGTTTTGGATTCTTGAATACAGGTTATTTCCGTTTCCTACCACGTAGTAACTACTTAAGTAAACCCACGCCTGTACCTGTGAACCACGGGCGTACTCATTGGGGTTGGGATGGATACCTGTGCTGGTTCGATAGCCAGACACCCCCTTCTCAGGAGCACAAGATATTCACAAACCGAGAAGCTGATCTGTATTGGAATATAGATGAAGTTGGTTTCACTGCCACCAGAATTGGTAATAATAGCCTGAAGCTAAATGTAACAAGCAATTTAATGCCGGGAAGTCAATTTGATATTCGCCTAAGTGGGATACCTCAGCTCTTAGTGGAGCGTGAAGCTACTTTAGAACTTGGAGAAGGTCTAAATCGGATCGACATGAAGGTTCGGAATAGCCAGGGCAGGATAGGCAAAGTTAGTAAACTTAAGATAATGATTGGAACTGGAAAATGAGACACTCCCTAAAAAATATTATTGCCATGGCTATTCTGATAGTATGGTGCGCAAGTCTGATGGTGAGCTGTAACTCAAGTTTACCCAAGGCACATTTGGAAAAAATTACTACCGTCGATGTGTGGGGTTCTCCTTACTGGGGCTACCATACACCTAAAATTGTTCGAAACAATGCCGGAGATTTATGGTCTATTTCATCACTTGGAAAATATCCGCATACTGATATTCAGATTCAAAAGAAGTCTGCAGGTGGGAAGTGGTCTCCTGGATATAAATTTATTGATCATTACCAGCCAGGGATGATTCTTCTAGACAATGAGGGTAGGTTAAATGTGATCTTAAATTCCCAGGATCGCCCGGTTGAACACTGGCGCAGCAGTGATGATGAGAACCTGAATCATTTTGAGCTAATTTCAACAGGCAATGGTGTCGAGGATGGCCGAGGCTGGTATATGGGGGCAGCTATAAACGATGATGTGATATATCTGACTTATATTACTCTGGATTATGTTTGTCATTTAACTACAAAGTCAGTGACTGACACGGTTTGGACTCCTGCCAAGATTATTCATGATGGATATGCTCATGAGTTAGGCAATCACAGTCTACTATATTCTGGTTTTGAGTTTAGAGAGGATAATGTATATATCTGTGGTTCATACTCCGGAGATGGTTCAGTACATAATACGTATCGAGAAATCATTCTAAAATCCTATCGAATTGGTGAACCTGATAAGATGTTGTCAGAAACTGTTTTCAAGGGGGATTCCGGATACTACTCTTTTGCCTATGATTTATTGGTAGACCCGCACAATGATGATATATACGTAGCTCATAGCGCAGGGGTATATACCTATGGTCCTGAAGCTGAGAACTCAGTAGATCCAGGACTTTACATCAGTGTACGCGAATCCGGTGAAAGCTCATGGCAATTGCGAAAAGTTCAGGAGGGTGCAGGAAGTATCGCACTCTATCAAGATGAACAAAATGCTTTACTTGCATTTATTACCACTGGGGGTTGGTTTGACCCTAATCAGCTTATTGTAAAAAAATCCACGGACAAGGGTGAGAATTGGACAGATGTAAGTAATAACTATCTCGGGAATCAGACAGAACCGTTAGTACACCCCTATTTTATTCAGGCAATCAGCCCAAAAAGTGGCAGTACGGTTGAAAAAGGGGTCTTCGTTTTCAGCAATATGTCTGATAAAAAAAATGCAGATAGCCTTTATGTCTTTGATCTGTATTGTCTGGAATTGTAAGGAGACCAAATGATGGCATATCAATCTTTTAGCCGATACGCATGGACTTTACTCACTCCACTGCTCTTTTTAACAATGGGCTGTGTCAAAGATGACACTCCTCAAATAGAATGGGTAGGGATCAACGAGTGTTGGGTGAGTCCTCTATGGGGTACGAACACTCCTAGGTTTGTGCGTCAGTCTGATGGTACGGTATGGGTTCTTGGATTCGAAGGTAAATACCCTGAGAGTGAAACGGTAATATACCGGCGTGATATTAAACAAGGATGGTCAGAAGCAAATCGCATTAAGGGCTGCTATCAACCTTCGGTAATTCTTCTAGATGAAGATGAAAACTTACACTTGTTAACAAATTCCCAGTATGCACCCGTGAGGCATATTAGAGGAAAATGGGATGGCGATAGTCTTCGACTTGAAACCATAGCAGAGGCAAAATGGGTTGATGACGGCCGTGGGTGGTATCTAGGAGCTGGCATACAAAATGATCAGCTTTACTTGGCCTATATTAGTTTGGACTATGATTTTTGGCTAAGCTGGAAAGGGTTGGGAGATGATACTTGGGCAGAACCTGTCTTGCTTTATGATGGTTTTGTAGATTCTGCTGGTAATTATTCCATGCTATACCCAAGATTTCATTTTTCACCGGATTCAGCATATATAATGGCATCTCATACATCAGATGGATCGACCTTTAATTTTAAAGATGGAGTATTCCTCTATAGTTTTGGACTGAATAACCCTGGACAGGTTACTGAAGAAGCTGTTTGGGCTGGTCGGAAAGGCTATGATGCCTATGGATTTGATATGCTAATTAATAAAGACCAGAATCTTGTTGTAGCCTATGCCTCGGGTCACCTCCATTATGGTGATGTTGATAGCAGCATTGGGCAGAGTGGACTCTATGTGGGCCTGGGGGCAATAAATCAAGCTCCCCGAATATGGGAACGATCCCTTATAACAACGGAGCGAGGCTTTTTAAGCTTATCCCAAGATGAATCGGGTGGTTTATTTGCATTTTTAACCAATTCAACATATAAATCCGGTGAATTTGAGGTCTATCAGTCAAAGGACGGTGGACATTCCTGGCAGATAAATCAAGGCCAGTCAAATCCAAATTTGAACGATTCCATAGCTGTCTGGGCAGGAATGCAGGAGCTTATGCTCGGAGCGAGTCCTGTATCTCGAGGTGATGAGTTTCCAATTTATTTCGCTAACCTTTTGCCAGATACATCCGCTGAAGGTCTGAAGAGGTATCGTCTTGGCTACATTGAATGGCAGGCCCAAGATGAATAGTTTACTGGGTGGAAAAGTGAGAATGAGCCCCATTTCCCGGCGTGATTTCGTAAAGCAAAGTCTAACTATGGGAGCCATTGCCTGTATGCCGGGCATGGCTTTGAATGGTTTGGTGGGTTGCTCAAGTTCTGTACCCGGATTAGCATTGCCGAAAATGAATCTGAGCTGGCAGGGATTGCAAGTCAAGCGTCCCTGGGCTCCAGACTTCGATTCTGAGGGAAAGCTGTGGTTTGGTCGTGAACACCTCTATCGGACTGACCCACAGACTATGAAAACAGAGGTAATTGATTGCAGCAGCTTAGAAGGGTTGCCACTTTCAGCAGTCCTTTGTCAGGGAGATTTCGTGTATATCCTTGGTCAGAAAACTCCATGGCTGCATGCCTGGAATAAAGCAAGCAGGGAATTCGTAAAATTTGAATTGCCGGATACTGAAAGTAATATTTGGTTTGGTGTTCGCGTGCCAGATGATCCAAAACTGTACATGTATGTCCGAAATCGTTCCCATTTGGCTATTTGGGACTCCGAGTTAAATAGAGGTCATACTATTCCATATCCCAATGGTATGGATTTGTGGTCTGGATTCTACTCACCCATTGATCAAGCGATTTACTCATTCACACTTGATGCCAAACCGGCTAGGCTGGTTCGATTTGATTTAAAGTCACAAACCTACGATAGAATCATTCCCGCACCTGATCCTGAACTAGAGATTACGGGTATCAATCCTGTAGGGCATATACTGTACTGTGCTGATCGCTTTACAGGGAGAATATTCCCATATGATCTCGATAGGGGTGAATGGGGTGAACCTCAACAAGCTCCTGGCCTTGGAGCTAAATATGCTTTTGTCGGTATGGGTTGTACCTATGGTGATATGGCTCTGTACAGTCTTTCTACGTATAAAGGTAACATGAAATACGATTTTAACACAAATAAGTATCTTTCTACGGGTGATGAGAACATTGGGATTGATGGGAAACCTCACCATTTTCTTAACGAGTATCTAATTTATCATCCTGGCAGTGGTACATTCGATTTTTTAAAAGCGAATGCTGGTTCTGGTCGCTATCCATTAATTTGCTATTCAATTGTATATGATGATCAGTTATTTATTACAGGAAGTGACTTGTGGAATACTAATAAGGGCTATGTCGATATGGCCCAAGCTGGTGAAATGTGCATATTTCATTCGGAAAAATAGTGGGTATTGTAATACGTCTCACTGACTAAAGTAGGTTGTGAAAGGGAAAAATATGTCTTTAAAAGGAAACGAACAGGAGCTTTTTAAATATATCGAGAAGCACGCTTATGCTGATGCATTTTCTGATATCCTTGATGAAATGGGATTTCGTGATTGTGTGATTTCTCCAGCCAGTCGTATCAGACCTCTTGTTGATGATTATGTAGTTTTTGGAAGATGCTGCACGATGCAAAATGAGCTGGATAGTAATCCTTTAGACCCATATGAGGGTGCAATAAAATGCATTGATAATATTGAACCGAATGCGGTTTTGGTCACAACTGGAATAGGTGATTTGTCAACAGGAATAATGGGAGAGCTCACGGCAACAGCAATGAAAACCAAGGGTGCTAAGGGAGCCATTGTAAATGGCTACAGCCGAGACGTTCGTAAGCTCAAGCTAATGGGTTTCCCAACTTTTGCCTGGGGTCCTTCACCTATTGATACAACGGGGCGAGTGAGAGTTACTGTCATCAATGAACCAATAGAAATTGGTGGTGTGACGGTTCATTCTCGAGAGCTTATTTTCGCCGATTATGATGGCATTGTGATCATTCCATCGGTCGTTGAGGATGAAGTAATTGAGAAGGTTCTTGATCGGATAAAAGTTGAAGGTGTAGTTCGCAGGGAATTGTCTGAGGGTAGAAGTATGCGTAGCGTGTGGGATCAGTATCAGGTACTGTAATTCTTTGAGGAGATACGATTCCCTGGGGAGATAATACTCATGTTATCAATTGAAAATACTGTGCTTCTGGTGATCGATGTTCAGGGAAAATTAGCGAAGCTGGTTCAGAATTCTGGTATCGTTATTGGACAGTGTGCGAAGATTATCAACGCAATGCAAGTTCTGGAGATACCTGTTTTACACATGGAGCAAAACCCATCGGGACTGGGAAAAACTACACCTGAATTGGCAGGATTACTACGGAGCTCTCAACCATATGAAAAGGTCACTTTTAACGGTTTAGGCTCAATACCATTCAAGGAGACTTTAGCGAGGATGGATCGTAAGCAGGTCCTGATTTGTGGAATTGAGGCTCATATCTGTATTTATCAAACCGGCATGGGATTGTTAAAAGCTGGATATGAGGTTAATCTGATGCTCGATGCAGTCTCCTCACAAAGAATCGTTGACAAGGAAGCTGCAATTCAAAAACTTATTCTTTCAGGGGCGATGTCCAGTACTGTGGAGATGGCAGTCTATGAATTATTGGGCTCAGCGGAACATCCTGCATTCAAAGATGTTCTTCAAATTATAGAATCAATAAAGTGATATTATTGAATATTTACTGAGATTGGGACAAGTTATACATATAAGATTTCTAGTGTATGGGTTTAGTCTGTTATTATTCCTTGGTTGCCAGAATCCTACTGACAATCCCGAAAAAGATGCAGATGATCCTGGTTCAATGTATAGGCCGCTGTTTATTTATCAAGGTGATTACTCCCAATTAGGCTCGGTTCAGGAAACATCAGAATTAGCAGCTGCCCATGATGTCGCTGTATTCACCCATGGATTTACGCTAAGTGAATCAGATTGGGTCAATGGTCATTGTCTTGATGTCGCTTATGATTCCCTCGTGACTGTAATTACAAAGGTACGAGAGCTGAATTCAGACATTGAAATCTATGGCTATGTTACAGCTACGGCTGATCATCCTCTGGGATGTTGGCCACAACCATCCGTACAATTGGAAGCATGTAACGATGGTATTTGCAGTGACTTTATTTATTGGACGAATAAGTGGCTTTCAATGGAATATGATCATCCAGGAGCACTAATCGATGGCATCTTTATTGATCTGGTAAACGAAGTATTAATCAGTCCTGTGGTTCGAGACAATTGTATTAGTTATGTCAAGTTGGCTGGTAAGCGTGCGTTTGTGAATGCGCTTTCTGATTCAGCTGGGGTTGCTTTTGCTCTGGAATCTACATTTTTGGATTCAAACGATATGTTGTTGGTAGAGGGGTATCAACGCATCGCCGGCTATGAGAACTTGCAGTCATCTGCAATAGAACAGCTGGTATCTGCGAGTGATGTTCGCTGGTCTGTAATAGTTTCTGAGGCCTATGGGGCTGATATTAATTGTTCAAATCCCACATTCCAAAATGCTTTAGCACGATTTGATTCTTTAGGTGGGACAGCTATTACCTACCAGGCTGCAGATTTAGGCACTATCACAGGCACCTGGTCATTTTGTACAGAGGATCAGTTTTGATGAAGTTTAATATACAGTTCAATAGTCTTGAATTATGAGACTATAACCCCGATTCCCATCAACCCCCGATAACCCAAGAATCAGTGTCTCAAAACCCATCTCTAAATCAAAGCATCACTATTTACCTTGATTGATATGTGAGACTTCAACTGATAATTCCAAAAATCAAGTTGATTAAATCCTATAGACGGGCAGGCTACCATTTTTCACTTTACATCTTAGACACAATAATATCAGATAGATAAAATTTAAAATATGCTTTCTTACAAGCAGGGGGTCGTCTCGACACGCCTGTCGGGATCAGCGCCCACCCCACTCGACACTTCAATCGTTTTCCGAAGATTGAATGTAGAGCTCAGAGTTTTGGAGTATCGAGTCTAAACAATTCTGAGTATAAAAGATGTTTGCTAATTTCGGAAAGCGTTGACTTCACCCCCCCTCAAGCCCTTGGCGATTTCGGTCGCTGGGGGCTATTCTTTTTCTAGGCGTATTACTTACAAACTTTCCATTGCCTAATGGTCTATTGATAGACTGTTGGAATAGGGGAGAGCTTGAACCAGAAGGGGTTGCGCTTGCTTTAATGGTAGGGGCTCAAGAGAATATATGAGGGGCAGGCCTCATTTTGCAGGCCTCATTTTGCAGGCCACAATTTTAGACACACCCTTTAAACCTTTACACAATAAAGCTTTTAAGATTTTACCCCCTGACTCGAGAGCAGGGGCTGAATAATTGATCATAGATCCGAAGGCAACTGTATCGCCTTACAGGCTGTGTATATTCCCAAATCTTCTACCTGCGCATCTTTGAATGGCTAATTATAAGTTGAATGCTAGCAACAGTCTGGTATTTTGAGACTGATCTGTTCAAGAAACATCGTAATACAGGTTAAAATGAAAACAGCACCATTCATCTTACTGAGTTGTTTAGCCATATTGCTATCCTGCAGTTCTGAGGAGATGCAATTCGTGGATACTATTGCATCTCCAGAAAGCATCCTCAACTATGTGGATCCCTTCATTGGAACCGGGGGGCATGGCCACACTTTCCCAGGCGCAACAACCCCTTTTGGGATGGTGCAATGTAGTCCTCAAACTCGCCTGGAGGGTTGGGATGCCTGTAGCGGTTACCATTATACAGACAATCGAATTTATGGTTTCGCCCATACTGCTCTCAGTGGGACGGGAGTGGGGGACTATGGAGATATTCTTCTTTTTCCGCAACTCAGTGGAGAGCCCTCACCCAGAAATGAACATGGACAGGTTTACAGTACTTTTAATAAGACAGATGAATCAGCACTAGCTGGGAAGTATTGTGTTATTCTGGAATCGGGAATAGAAGTTGAATTGACTGTCACACCGAGAGCTGGTGTTTACCAATATACTTTTCCATCAGGAAAAGAGGCTGCTTTTCTAATCGATTTCAAACACAGAGACAAGGTCCTCGATTGCAGTAATGTAGAGACTTTGAGTAAATCTTTTTCAAAAATGCGCGAGGCAGCAGCTGATATGTGGCACACTGAATTATCCAAATTCAAAATTAGAAGTGAGAGCCATGACAACGCGGTCATCTTTTATACGGCTCTTTATCATTCCTTTATTGCCCCCAATCTTTTTAGTGCTTCTTAGAAACCTACCTTATTATCGATTAAAAAATACCCGGAGAGGTCAATGTCAACATTGGATGAATTGTACAACTCAAGCCAATCCGAATAGTTGCTAAAGTCCGGATCCTGAATGGTGATCTCGTTGGAAGCCTGAAATTCATTGATAAATACTTCAGGGAATTGTGCGAGAACTGATTCCCCAGGGAGAATAATCAGCCACACCAGGAATAGGTAGGTAGGGAAAAAAAGTGGATTTACTCATGAATAACCCAAACTATTTAGATTTGATCTGGGAGATCATTTTTGATAACTCTACGAATTCATATTGAGGATTCGCTTCATTAACGAGAGTTATCCAACCGGGCTTCAGATTGTCCAGCCCGACAAAAGCACCCACAATTGATGCTACAAATGATGCAACGGTATCGTTATCCCGACCATAGTTTACTCCCATCTCAATTGCGCTGTTCAAGCCTAAGTCGATACAATAGTCTACAAGAGCTAATGGAGCTGTGAGCATCTCCTCACAAGTACACATATGCCAGACGTTGCCTTGGGCAAACTTTGTATGAAGATCCGTGATGAAGTCTGTGTAGTTCTCACGTGAGGGGTAGTCCTTGCGGTTTTTGTATTTAAAAGAGACACTTAAGGAAGCATCTATCAGCGAGTCAAGGTATTCTGCATTC
>Ga0307992_1001458_pt1 | contig 13934 bp, 12 predicted proteins | sample EllFjometagen133_FD_203162 | JGI IMG/M metagenome (GOLD analysis project Ga0307992, IMG submission 203162) | Marine microbial communities from Ellis Fjord, Antarctic Ocean - #133 | ecosystem: Environmental > Aquatic > Marine > Unclassified | place: Southern Ocean | collected 2014-10-08
TCAGATCTCCAACCAGGATTTCAAGCTGGGAAAGATCAATGGTGTTAATGAAGCGTTCATTCAGGGCACGCTTTTTACCAGCCCTGTATTCTGCAGGTTCCCCATCATCAAAAATGGTGATGTTGGCACCATAGCTGTGGTCGGCGGCAAAAACCACATAGCCATTACTGGCCAGTTCCTCAATGAGGGAGGTATTCTGAAAACGCATCCCACTTAGTCCATGGGAAAAAAGAATCAGAGGGAATTTCTCATCCAAATCTGGGGCATCTGAAATTTCGAAGGAGTGGGTTTTGACCTCACCAAAATGATTGATGAGAGATTGAGGCAGTCTCAGCTGCTTGGCAATGGCTGGCAGTCTCAACTCAGGATCATCTATGTAGGGCAGGGGAGAAAGATTCTCTCGTTTTGAAACAGGGAACCACACCTGAACCACGATTTTTCGAAAATCTTCCTGGTCTGTAAAGGTTTCATCTCTTGAGCTGTCTATCCAGGTGGCGCTGCGGGTTGCCACGGAATAGGGTCCGGTCGGGGCGGGCAGATCAGAAAATGGCGCAATCAGTGGAAAAATCCGGGTACAATTACCCAGACTCATCACAAGGAGGATGAGAACAAGATGGAACCATGATAGATTGGTTAGACTGACAAATCTCATGGACACAAAGTAGTCCAACCACTGCCCCGGCAAAATATTTTCTCAGTCAATGTTTCTGGACTACTGCTACCCATTCTCGTTTTTTTGCAACCTGCCTACGTTTGTCCGCCGTACTTCGTACTAAGGAAGGCGGGCGTAGCCGTTTCGGCGAAGGCAGGCGAATTAAATGAAGCCAACGAATCTCCACAAAAGGTTTTAAACAGAACACTCATTTGAAAGGGTTCATTCCCCACCCATCATTCACACTTCATCCTTAATCCTTCTTCCTTCCAACAAATCCTGGGTTTCTTACATCGAATCTTAATGTTTAGATTTTGGGTCGAGCACGCATTGAACAAATTACCCGCCTCACCCTTGCCTGATACTTTCTCCCTCAATAACTCAACAAACTCACGAACTCATTAAACCCAGAAACTCATAGAACTCAGTAACTCATAGAACTCAGTAACTCATCGAACTCAGAAACTCATAGAACCCATTAAACTCATCGAACTCAGAAACTCATAGAACCCATTAAACTCATCGAACTCATAGACTCAAATTCCTTCACGTCACTGGATTTTCGTTTATCTTCTTTCCGTATGATTAGTCGAATTCCAAAGAATATCCGTGCCGTTCTTGAGCAAGCCGGCCGTCTAGCCCAGACATCCAATTTGGAATGTTATACTGTGGGTGGCTTTGTCCGCGATCTCATTCTGGATGTCCCCAGCAAAGATGTTGATATCATGGTTATCGGGGATGGGTTGGAGTTCGCCCGTAAGTTGGGTAAAGAACTTGGTGCACCCGATGTGGTGGAGTATGGTGAATTCGGTACGGCTCTGATTCCTTATGATGAATTTCTCATTGAAGTGGCCTCTGCCCGATCTGAAACTTATGAATCCAACTCCCGCAAACCCAAAGTGGTCTATACCGATCTCAAGGGCGATCTCAGCCGTCGGGATTTTACAGTAAACGCCATGGCCATCAATCTGTTACCTGATCATTTTGGTGAATTGGTGGATGAATATGGTGGCATTCAAGATCTTCAGGATAAAATTTTACGGACACCCCTGGATCCTGTAAAAACGTTTGATGATGATCCCCTGCGCATGATGCGGGCTGCTAGATTTTCTGCACAACTGGAATTCACTCTGGTGCCCGACGCCATGGTGGCTATGCAATCCAGGGTTGATCGGATCAGTATTGTCTCCCAGGAGCGGGTTACCGACGAGATTGTCAAAACCTTGAAAGCCCGGGTTCCCTCTATTGGCTTTTATGTTATGCAGGAAGCCGGACTCCTGCCCCTGGTCTTTCCTGAAATTGCCATTCTGGGTGGGGTTGAAGACCGGGATGGTCAAAGGCATAAAGATGTTTTTCACCATACGCTTAAAGTGGTTGATAATACAGCGGAGCGATCGGACAAAATGCGTCTACGTTTTGCTGCGCTGGTTCATGATATTGGCAAACCGGCCACTAAAAAATTTATTGAAGGAATTGGATGGAGTTACCACGGCCATGAAGAGCTGGGACGCAAGATGCTCAACGAAGTGGGCAAACGCATGCGGCTCTCCCGCAAGCTCACAGCTTATTTGAAGAGCATGACCCGGCTACATCTCCGTCCCATCGCCCTGGCTCAGGAAGCTGTCAGTGATTCTGGTATCAGACGTCTCATCGTAGAAGCAGGTGAAAACCTGGATGACCTCATGATTCTCGTCCGTGCTGATGTGACCTCTAAGGATTCCCAGCGTGTCAAACGTTATTATGGCAACTTTGATCGGGTCATGGATCGCATTGTCGAGGTAGTAGAAAAAGATGCCATGCGCGCCTTTCAGTCTCCTCTGCGTGGTGATGAAATTATCGATCTGCTTGGTGTCTCGCCGGGTCCCGTTGTTGGCCGCATTAAAAAGGCCATTGAGGAAGCCATCCTGGAAGGTGAAATCCCCAACGAATATGATGCTGCCAAGGAGTACTTCTTCAAAATCAAGGACGACTTTTTGGATTGAGCATTGAAGATTTAAAATAGAAAAATTATCCCTAACCCTACTGCTCTAACTCAATAACTCAAAAACCCAAAAACTCATCAACTCAAAAACCCAAAAACCCATCAACTCAGTAAACCGTATTCATTTTTTACAACGAATTTGACGAAAATCACGAAATCCATATGGGGTTTTAATTGAATAATGGTTGATCTAGGTTCCTTCTTCCTTGATTAAATAGTCTATCGGACTACATCCACGTAACACATGCAAATTTCGTGAGGGCGACATGCATAGTTCATCTGTACAGAAGTCAAAGAATCCCAACCGTGGCTATCCATGGGTGTATGACAGTGAACAGCTATGACAAACCAAAATTTTTGAGAAGTGTTTATTCAGGTGTTTTGATGTTTCGTTTGTCTTATCTGAGACCGTAGAAACACGCCAAGGAACTCGGTTGAGTTTGTACTTGCGGAGCAGAACGTAAAAGCGTACGTTATTGCGAATAATTGAGCTGAGGATATGATGAGAACAATAAATGTAACAAAAGCTAGGGCTGATCTTTATAACTTGTTGCTCGAAACATCTGAGTCACATGAGCCTATTCAGATTACAGGAAAGCAAACCAATGCAGTTTTGTTGGCTGAGGATGATTGGCGAGCAATTCAAGAGACACTCTACCTTTCATCGATTCCTGGGATGAGAGAATCTATTATTGAAGGTCTTAAGACTCCCGTTGAAGAGACAAAGGAGCTTGATTGGTAAGTTGGAAGATCGTCTACACGAAGCAGGCAATCAAAGATTCAAAAAAAATAGAATCTGGGGGATTAAAAGCGAAAGTCTCAAAGCTTTTGCTGGTGCTACAAGACGACCCATACAAAACGCCTCCTCCATATGAAAAATTGGTTGGAGATCTTTCTGGAGCATATTCCAGAAGAATCAACTTTCAACATCGATTGGTTTACCAAATTCTTATTGAGATTAAGACTGTGAAAGTCTTGCGAATGTGGACTCATTATGAATAAAAAAAAATCAAATCTGGCGGTTTCTAACAAAGGTAGAGCTGACTCACAAAGGGGGAGTGCTAAACGAAAATGATGTGGATAGATACAAATAATTTACCAAGCGAGTCTGCTTCGAGAAGCAACTCAAACCAAAAGCGTTAGCAGGAATCCCAATTGGTAAGATATAATCGATTATTCGGGGAGTGCATGATGAAATTCGTAGTTAAACATAAGAGAGATTTAACAGTCAGTAGCTTTGTTAGCGTTCCTGTCTGTTGCTTACATGCTAAATATAGAAAGGTATGGAAATGAAAAGTATACTTTTGGATCATGCTTCAGTTTTAAAGGAGCTACCACTGTTTATAGCTGAAAAATATAGAATGAAGGTTGAAAATATTAAATTGATAAATATCTCAACTATTGACGAGAACATAATGACATTCCAACTGTCATTTTTTTACCCATCCAGCGACCCTATGCAAGAAATATTTCTGAATTTTGAGCTTAAGAACAACACGCCTGACATGTTGTATTTTGAAACACTCACCGGATTGAAAGGATATGGGAAGTTGAATGAGTATCATGGATTGAAAAATGAAATTGTCAAATATATTTCTATTAAAACAGACGATTAGATTATTCTTGACTGCCCAAAAATCCTGCTAACAAAGACCAGTTATGTTCTTGGGAACGATGACCTGGTAAACATATTCATAAGAAGAACTTGATAAGATTATTGTGAACCGGGGTGTGAGTACTCAATAGGGGCAGGGACAATTCAAATCTGTGTTAAAAAGTAAGTTGCCATGCTGTCCCATGAGGTCTAAGCAGAAAGTATGAGTTGGTCCTGGATGACAATCAAATGTTACATACCTATTGGACTGAAGAAGCTGGTACTTCCATAAAAAAGGTTCATGTTTATTTTCGGATCGAGTAATCATACCTCCACGTAGTTCCATTTGGTTCACTAAGTATTGAGGAAATATAATGAATACAAAAACAATAGAACTCCAGCCTATCGGGGTTATCCGTTCTCCGCACAAAGCATTATCAGAAATCCCCATTCAGCCTGTGTTTTGTGAAGGCATTGAGGGTCGTGTCGAATTGGATGTTCAATATCAAGCTGGCTTGAAAGGTTTAGAGGGTTTTTCTCATATTTATCTCTTCTTCTCTTTTCATAAATCCCAGAAAACGTGTTTAAGAATAAAACCATATCTGTCAGACGAGGAGCAGGGTGTCTTTGCCACCCGGGCTCCGCATCGCCCGAATAAAATTGGTATGAGCCTGGTGAGTTTACTCAGGGTCGTTGACAACATCATCCATATCAGCGGTGTTGATATATTGGATGGGACACCCCTGCTTGATATCAAACCCTATGTTCGCAGGTATGATTCGAGAGAAAATGCCAGTTCAGGCTGGCAAGATGCTATTTCAGATGAGGCCGTTTATGCTCGAGGCCGTAGAAATTTGAAGAGATAATCAAGTATCTGGCATGGAGACTTGAACTTCAAAGGGGGCTTGGCGTAGTAGTCTTCTTGTGAGAAGGGCTCGCTTGTGGGAGAAAAAAATTGATCAGACTTAAATCGGATGACTGCAAAATGAACATGACTTTTAATGAAATTGACAGCAAGATTTCAACCTTTATGGAGCGCTGGGGAATACTGGCTGTTCGCATATCTTTTGGAATCATATTTATCTGGTTTGGTATTCTAAAACCTCTCGGAATTTCATCAGCAGAGTCGCTGGTCATTGCTACCACACCCTGGCTGCCTGTTTTTGGTGCAAAAACATGGGTTGCTATCATTGGTTGGTGGGAAGTAGTGATAGGGGTGGCCTTTCTATTTCAAAAGACTATCCGCATAGCCATTGGGCTCCTTGCACTGCAGATGGTTGGGACCTTTTTACCCCTTATCCTGCTCCCTGAAATAACTTTTCAGGTCGGGCATTTTCCCTACGGACCCACCATGGAAGGGCAGTACATTATTAAAAATCTGATGATTATCTCTGCTGCGCTTGTCGTCGGGGGTACGGTTCGCAGGCAAAACACGGATACATGACAATAGCGGGGTGTTCATCCTGACAAGCGGGTTATAATAATTCATAAGGGTTATTGAAATTGGTAAATCTACTCATTCCAGTACGGAAGTGTTTTGATTCGAAAGAGAGGTCACATGAGGATTATACTCACCGTGTTGCTAACAGGTTATTCTATGCTTTTTTCCGGAGAATCGTCCCAACAAGGAGGTGACATGACTATTTGGTTTGAAGGATTCAACAACATTGAGTGTGATATTCAACAAGTAAAACAATCCCTGGAAAATCTGGGTGAACACTATGTTGCCCTCGTTCGGCTTATGCCAGGGTTATCCAGTGTGGAGTTGGTGGAAAAGGGCGATGACTTTGTGACCATCAAAACCAACGAGGGGTACATGAAACGCAAGAATATTTCTATCAATATCACTGATGAAAGTGTTGCCATAGCGTTTGATGAAAAATACCAGGCCGGATCCATGGTGACAACCCGGTCCCACTTTATCGATACATTTACAAAAACGGATTCAGGGATAGAGCATCACTTAATTATTAATAATCTCACAGCACCCGGGTTCATGGGATTCTTCTATCGGACCTTTGGTAAATCCAGCACGGGGAATGCTTTCCTAGCGTCGTATAAGACCTACTATGAAGGGAATAAACCCTAATTCAGATCTACAACAACCCATTCAACGCCAGCACCATGATCAAATATGTACTCAATCAAAATCAAAAGGTTGGCTTAAATATCTGGAATATTCAGGGGCAACTCGTAGCGACAGATCCGATATCCCTCCGATCTTCTGGAACACATATATTTGAATGGAATCCTACATCCTTGAGCTCAGGAGTTTATTTCTATTCATTGTATAATGGTAGTACGAGTATCACCAGGAAGTGTTTGTTGGTTAAATAGTAAAAATTCCTATTTGCTCCTAACATGACTATTATAGCTCGTGAACGCAGACTGTCCTCCATGGATGGTGCGAAAAGCATAGTAAAGCACATCATTTTGAAAGGAATAGTATATGAATCCAGCAGATCGTAAGGCATTAGTAGCCATTATTGTTGTAATATTGATTGGCATTCTGGTGGCTTTTGCAGGCAGTCAAGGCGGGTCGTTAGTTTTTGGCATGCCCTTGTTCGCAGCCCTTGTTGGACTATCCTTTCTAATCCAGTGGCTGGTATTTATGCCGGCTTATCTACTCCAGTCTGAAAAATTCTTCGATCTTACCGGAAGTCTCACCTATGTCTCCATCATCACAATTGGACTTGCCTTGGGTTCAGAGATAGATGTTAGATCCCTCCTGCTCTGGGCAATGGTGGTCATCTGGGCAATTCGTCTGGGCGCTTTCCTGTTTGGTCGAATTAAAAAAGCCGGCAAGGATGATCGTTTTGATGAGTTAAAACCTTCCTTTTTCCGCTTTCTGAATGTGTGGACGATTCAGGGCTTGTGGGTGACCTTTACCATGGCTGCAGCCTTGGTAGCTATCACGAGTACTGTCCGGAAAGAGCTTGATATATTTGCCCTTGTTGGGTCACTGATATGGGTTCTTGGTTTTGTATTTGAAGTTGTCGCTGATAATCAAAAAAGCCGTTTTAGCGCAAATCCAGACAATAAAGGCAAATTTATCCAAACGGGATTATGGTCACGATCCCGCCATCCCAATTACTTTGGTGAAATCATGTTGTGGCTGGGTGTGGCCATTGTCACCATTCCTGTACTTGAGGGCTGGCAGTGGATTGCCTTCATTTCCCCAGTATTCGTCACCTTTCTTCTCACCAGAGTCAGTGGGGTTCCACTGCTTGAAAAAAAGGCTGAAAAAAAATGGGGCGGACAGGAAGCTTACGAAGCATACAAAAAGAGTACACCCCCGTTGTTTCCCCGGTTGTAAATAAAGAGTCTTCTCGCTTAACAAATTTCAGGTACTTCAGATTCACTTTCCATCCCGATTTCTAATGGATAATCTTTCTGTATAGGGTAGATTTCCAGCATAACAAATTCAGGAGATTGGGACATGAAAAAACTATGGGTAGCACTGGTTGTCATCATTGTTTTGGTATTGATCGCATTTATGTGGTTAAAATTTGCCTACTTGAAGGGACCTCTGGCTGTCCATGAGGGTGAGCTTAATCTACCGCAGTTGTCCGCTCCTGTCACTGTATACACGGATGATTATGGTGTACCCCATGTCTATGCTGATAATGAGGAAGACCTCTTTTTTGCAGCAGGCTATATCCAGGCTTCTGAACGACTCTACAAAATGGATGTCATCGCCCGGGCTGTAGAAGGTCGACTGGCTGAAGCCTTTGGTCCAGACCTCATCGAAGATGATAAATATTTAAGAGTATGGGGTTTCCATCGTATTGCCAAAAACGGTGTTAAAAACATGTCTTCCGAAACCCGTAACATCCTTGAAAGAGGCTTGGAAGGGATCAATGCCTATATCGATGAGCATGAGGATGACCTCCCTGTAGAATTCAAAATTGCTGGTCACAAACCCATCCGCTGGACCCTGGAGCATGTTGTTGGATACGCTCGACTCATGGGACATGATTTATGCCTGGCCTGGATGCCTGAAGTCATTTTTGGTGGTGTCCTTGATAAACTGGGTGATCAACGTGCCCGTGAACTCTATCCAGTCTATCCAGACACCAAACCCTACATCGTTCCCCAGGTCCCTAAAAATTTTAGTGAAGTCGCCGCATCCATGTTCCGCAGTGAGAAAAGGATACGTGACATCACCGGTGCCACTGGGTCACATATTGGCAGCAATAGCTGGGTTCTCGGTGGTGATATGACCGAAAGTGGCAAACCCATTCTCTGTAATGATCCCCATCTCGGATATTCCCAACCTCCAGTATGGTTTGAGATGCATCTGGTAGGTGGACGTTTTGATGTGGCTGGTGTCACCCTGGCTGGTGTCCCAGTTGTTATTCTGGGCCAGAATCAGCACTATGCCTGGGGCTTTACCAACGTCATGGTGGATGATACTGACTTCTATGTCGAGGTCACAGATGATGCTCATCCCAATCAATATTTTTACGATGGCGAATGGAGAGACATGGTGCTGCACGAAGAAATCATCAACGTGAAAGGCGAGGATCCGGTTGTCTATATTGTGCGGGAAACCCGCCACGGTCCCATTATCAATGATGTCCACGCCGTCTTAAACGCCAATGAATCGGCACCTGTATCCATGTCCTGGGTAGGGAACTATCTCACCAATGAAGTTGAAGCTTTTATTGGCCTGAACACTGCTACCAACTGGGATGAATTTTCAAGTGCTGTGGAAAAGTTCTGGATTCCCGGTCAAAATATGGTTTATGCTGATCTGGAAGGTAATATTGGCTGGAGACCAGCCGTTGCCTTGCCTCTGAGAGCTCCTGGAACCGGGCTGGTTCCATTGCCCGGTGATGATCCCCAATGGGATTGGCAGGGCTTTGTGCCTTTCGAGGAAATGCCCTACCAGTACAATCCCGACCAGGGCTATATCGCCACGGCCAACAACAAAACCATCGGTGATGAATTTCCTTATTACATCAGTGCATATTGGGAGCCGCCAGCTCGTGCGAATCGTATCAATGAGATGTTGAGAGTGGCTGATAAAAAATACAACGTCCAGGATATGCAGGCTATTCAGAATGATTTTCTATCTGATCATGCACGTGATCTGACTCCACTATTTTTGGATTTCCTCAGTGAAAGCACCTTCAGTAATCCCAATGCAACTGCTTCGGTTGAAGCCTTAAAAAACTGGGACTATATCATGGGCAAAAACTCTCTGGCAACCATCGTATTTAACACGCTCTGGGTAAAATTTGCCTACAATCTCTATGGTGATGAAATGGATCTCATCGGTCCTGAATTCAAGGATGGTTTTTTTAAACTGGCCAATATCAGTATCCGCAATGCCATTTACCTCCTGGAGCATATCCCAGGTTCTGAGTGGTTTGATGATGTATCCACCGAAGATATGGTTGAAAATCCCACTGATATTCTAGAGCGCTCACTTGAGGAAGCGGTTGCTCAGATGGAAGAACGCTTTGGTAAGAATACTGAAGATTGGATCTGGGGAGAATTGCATACCCTTACCCATCGGCACCCCCTGGCTCAGGTGAAAATCCTTGACTGGATGCTGGATTTGAATGTAGGTCCTTTTCCGGCAGCAGGATCAGGTACCACAGTAAACAATATGGAATATCGGATGTACGACCCCTTTGATGTGGTTCTGGGTCCTTCGGTTCGTCATATCTATGATTTTGCCAATTATGACAAGGGTGCTCTCAGTGTTTTACCTACGGGACAATCCGGCAACCCGCGTTCTCCTCACTATGCCGATCAGGCTGAGATGTATAATACCGGGCAATACAGGGCTTTTCCCATCAATGCGGAAACCGTTAAAAATGCTGGGTATAAAAAACTGGTTATGAATCCCTGATTGGTTTTTTGCTATAACCATAATTCAATTACCCTGGCCTTGAATCCCGGAATCCCGCAATATGCGGTGGCCATGGGCGGTGATAGGCCGGGGTTTGAGTACCAAGAGAGGCAAGGGTTTTAACCCTGACCTCTTGGGCTAAAGCCCCCTTTACTATTAGATATTCTTACCCTAAGCTAAAGCACGGGGTAACATAAATATGGATGAGTATATGGAAGAGCAGACTTTATATCCTTTGGTATATCCGTACTTAGAACTATTAATTTAAAACCTCAATCACTCCCCAATCCTTGTGATGCATAATTTCCACAGTAATTTGCCTTCATGATTGTAATGTTGTTTATTCTTCTGATCCTGTTAATCCTGGTCTACCAATTCCTGGCATGGAAACCTCAGGATACTTCAATTCTCTACAAAGATCAGCCCTATTTGTTGTTTGGTCATCGGGGAGCCCCTCACTTTGAACCTGAAAATACCATTCCTTCCTTCCTGAGAGCCATCTCAGATGGCTGTAATGCCATCGAACTGGATGTGCATCGGACCCGAGATGGTCATCTCGTTGTTTTTCATGATGACACATTGGAGAGAACCACCAATGGAACAGGGCGTGTTGCGGAGCATACCCTGGCTGAACTGAAAGCTCTCAATGCGGCTGCAATATGGAAGGGGAGACAAGAACAGATTCCGACACTTCAAGAAGTCGTTGATGCCCTGCCGAAGCGCGTCATCTTTAATTTTGAAATCAAGGATTTTTCATTTTTTTCTGAACAGCGCATCGAATTGGAGTTGATCAGGTTTATCCGTGATAATAACATGCGAGACAGAGTGGTGCTTTCATCTTTCAATCCCTTGAATATCTGGCGAGTTAAAATGGCTGATCCCAAAATATTTACAGCTTTACTCTGGTATGATCCCACATTCTTGTCCTTGAGGCACTCCGTGGGCGTTCATCTCTCTCATCCTGATCTCTTACATCCCTTTAAGGAAAATATGAATTGGGGTGTCAATTTCTGGTCTAGGGTAAAAGGGATTCCCATGCATGTCTGGTTGGTGAATGATGAGCAGGGCATGAAGACTTTTGCCCAAGATCCCAGGATCAAGGGGATTATGTCCGATGATACAAAATTGTTGGTAGATACTGTAGGGGGAAAGCTCAACTAATGGAAGTGCTTGGATACATAGTAGAAATCCTACCAGCAATCATTGTGATTCTAAATCCCTTTGGCGCAGCCTTGATTTTTGTTTCACTCACCATGGAGGATTCCAGAGCAGAGCTCAGGCAAAAATCAAGAAGAACCACACTGACCGTAGTAATAACCCTTTTCGTTTTCATGTTTCTAGGACAGCTCATCTTCAGTCTCTTTAGTATTACACTGGATGCTTTCAGGATCGCTGGTGGAACTCTGCTGTTTGGCATGGGAATGAGTATGATCAAAGGAAAACACCCACAATCCAAAATTACGGATAAAGAGCGGGCTGAGGTCGTAGAACAGGAGGATATCTCAATAATTCCTATGGGAATTCCCGTGTTATGTGGTCCGGGGAGTATCGCTACAATAATGGTTTTTCGTTCACATGCTGAAAATTCTTTTGAAATTGCTACATTGTTTGCTTCTGTCCTCCTGGCCGGCCTGTTCACTTATTACGTTTTGAAATATTCACACATTATGGTGAACAAATTTGGAAAAACAGCCTTGCGTATCATCTCACGAATTATGGGTCTGCTGGTGGTGACCATGGCGGTTCAGTTCATCATTTCTGGTGTCACCGCTGTCTTGACCAGCTCTTTCCCAGGTCTCCTGATTTAGTCCTGACCTTTCCTTCAATCAGCACCACAACAGAATGATTAAGGGATAATTCTAGTCCTTTTGCTAAACATTTTGAGCCAAACCATTCGTCTTCCTGATGTGGTACACTCTTACCAAGTACCCCTACAACTAGCTTAAACACCAATTTTTCAAGACTCTCAGGGCTATATTCTTTTTGTTCAAGTCGAGTTCAGTCAAATAAATCGAATTACCCTGAAAACTTTCATAACTATTTATATTTGCTAAATAACAATTGTTGTTACAAGTGAAATGGCATATCTTGCCATCATATAGGTAATGACATACGATTTCTGGGGTGGATATAAGGTCAGTAATAACCCCTTTGTGTGGGCTGATCTTATTCAATACACACGAGTCGAAGGTGTTATGATAAAAGCTAGAGCTGATCAGATGGTTTTTATGCGGACAATATCAATGCGATAGGATGTTATGCAGAACAGTATAATTACTGTTAGACACATAGACTAAAAATGACTAAACTTAATATTTCATACCCAGGAATTCCCATAGAAGGACTCCAAGCAATATTGGATCATGGGAAGTTCGAATCCCTTCATTTGGCAACGACTCCTCCGACTTTGTCAGTGATTAATAATTATGCCGGCCTCCCATTTAAATTTGATACATATTCTCAAAATAGCGGTCTCCCGATCGGTGAAGTGGTTAGACATATTAATTCATTTCCAACAAGTAAGATGACAATGGATTATTTAGATTTTTCGACCTGCAAAGCCTTAGTCAATAGTTTGGCTGTGAGATATGATAAATATTCAATTAATAACTTCAGATCAGCACTATCATTTGTAAACCCGTCATATCTGGGCGACCTACTAGAGCATATTGAAAAGATTTTCTTTGGTAAATTCCCCAATGGTCGAATTATAGTTATCAAGTCAAATCAATTTTATTATAAACGAGCCGGTTTAATTCGGTTTCTCTACACCCTGTCCAATTATCCTGAACTGTTCAGTAATCCTGCCGAGATACGACCAGAGTTTAGAACCTTGCACAATTGGAATTCATTTGAGGCACATGAATTAATTGGTTCATGCCTTCATCTTTGTGAAAATTTTACCTTCCCATATATAAATGGTTTTCATTCAAACCATAAGCTAGGAACGCATTTTGTTTTTATTCCAAATCGAACTGTGAAGATTTCTACATTGCGATTTCCTGTAGACAGACAAGATTTTATAAGAACAGCCTTCAGCTTTGGTGAAGAAAAATCAAACCATACTACCGAATCAAATCGTAATAAGTATTTTGCGAAGTACTGTTTTAAAAAACCATTATCTCTAGAAAAAAGAATTGATCTGTTTGAAACTACACTGACCCAAGTCAATCATCTAATTAGAGATCTCTTGGATATCACAAAATTTAAAGATTCGGAATCGAATATCGATCCAGTGTATGCTTTTGAATATTCAAATTCCATTCTTACTCTAATGAAAGTTGCAATTTCTATTCTTCATACAAATCATAAAAGGCAGAATACTGATAGTTTGTTTCGCGTTCTAGACATGATATCGGGTATTGCCAACCGGAGGCAATTTGGTTGCTCGAATGATGCAGAATTCTTCAAAATGATGCTAAGTAAAAATGAAGGCTATGAGTTACTTGAAAATGTTATTCAAAATTCGAAGCTATTGTCAAAAAATGAGTTAGGTGATGCTTTAAAGACTATTTATGACGATCTTCATGACACAGTACTGAATTCGGTATTTGTCCCAGACCGGCTTGCCGATGGAGTTGTGTCTGTTAAAACCCGAAATCTAGATGGTAACATGAATATATCTGAGCAAGATTTCGTTTCAGATGTCGTTAGGTCGCTTAGAAATACTCATCATGGGTATTTAACCCGTGAGGATCGAAATAGAAAAGGACCCGCGAGGTTTCTTTCCTTGATAGACGGCAATTTTCCCGCCAGCATAACATCCCTAGGACCTTTTGTTGCATTAGGTATACTTTTAGATAGAGAAGCCCTGATGGGGTCGCTTTGATTTCGAGTGTCTAAC
>Ga0307992_1001460_pt1 | contig 13925 bp, 9 predicted proteins | sample EllFjometagen133_FD_203162 | JGI IMG/M metagenome (GOLD analysis project Ga0307992, IMG submission 203162) | Marine microbial communities from Ellis Fjord, Antarctic Ocean - #133 | ecosystem: Environmental > Aquatic > Marine > Unclassified | place: Southern Ocean | collected 2014-10-08
TCGCAGTTCAGGAGATCGATCCGCAACATCCTTTTTACAATCTTTCCGGACCAGACAACATTGTTGCGATCTACTCTGAACGCTATCCCATTAATCCATTAGTTATAAAAGGAGCTGGGGCTGGAGCAATTGTTACAGCCGGTGGTATGATGGGAGACGTCTTGAGAATAATAAATGAATAATTCTTGTAATAATAGTAGAGACACGATGCATCGCGTCTAAATGATGGATAATAGATGATGGATAATGGATAAATGTTACATCCTTACACCCTAAACCCTAAACCTTTACACCCTACACCTTACACCTGCATTGAAACGAAACAAAAAAAATAAATTGATCAAAAGGAAATAAAGAAATGAATCAAAGAACAGATAAGATCCCAGTTGGTATTCTCGGTGCTACCGGCAGCGTCGGACAGAAATTCATTGAATTATTGCAAGACCATCCCTGGTTCAAGATCACCGCATTGGGTGCTTCAGAGCGCTCGGCGGGTAAGCTTTATAAACATGCAGCAAATTGGTTCCAGCAAACGGCTATTCCAACACGGGTTGCCAATATGGTGGTTTCGGAATGTGAACCCAACTTGCCGTGTAAGATCGTTTTTAGCGGATTGGATGCAGCGGTTGCAGGACCCATTGAAGAATCTTTTGCAGAAGCCGGATATATTGTCATTTCAAACGCAAAGAATCACCGTATGTCTGAGGATGTGCCATTATTGGTCCCCGATGTGAATCCGGATCATCTTGCTTTGATCGAAAAGCAAAAAACTAAAGGCAAGATCGTCACGAATCCTAATTGTTCAACTACCGGATTGGTTATGGCTTTGAAACCTTTGCAGGATGCTTTTGGCTTGGATAAAATATCCGTAGTTACCATGCAGGCTCTTTCGGGAGCAGGTTATCCCGGTGTATCAAGTTTGGATATTATAGACAACATGATCCCCTATATTGGGGGTGAAGAAGAAAAAATGCAAATTGAAGTCTTGAAAATATTTGGTGAGCTAAAAGACGGTAAGGTAAAATTTTCCGATCTAACCCTTTCTGCACAATGCAACCGGGTACCCGTGATCAATGGTCATATGGAATCGGTTAGTATATCTTTCAAGAAACCTGCAAAAAAAGAAGAGATCATTAAAGTTTGGAAAGAATATCAATCTGAGCCTCAAAAACTTAATTTACCTTTCGCCCCTCAGCCACCTATCTACTATTTTGATGATCCACGCTATCCACAACCTCGTTTACACCGTGATCTTGGAAATGGTATGGCAGTCAGTATTGGTCGTTTGCGTGAATGTACCATCTTGGATTATAAATTTTCGGTTCTATCACATAACACGGTAAGAGGTGCTGCAGGTGGTGCCATATTAAACGCCGAACTTCTTGTAGCAAAAGGTTACTATGAAAACTAAAATCATCTCAGCATTTGCTCCGGCAAGTATTGGAAATGTGTCAGTAGGTTTTGATTGTCTTGGACTCGCGTTAGAATATCCGGGTGATATTGTCATCATCGAAGCCGGAACAAAACCCGGTGCCGAACTGATCGAGATCCAGGGTGATAACGGAGAATTACCTGTTGAAACCGAAAATAATGTTGTCGGTGTGGTCGTTCAGTCCATGCTTGATGCATTGGGTTGGGATGACGCTTTGGCTATCCGCTTGTTGAAGGGCTTGCCCTTGCAGAGTGGGATGGGTTCATCGGCATCTTCATCGGTCGCGGCGGCTGTTGCGGCAAATGAATTTTTGGGAAAACCTTTTACAAAAAAAGAATTGATCCCATTTGCTATGGAAGGGGAAAAATTGGCCTGCGGCGCGCCCCACGTTGACAACGTGGCGCCGGCACTGCTGGGTGGAATTACCCTCATATCTTCCAATGATCCCCTCGAAATTATATCTTTACCTTATCCTAAAAACTTATATTGTGCCGTCGTGCATCCCGATGTGGCGGTCGCCACACGCGATGCGCGCGCCGTAGTGCCTGAATCCTTGCCGCGTTCCATTGCTGTAAAACAAAGTGCGCATTTAGCCGCTTTTGTGCATGCCTTACATACAAGTGATTGGGAATTGATCTCACGTTCTATGATAGATTTGATAGCTGAACCGAAAAGAAAAGACCTTATTCCGCATTTTGATGCAGTCAAATCTGCCGCCTTAGAAACGGGCGCTTTAGCTTGTGGTATTTCCGGTTCGGGTCCAACTATTTTTGCATTGTGTAAAGGAAAAACAAGCGCTGAAGAAGTTGCGGTTGAAATGGGGAAAATTTATGCCGATCATGAGATCGGGAATGAAATTTATATTTCGAAAGTGAATAGCAAAGGGGCAGAGCTCCTTTAATCGTGACTCGTAACGCGTAACGCGTGACGCGTAGAAGAATAAAGATAAAAGATATTTGACAATGTGTAGTGGCGGATCCATGTGTCCGCCTATTGATGAAGAGTGCAGACACGTGGGCCTGCAACCTGCTTTTTGAATATTATTCCGTTACCAGATCATAAGGCCAGCGGGTATAACCGCCCCAATTGAACATGCGGGTATAGCCTTCATCTTCGAGATTATTGATAACCATCTGTGCACGACCGCCGGTCTCACAGTAGAAAATAAGATTCTGGGTTTTAGGAAGTTCGTTAAGACGATCTAAAATATCTCCGGAAGGATAGCTCTTTGCAGTTGGGATATGACCATTATTGTACGCACTCTCAGGTCGAACGTCAATGATCCAGATCGTGGAATCGGGATTCTGAGTTATAACTTGTAAACTTTCGGGTGAAAGATATTTATCAAGATCGGTCCCATCTGTGGAGGTATAACCGGTCGAACAAGAGAAAACAACAAGGATTAAAGCGACAAAAACAAGTATTCCGGTAAAGCGTTTCATATAAAAACTCCTTAAAATAATTCAACAATAACTTAATACGAAATATTGAAAATGTGAATGATAAACTATAAATTATGAATGATGACCTATAAACCTTTAGATCCAAAACCTTAAGACTTATAATTATGAAATATTTTAGCACGAACCACAAAGTTGAACCCGTTGACCTTCGAACAGCAGTTTTACAGGGTCTTCCAAAAGACAGAGGCTTGTATATGCCGGAAAATATCCCGCTTATGCCGGAGAGATTTTTCGATAATATTCATGTCTTGAATTTTCGCGAGATCGCAACGGCTGTTGCATTAACTTTATTGGGTGATGATCTTTCTGCGGATGTTATTGTCAAAATTGTGGATGAAACGCTATCTTTTAATACTCCTCTCGTAAAATTAGATGATAAAAACTTTATTCTTGAGCTATTTCACGGTCCCACTTTGGCTTTTAAAGATGTGGGTGCCCGTTTTATGGCCCGATTGATGGCTTACTATCAGAAAGATAGTGATAAAAAATGTACGGTACTTGTCGCAACATCCGGCGATACAGGTTCAGCTGTTGCGAATGGTTTTTACGGGATTGAAGGCATTGATGTCGTTCTTTTATATCCCTCTGGAAAGATATCAAAGATACAGGAACAGCAATTAACGACCCTAGACAAGAATATTACAGCACTTGAGATTGAAGGGTCATTTGATGATTGTCAAGATCTTGTCAAGCAAGCCTTTGTTGATGATGAATTGAATGAAAAAATGATGTTATCTTCGGCAAATTCCATTAATCTTGCCCGCTTGATCCCTCAAACATTCTACTTTTTCAATGCTTATGCACAGTTAAAAAATCGTGGTGTTGAAGAAGCACCGGTTATCTCGGTGCCCAGTGGAAATTTGGGTAATTTAAGCGCCGGATTGATAGCCAAGCGCATGGGTTTGCCGGTTAAAAGTTTTATTGCAGCCTGTAATAAAAATGATAGTCTTACAAAATATCTTTTGAATGGCGATTATCAGGCACAAAAAACCAAACACACTATTTCAAATGCCATGGATGTTGGAAATCCCAGCAATGTTGTTCGCATTCAAGATCTTTATGGCTATGCAATTCCATTTTTAAAGCAAGATCTACATAGCTGGTCTTTTTATGATGAAGAGACCCGTGATATGATGCGTAAGGCTTACAAAAAATATGAATATATTCTTGATCCGCACGGTGCCGTTGGGCTTTGTGGTGCCGAAAAGTACCATAAACTGATCGATAGCAATGATGTTGTTATTACTATTGAGACGGCGCATCCGGCAAAATTTGGTGATATTGTTGAACCTACCTTGGGAGTAAAGCCACCTATACCGGAGCGATTGGAAAAGGTTCTCCATCTTGAGAAGAAGGCTATCAAAATGCCGGTGAATCATGGAGTGTTTAAGGATTATCTATTGGGACGTAAAACGTAAGACCCTCCTACGCCAAGGCTACGAAGGGCAGGCGTAAGACGTAAGACATAAAAATGTGTGTCATCTTGAGCCCCGATCCCGAAGCATCAGGACAGGGCTAAGGGGTTGAACAAATTTCCTTTACCCCGGGTTTAAACCCGGGGCTAATGAAAAGAAATTCCATCAATAGCCTTGGGTTTAAACCCAAGGCTACTTCTTATGTCAATGCGATTCTCAAAAACATTAATGAATTAAATATCAACTGACCAAAAACCAATCTTTCACGTATCACAAAAAAATATTATTCAACCACTCAGTGGTTGTTATTTTTAGGAGGGGGGATATTTCTACTATGTTGGACCGCTCTGCGGTCATTTATTGTTCAACCCCTTCAGGGTTGGGGGAAATGGAAACGATAGCGCCTATATTGTTGTTGAACCCTTTCAGGGTTCTATGGAATATTTTTTTATTATCATTAAATACATCTGAATTATTTAAAAGGAATCCCGCAGGGATTCAACAATAATATAGACCTTCAACGACAAAAAAACACAACCCTGAAGGGGTTGAACATTAATCTTTTCCGTATCACAATAATTCAATATTCAACCACTCTGTGGTTGTGATTTATTAAGATATCAAATTCTATTATATTCGACCCCTTTGGGGTCAAATATCATCACCCCGGGCAAAGCATTATCGGTAAAACAACCACAGAGTGGTTGAATACAGATCCCGCAGGGATCCAATAACAGTATATGCGTTTATCCCCAGTCCCTCCAACCCGCCAGCTGGCGGGGTTGAATAAATCCATCATCCATAATTCATCATCCATCATCCATAATTCATCATCCATCATCCATCATCCTCTTAAACTCTTTTTCATTTCAAATAATTATAAATCATCCTATATTCATTTCAATGGAAATTGGAAGTCATTATTACGCGGTATTGGCATTGTGCAGAATGCTGGGCATTAAGAAGGATATAGCTTATAAAATCGCTTATTCTTCTGAATTTGTAGATGATTCTTTGATCAATCGCATTGTTTTTAAACATTCACCTCGTGGAGTGAAATGCCATTTTTTTGGTAAGAAACGCGGATTGGATGATACCGCAACCTGTCTGCCGATCATGACCGTTTGGACTTATAATCAAAAAAAGATCATCAATATATTTGTTCCTTTCCATTTTATCCCAGGTTGTAAAGGAAGTTTATTTGATAAAAAGATGAGAACATTTCCAGATTCACCCATTTTAAAATCATTAGCAAAACGAGCTGTAGAATCAGGTGATCCTTATTCAATAGGTATTATTCTTCATGTTTTAGGTGATGCTCACGCACATCAAGGTTTTTCGGGTTTAGTTAGTCGAAGAAATCGCGTAAAAAGTCTAAAGATCGCACGCGAAAGTGTTCGTGGATTCATGGATACCGTCATTTCCTGGTATATGACCCGTGCAGAATGGATCTTTTCACGCCTCTTTGGAAGGATACTGCCGCTTTACAGTCACAGCCATGTCGGTACGGTCCCGGATATCCCTTCAGCAGAATGGAGCTACAAGTACAATAACGGAATTTCGTTTTTACCCGAATTTAAATACACCGGGATCATAAAAAATCGCGAACGGTATATTGCCGCATTTAATGAAATGCGTGAAATCCTTACCGCTTTTATTGAAAAATATCCCGAATTTAAAGAAGAGGTCCCGGAAGTCGATATCAAGATTTTCAACGAACAACTGACAAAGGTTATCTCTCGCAGAGAATCCATTATTGACTGGGAAGAATTTCTTGTTCGGAACGAGCTATTGGCTGATACCGATACGGCACTTCATTATGAAGCACATGATTGGATACGAAATGCCTTCAAGGATTATAAACGGAAAAGATATTCCCGGCCTATTGTTTGGAACGCAGAGGCTGCCGATGGTTTTGTCCATTCAAATTGGTATAAATACTACCTTGCCGCACGAGAATATAAAGAGCATTATGATCTGCTTGTCATAAGACACGGCGTTTATTGATCGTAAGACCCTCCTACGCCAACCCGAAGCTTCGGGGCGGAGGGCAGGCGTAAAACGTAAGACGTAAAACGTGAAGAGCAAAAATGTGTGTCATCTTGAGCCCCGATTGCTCGGGGAAAGATCTCAAATTACATAGAAAAATAAAATGCCTGTAATTCTACTTTGCTAAATTCCACTATTAGAAATACTTTTTTAAAAATATTTTAAGGTATTGTAAGGGACGGTCTACAGTTTGCATTTAATATTTCCGAGAGGGAGAGGGGAACAAAGGACCCCGCTTCGTTGAAACTTCGCAGGGCAGGCAAAGGACAATTGAACAATCGAACACCGAACATTAGAGCATTAGAATAATTAAAGTAAATCCAAATTCGATATTCACTTCAAATGTTCGAATGTTCACATGTTCATGATTCGATATTCAAGGACTTCCACACCTCTATATTCATAAATTCTTTGTTATTCAACATCCATCATTCATAATTTCCCTAAATCTTTATACCCAAAAATACTCAACTTTTTTCAGCATATAATTTATCATATCCCATATAAATCTATATAACTAGTAAATCCCTTTCATTCAGCATGTTACAAAAATTACAACAATTATAATTACAAATAATAGCTTGCAGAATTATAAAAATATATTTAACATCTGGGTCGAATTAATAAAATTTTGGAGGTACTGAATGAAAAAGCTAATGGTTCTTGTTTTGGGAATGTTGTTTTGTGTGTTTGTTTTTGCTACTACGTATACTTTGAAAAGTATTGGCAATAGTAGAGTTGATCTAAACGGAACGGATTATAATTGCTCAAGCATTTCCCAAGTCTTAACGTTACCCTCGGATATTGGTGTGGTGAGCAGTATGATATTAGGTACAAATTGTACAATTTATGAAAGTGGAGGAGTAGCAGTAGTAACAGCACCATTAATGAAAACAACAGACATTAATGGGGGTTCTTTATTTTACAGTTTTGATAAAAGTACTTGGGAAAAAATATCTTTGATACGTGCGGATCATTCTAGTGCTAATGAAAAAACACAATTCACTGGTTATTCAAGGTATAATCAAAGTATTGATCTGTCCGGATTTGCTAATGGTGATCCAGGTACCTTATATGTTTATTTTGAAGCGACTGGGAATTCTACACCCAAAACAGATCCTACAGCAGATCCGACTGTAAATCCTTATGAAGCCACATTTATAAGGACCGCTGATGTCAGTTTTACGGACGGCAGTTCCTTTACGCCCGGTCAGTTAATGAAAGGTAATGAAACTGAAATTATCGGCCGTTTCTGGATGGATTCCGATGTCAGTGGTGCCACATTTACCGATGTCTCAATCGATCTTGACGGGACCCGAACAGGTTTTAGTAATTTTGAGTTGTGGTCATCAACAGATGATACTTTTGATGGCGGCGATGTGCAAATGGGCAGTACGATCGTGACTGATCCCGGCGCCAGTCCAGCCGTTTTCTCATCATTATCTAAATCTATTTCCACAAGCGGGGATTATTATTTTTTAACCGCTGATGTTGATGAAGATGCAACCGGCAGTATTATGGCTTTTATTGACGAAACCGCTGATCTGACTGTCACGAGCGGAATTATTGGCGATAATATTAGTAATGCATCACTTACAAGCTCGGAAGTTCCCACATCCATTTGCCTGACTTCTTTTGTTGCCAATCTGAATATGGGAAAGGTTGAACTTGTCTGGACCACCGCATCGGAAACAGAGAATTCTCATTTTCTTGTTTATCGCGATGGAGAAGTGATTGCAGAAATTGTCGGACATGGAACCTGCACAGAACCTCACAATTATACTTACAAAGACGCTTTAGTACAGGCCGGACACGTTTATGAATACAAAATTTCAGATGTAAATTTAGCCGGTATTAAGACCGAACATGCTTCTGTCATGATAGAAATAGAAGAAGATGTTATGTTAAGTGATTTTGTGATGAATAAGGCCTATCCGAATCCATTCAATCCAAGTACAGTAATCAGGTTGCAGTATGCAGTAGGCAGTAATGCCGTAGTAAATATTTACAATACTCAGGGTGTTTTGGTAGATCAATTAATCAATGGCCATATAGATGCCGGTGATTATGAGCTGACATGGAATGCCTCAGGAATGCCGAGTGGTGTTTATGTTGTGACCATGCATGCGGGTGATGTGATGCAGTCCCAAAAAGTAGTATTAATGAAATAAGACATCACACAAAGGCACAAAGGAAAACCAAGGCACGAAGAATTTTGAGGCTTGGTTTCTAAACATAATTAAAATCCTTCTTCGTTGAAAAATGAAGGAGGATTTTTATAGTTATGGGATATGAATTATGAGTTATGCTTGTCCTTCGTAGTCTTTGCGAAGGAGGAAGTGCCCAATTAATATTTATCCATAATCCATAATCCATAATCCATAATTTATTATTCATCGTTTATCATTTATCGTTTATCGTTATCCATCCAGCCTACGCCAAGGCTTCGGCCGGCAGGCATCCATAATCCATCATTTCCCTAAATCTTTATACCCAAAATTACTAAACTCTTTTCAATACATAATTTATCATAACCCATATAAATCTTTATAACCAATAAACCCCTTTTATTCAGTATGTTATAAAATTTGTAAGCATCATAAATATAATATATAGCTTGCAGAATTATAATAGTATATTTAATATCCGTGTCGACTTATTAAAAATAACTGGAGGTTGTTATGAAACGTTTGTTATTGATCGTGAACATGATTCTGTTATGCGGACTGGCATTCTCAGCAGAACTGGAAGATAGTTATGTCTATATCTATTCTGGTTCATCTTTTGGCGGAAAGGAGGTGGTTACAACTACTATCTATAATGGTAGCGCCACTGATGCGGAGAAGGGGGATTTCCAAAAGGCTGTACTTGGGACATTAACAAACTTGTATATGGGGGGCAAAATCACTGCACCTGCCGACTACACTACGTGTGTAATGCATGTTTATATTGATGATATCAAGTCCTCTATAAATATTGATATTCCCGTTTCACCCGAAGCTTCTCTGGGTGTCGTTTTTGAATCGACAATGGAAAGTAATATAACACTTTTCGATGGCAGAAACGCAGGTGAGCATTTTGTCAAAGTTTGTTTTTCCGTTTCCAATGAAGAGGAACATATGGAAGATCCTAAGGAAGGCCTCTATGAGGCTAGTTTTACGAAAATAGCCGATATCAGTTTTACGGATGGTAGTTCTTTTACACCCGGTCAGCTAACAGTAGGTAATGAAGCGGAGGTCATTGGTCGCTTTTGGATGGATTCGGATATTAGCGGTGCCACATTGACCGGTGTGTCAATTGATCTCGACGGGACAAGGACAGGTTTCAGCAATATAGAATTATGGTCATCTTCTGACGGTAGTTTTGATCCCGTTCCCGACGGTTTAGATCCGCAATTGGGCAGCACAATAGCGACCGATCCCGGTGCCAGTCCTGCTGTGTTTTCATCCTTGACCAAATCTATTTCCACAAGCGGTGATTATTACTTTTTAACCGCAGATGTCGATATTGAGGCAAGCGGTAGTATCAGAGCGTATATTGGTGAAGCAGCCGACTTGACCGTCACAGATGGAGTTATTGGAGAAACGATCTCAAGTGCACCGCTGTCAGCTTCTGAAGTGCCGACTTCCATTTGCCTGACATCGTTTGTTGCGACATTGAATAAAGGTAAAGTTGACATAACCTGGATCACTGCAAGCGAAACAGAAAATGATCATTTCCTCGTTTATCGCGATGGAGAGGTGATTGCACAAGTTGAAGGGAACGGTACCTGTACAGAACCTCACAATTATACTTACACTGATGCCATGGTACAAACCGGAAGCGTTTATGAATACAAAATTTCAGATGTAAATTTAGCCGGGATCGAGACCGAACATGCTTCTGTAATGATAGAGATAGAGGAAGATGTTATGTTAAGTGATTTTGTATTGGGAAATGCTTATCCGAATCCATTTAATCCCTCTACTGTCATCAGTATGCAGTATGCAGTCGGCAGCAATACCGTAGTCAGTATTTATAATACTCAGGGAATTCTGGTTGATCAGTTGATCAATGGCTATGTAGTAGCCGGAAATTATGATCTGACCTGGGATGCATCAGGCATGCCCTCGGGTATTTATGTTGTTCGTATGGTTGCGGGTGATGTGATGCATTCCCAAAAAGTAGTATTAATGAAGTAGTAATTTATTACTGTATAAAAATACCCTTCCTTGATAAATATTGAGGAAGGGTTTCTTTTTGGGGACTATAAACTATGAACTATGAACTATAAATACAATATTCATCGTTTATCGTTTATCGTTATTCATCATCCATCATCTATAATTCATAATTCATATTCACCCCGAACTCCGAACTCCGAACTTTCATATTCTCCAAATAATAATTTGTAAATCCCAACAATAAATCACGAAACAAAGCCAAATATCCAATAAATAATGAAAATATGTCAAATATTATTTGAATATGCCGAATAAATGACTAAATTTCATGCAAATAAAAGTTTGGAATTAAATGAATAAAGTTATAATTAAATTTGGTGGATCATCTTTAGCAAATGCGGAATGTATTTTACGAGCTTTGGATATTATTGAAAAATATAAAGAAAAAGATCAACAGATCATTACTGTCGTATCTGCTCTTGGGGGTGTGACAAATACCTTGATCGAATTGTGTGATCTTGCCAAAATCGGCGATTCTTCATACAAAGGAGTTCTAAATGATCTGATCTCCCGTCATGAACAGATCGTATTTTCACTGATTACACCAGATCTGCGTAAAGAAGCACTATCCGGTATGTCAGAAGTATTTCATGAATTACGCAATACGCTGAATGGACTATTCCTTTTACACGAAGAAACGCCTCGTACCCGTGATCTTATCATGAGTTGTGGTGAGCGTGTTTCGGCAATTCTTTTGTGCTCTGCTTTGCGCTCAGGAAATATCGATTGTGACACCTGCGATACTCGTGATATCATTATTACAGATGGTCGTTATGGTGCTGCGCAGGTTGATTTTGCTGAAACGAATAAAAGAATTAAAGCTCGATTTTCAGACATGGATAAACCTTGTATTTGTACGGGTTTTATTGCATCAAGCAAAGAAGGGGAGACCACGACACTTGGACGTAGCGGCTCCGATTATACGGCATCCATACTTGGTTCTGCTCTTGATGTCAGTGAAGTTGTAATTTGGACAGATGTAGATGGCGTTATGACAGCTGATCCGATTGTTACACCCGATGCTTTTGCCATTCCTGCTATCTCATATGAAGATGCCATGGAACTATCGCATTTCGGTGCTAAAGTCATTTTTCCACCGACCATGATCCCTGCCATGAAAAAACAAATTCCCATTCATATCCGGAACAGCTTTTTTCCTGAACAAATCGGTACAGTTATATCAAATGTTGGAACAAGCGCAGATTATCATGCTACCGGCATGGCTTCTATAGATAATATTGCCCTCTTGCGTATGCAGGGAAGCGGTATGGTAGGTGTAAGGGGAATATCGGCACGATTATTCGACTGTATGGCACGTCACGAAATAAATATTATTCTCATTACACAGGCTTCTTCAGAGCACAGCATTTGTTTCGCTATTGATGCTACAAAAGCAGATGCTGCTGTAGCGGCTTTGGAAGAAACTTTTGAGCTTGAAATGGAAGCGGGTATGATTGATACCATTATTCCGGAGAAGGATACCGCGATCATTGCAGTAGTTGGGGATAAAATGCAACATAAGCCCGGCATCGCCGCGGAAATATTTTCTGCACTGGGTCGCCAAAAGATCAATGTAAAAGCCATCTCTCAGGGATCTTCCGAGCGCAATATATCAGTCGTGATAGCGGGTAAAGACAGTAAAATTGCCATTAACGTTCTACATCGTTCACTTTTTCCCATTAAAGAAAAAACTGCTATTTATTGTATTGGGAGCGGTTTGGTTGCGACTGCCTTTATTGATCTTCTAAAGGATTCAGAGTTACAGTTGAACGGTGTGACGAATAGTCGTAAAATGTTACTACGTGCAAGTGGATTGAATAGCGAAAAAGTTTTATCTGCCCTTCAGGAAAAAGGCAAAGTTGCAGACATTGATCAATTTATTAAGATCATGAAAGAAGATCCGACCGCCCGCAAAATATGTCTGGATTGCACCGCAAGCAAAGCTATCGCATTGCGATATAATGATATTCTTGCTTCGGGCGTCTCTTTGGTGACACCGAATAAAATAGCAAACACTGAAGCTATGGATTATTATTCTTTATTGAGAGATACAGCACTTGAACAGCGTGTAAAATATCGCTATGAATCAACCGTGGGAGCCGGATTACCCGTGATCTCAACTGTGCAAAGTATGCTGGAGACCGGCGACAAGATCAAGCGAATTGAAGCGATACTTTCAGGTACACTAAGCTATATTTTTAATACTTTCTCACTCGATAAAACCTTTTCCGAAACGGTTCTCTTTGCCAAGAATCAAGGGTTCACAGAACCCGATCCGCGTGAAGATCTCGGTGGCATAGATGTCGCTCGCAAAGCACTTATTCTAGCCCGTGAGATAGGATATGAACTTGAAATGTCCGATGCTGATCCGGAAGCTTTGATCTCAGATGCCTGTATGAAAGCGGAAAGTATTGATGATGCCATGACCCTTCTTGCTAAGGACGATAAAAAATGGCATGAACGACTCAAAGTCCTGCAAAAAGATGGAAAAGTATTGCGTTATATTGCCAATATCTCGGAAGGCAAGATCAGGATCGCAGTTCAGGAGATCGATTCGCAACATCCTTTTTATAATCTTTCCGGACCAGACAACATTGTTGCGATCTACTCTGAACGCTATCCCATTAATCCATTAGTTATAAAAGGAGCCGGGGCTGGAGCAATTGTTACAGCCGGTGGTATGATGGGGGATGTCCTTAGAATAATTAACGAGTAGCATTGATTGAAAATGATCAATCTTATAAGAATTGAAATCGTTGTATAAAATTTGTTCGGAGTGTGGGAGTAAGGAGTAAGGAGTAAGGAGTAAGGGAATATAATACTCTAACACCCTAACACCCTAACACCCTAACACCCTAACACCCTAAATACCCCGAACTCCAATACATTAGAATGCAAGTAAAACAAATTGACAAAGGAAATATAATGGAAGATATCCAAAATAAAATATCTGTAGGAATCTTGGGTGCTACCGGCAGCGTCGGACAGAAATTCATTGAATTATTGCAAGACCATCCCTGGTTCAAGATCACGGCTTTAGGTGCTTCAGAGCGCTCGGCGGGTAAGCTCTATAAACATGCAGCCAATTGGTTCCAGCAAACTGCTATTCCAACACGAGTTGCGAATATGGTTGTTTCGGAATGTGTGCCGAATTTACCATGTAAGTTAGTTTTCAGTGGATTGGATGCAGCTGTTGCAGGTCCTATTGAAGAATCCTTTGCAGAAGCCGGATATATTGTCATTTCAAACGCAAAGAATCACCGTATGTCTGAGGATGTGCCATTATTGGTCCCCGATGTGAATCCGGATCATCTTGCTTTGATCGAAAAGCAAAAAACTAAAG
>Ga0307992_1001461_pt1 | contig 13925 bp, 16 predicted proteins | sample EllFjometagen133_FD_203162 | JGI IMG/M metagenome (GOLD analysis project Ga0307992, IMG submission 203162) | Marine microbial communities from Ellis Fjord, Antarctic Ocean - #133 | ecosystem: Environmental > Aquatic > Marine > Unclassified | place: Southern Ocean | collected 2014-10-08
ACACCAATTTTTCAAGACTCTCAGGGCTATATTCTTTTTGTTCAAGTCGAGTTCAGTCAAATAAATCGAATTACCCTGAAAACTTTCATAACTATTTATATTTGCTAAATAACAATTGTTGTTACAAATGAAATGGCATATCTTGCCATCATATAGGTAATGATATACGATTTATGGGGTGGATAGAAGGTCAGTAATACCCCTTTGTGTGGGCTGATCTTATTCAATAGACGAGTGGAAGATGTTATGATAAAAGCTAGAGCTGATCAGATGTTTTTTATAAGGACAATATTACAGCGATATGGATGTTATACGGGTCAGTACAATTACTGTTAGCCTGAGCGTTGAATCAGGAGGAGATGGCTCTAGCGAGTTGCTTTTTTGAAGCTCCGAGAGCGAGAAGAGACTTAATGATGAGATCGAGAGAAACAGTTGGATCACCAGTTTCAATTTTGGCTACTCGTGATTGGCTAGAGTGGAGAAGCTCAGCTAGCTCAATCTGGGTAAGATTCTGCTCTGCTCTCAATTTGCGAAGATTCGCACTTAGATTGAGTTTAAGGTCAATGTATGCGGTTTCCTCAGGAGAGAGACTGAGAAAATCTTCAGCAGAACCAATTTTCCAGCCCTTACTTTCTAACTTTTTAATCTTCTCTTTACGCATTGTCATAATCCTTTATTCTTTTCTTGCAGACATCTATCACTTTTTTGGACGTCTGTTGAGTCTTTTTGCTGAATACTTCAAGAATGATAATAGCATCTTGATCAATTCTATAAACCAAACGCCAAGTAGAAGCCTCATCATTGATTCTCAACTCATGGCACCTAGATCCTATGCTTGGCATCGGTCTGGATTGAGGCAGACTCAGATTTTCGCCAGCCTGGAGCAGTCTCAGAAAATAACCAGCTTCAATTCTTGCAGCAGGCGAGAAGGGAGGCGTTTTGACTTCTCCATGTAACCAGACTAGAGGTTTATCATTCATATTCATCGGGATTAAGATATGTCAGATATGACATAATGCAATGGAATAAAAATGAAAAAATGCCAGGCTAACAAGAGCCCAGCCTACACTCTAGCGAGTTACGGCGGGCAGGCTGACACGGGAATGATTAGATACTTTAAAAATAAAGCAGCGAAGTCCGCCGTAGTTGTACGTAGGCGGGCTCAAGCCTAAAGCGTTAGGCAGGCCCTTCGGGCAGCGGAGAAAAGGATATGAATAAAGCAAAAATAACGCTTAAAGGTGTTCAAGAAACACTTTTACTACCTCTTTGGGGAAGGTCATTTGAAACAAAGAAAGAGAAACCCCTTTTAGTTGATTATGATGCTGTCCGTATCATTGATTTGCTAGATTATGATTTTTCTCAAATTGAACAGAAAGTAAATTCGTTAAGTCGGTTATCCTGGGTTGCCCGTTGTATATATTTCGATCAAAAAATAAATGAATATCTGGAAAAAAATCCAAATGGGACAATTATAAATGTCGGATGTGGCTTTGATACAACGTATGAACGTATACAAAATGGAATAGCTAAATGGTATGAATTAGATTTTCCCGAAGTAATTGAAACACGTAAAAAGCTGTTAAATGAGTCATCAAATAGATTTTATCTACCATATTCAGTGTTTGATCCCAGTTGGTACGCAAAGATAGAACATAAAGAGAATGTTTTTCTAATGATGGCTGGCCTTATTTATTATTTCACAGAAGATGAAATAAAAAGCTTATTAAAATCGTTTAGAAGCGAGTTCAATAACTGTACAGTAATATTTGATTACAGTTCAATCAAAGGAATGGAAATAGCAAACAAGAAAGTAATTGATGATGTTGGTATGGATAAAAGTGCATACTTAAAATGGGGCATTAATAATATTAAGGATATTGAAAAATGGAATACTGGCATTACGGTAAATGAAAACATGAAGATGTTTGAAGAACATAGAAAAAAATATCCATTTAATAAAAGAATTGGTATGTGGATATCTGATACGTTATCAGTAATGTCGTTAGCAAAAATCTTAATAAAATAAATGCCTAACAAAGAGCTGACTCATCCCGACACTTCGTGTTCCCCTTCGGCGGGATCTACGACACGCAAAGAAGTGCAAGGGGGAAGATTATGTGGATGGATACAGTTATCTTATCAAGCGAGTCTGTTTCGGGAAGCAGCTCAAGCCTAAAGCATTAGGATGTCACCAATAATGGTAAAAATCAAAAAAATCGCAATTCGTACTTGGCCATACATTGTCTGCGTAATCACGGGTTATCTGTCCTTTTCTCTCTCATCAGTCGTAGATCAGAAATATCAAGATTTACTTATTAATATTTCTGCGACTCTATTTGCCGTCCCGATATTGTTTTTGGTTTATGATGTATCAAAGACATCTTCAAACAAACGCCTTTACAAGGAATTGTTCGATTATGCAAAGATGCAAGTAGACCAGCAAATACTCTCAGTATGCAATCAACTAATGAAAATAATTGGACCTTATGGACAAATTGATCTTTCAGCAAAAGGAGTTTCAAAATTTCTCAATCTCTCTGAGGATGAAATTTCGCAAAAGGTCTCAAATGCACGATTTCTTGGTTTCCAGGTGTTAAAATCTTGGACGGAGACAGAGAAAACATTGACAAAACTTATTGAAAACGCTTTCATCTTAGAAAGTTTAAATACTGATCAAAAGAGAATGCTTCCTGTATTGCTTAAGCAAGTTTATTGGCTACAGGACTTAAATCGCTATTTCCCAGACTTGTTTGAATTTGGTAGTGAAGTAGATAAAAATTATCGAATTCAGCTAGGATCATCCATGAATAGTGAGAATATTAAATATCCAAATCGCTATCTACTTTTGGAAAAATTAAAGGGAAGCAAGTATCGGGTTACGGATTTTGGTGATTTTCGAGAATTAGATAAAAATAATCTTCTAAAAGTCTGCTCTATTCAAGAGGTATGGAAATCGACCTTTGTAAGAGCCATCTATGATTTGCTGAAATGTATGAATGAGTGGCTAGAGTTAACAGGTGGTGAAATTATAATAAACTCAAGAATGTTTCGGCAACGAGTGCAATCCTAACAAATGCCTAGAGTGGACTCACACCAGAGGAGTACAAGACGAAAATAATGTGGATGGATACAGTGAACTTACAAAGCGATGCTTTCTCGGGAAGCAGCTCAAGCCCAAAACGTTAGGTATTTTGGAGATCTCTCGTATGAAATCATCACACGAAATAATTGATAGGTTTGTCAGAATTGTTTTCGAGCGATCAGGTGAAAATCAGAGTTCAAGTGAACTTCTGCTCAAGGAAGCAAAGTATGGGGTTGCAATTGGTCTGTTGCGGCAGGAAATAGATACTTTTGTACGAGTAACATACCTAAATGAAGTGTCAAAAGCAGAAGCGATTCGATTGATAAACGAATTCGATAACGGGCACCAGTGGACATATATTGATTCGAAGAGAAGAATTACCGATCGTGATATGGTGAATATTGCGAAGCAGTACTATTTTTGGATTGAAAAGGCTTACGAATTTGGCTGTAAACTAATACACCTATCAGAATTTTATGATTACAAACATAAAGATCCATTTCTATCGATTTCATTGGGGGACAAGAAAGAAATTATTAAATATTTAGATTCGTATCACGGATATCGTGATGACGATATAGATTTGAATAGATTTATACTTTATTTCCCCAAAGTAATGAGGAAAATTGAGGGTAAGATTAAGTATTATACTCGTGACCTTCAAAAAAAATTAACCACCTAACAACAGCTTAAAGCGAACTCACACGATAGGGATTGGTTGAGGAGAATGATGGGGCAAGATACATTGATTATACAAAGCGATGCTTTCTTGAGAAGCAGCTCAAGCCTAAAACGTTATACTGAAATAGGGTAGCATATGAAACCTACAAATACCACAAACAGAATCCACTTTTCGGATCTAGATGCAATTCGATTTGAAGATCTGTGCCTTTCTATTGTGTTCGGAATGCACCCATGGCAGGATATCAGGCACTACGGTAGATCGGGAGCTGATGGTGGTATAGACATATTTGGGATTGAGGAGTCGGATGATAGTACAATTCGAAATTGGAGCATTCAGTGTAAAAGATACAAATCTGCGTCTCTCTCTGACCTAAAGGAAGCAGTTGATATAATTCTAGAGAAGAACGACATCGTTCCCGATGTGCTCCTATTGGTTGTGTCTTGTGATTTAAGGAAGGATGTCATAGAGTCATATATGAATTATGCTGTTGAAAATAGTGTTAAGCAACCTCTGATTTGGACTGCATCAATACTTGAGGCAACTCTATATAATTCACGCAAGGATTTACTATTCGCATATTTTGGAATAGATACTTCTCGAGTTACTCGAACGAAGGAGTCAAGGATTGTAAGAGGTCTTGCAATGAAGCGCAAACTCAGGCGTGAACTTCTTAAATCTAGTCAAGATGTTGATTGGGATAGAGCTCGGGAATGGCCAGATGAAAAATTTATCTATGGCAGCTTAATAATTAGATCAATTGATGATGATACTTATCCTGAGATCGAAACAGACCAAGTTGGAATAAGTTCATGGTTTAAGGTAAATGTTTGGGATTTCTATCATAACGGTATATCAGTCATTGTAGGTTCACCTTCTGCAATTATTGATAAAGAGGGGAACTGGGCTCTTACAGGATATACCCATGAAAATCAGGATGAAAAACTTACTCAATTTCCAACACTTATGCTTGGTTTAATACCTTTTCGAAATATCGTTGATTTAGATTGTCTTGGCGATGAGTATCAACAAGAGCCACATTTATTTTGTCGCTTTGCTGAGGGAGGGGAACCTTATGAAAGGTATTCGTATCTCAATAGAACGGGCGAATATTCTTATGAGCTTGATCCAAAGGCACAATTCGAACTTAAAATAGAAGATTGATAGTCAGCCCACTTTCAACATTGAAGTGCGACACTTTCACTTTCCCAGAACATATACCAGGGCGTCTTGAATCCATGTCCTTTTTAGGGCGTCCAATTAAATGAGGAGAAAACTAAATGATTGATTTTATGAGCCTAACAATCGAGGATATCAAAGATATCATCACTAATAGAAAAGACTGTGAACTAGGAATACCCTTCGAAATCACAGGGTTTGATCCAAAAATGGACTTTTCCATTACAAGAGAATTTCCTCCTAACAATGCTATTCTGGCTGACCTCAAAACGGAAATATTTTTTCAGACTTTACCCATGGATGATCCGGGGAATAGGTTTTCAAGATTTGTGCATCTTGTTTATGCATCTTATGGGAAGATGCAATACGAATTTAGCGATAAAAGTGGAGTGCTTCGAACATTTGTTTTTTGGGACCAATAATTGGCAGCCCCTTTAGCATGCAAGAAAAGGAATAAATAATGGGGCATACTCCTGCACTGATATTGATGTGCATTATAAGTGAAAGAATATTTCAGTTTCAATGAGAGTCCAAAAATGGGATAAAATTCTTGAATATTATGTTGGGACTAAATTTGGAATTAAATTTAATAAAGCAACGATGTCTAAAGATTTAAGTACCATTGACTCAAACTTGAGAATAGAATCAACCACAGAGAGTATTCTGAAATATCTAGACGTAAAAACCCCCCAAAAAAAGGTAGGGTAATAAATGAATTTTCATAAAATTAGAAGTAAGGAGTATTACATCAAAAAGTGGGGTGCATCGGCACATCAAAGACCATAAGGAATTCATTAAAAATGTATCTATTTTTTGATACTGAAACCACTGGACTTCCCAAGAACTGGCGAGCCCCCATCACCGATCTAGATAACTGGCCTCGGCTAGTGCAGATAGCCTGGATTCTGGCTGATGACCAGGGTAACCGGCTAGAGATCAAAGACCATATCATCAAGCCGGAGGATTTTAGTATTCCACAGGAAGCCGCCAATGTCCATGGCATTTCAACTGAGCGAGCATTAGCGGTAGGGGTGTCACTGGATAAGGTGCTCAACACCTTTGCAAAACTGGTGGACCAGGCCGATTACATAGTGGCTCATAATATTGCCTTTGACGAAAAGATCATTAGGGCGGAATTTATGCGGCGGAATTTCGCCACCAGTTTTGAGAGCAAACCCAAATTGTGTACCATGAAGTCATCCACTAACTACTGTCAAATCCCCGGCAACTACGGATACAAGTGGCCTAAACTCTCAGAGTTGCACATCAAGTTGTTTGGTGAGGATTTCCATGGTGCCCATGATGCCTCTGCAGATATCAATGCCACCGACAAGTGCTTCTGGAAAATGCGGGAATATGGGTTGATATAAATGAATGAAGACGATTTATACTGACTCGTATTATAGTTTGTAGGTGGAGTATTTATGTCTCGTAGTTTTTATTGATTCATTTCCTAAGAAGATTAATTGAAGTCGCTATTCGGGAATCCGGTCTAAAACTCCACTAGTTTTGAAGCAAAGTGAATACCTCGAATCTCGTGTGAGGTTAAAGACTGTGTACCAGCTCTCGTCAGTCAGTATAAAGGAGAAGAAGTAAGTGGCTACCCTTAGGATATTTGCGGATGAATCAGGGACAATGCCCCTGGATGATGATGATGGAATATTCGTCATGGCGACTGTTTCCTTGTTTGGTGATCCGCCCATCATTGAAAAGCACAATGGACACCTGTCATGGTTAATCGACAAGCTTGCTGAATTAGATGCTCTGCCACAGGTCTCTACAGTTATTCCTGTACCAGGTTATGGTGAAGCAATCCGTGTGAAGTTCTCTAAAATGAAAACAATGGCACGTTACAGGCGAATGATGATAGAGAAGGAGCACAAATATTTAGATGATTACGAGGGAAGTATAAGGAACAAAATTTGGTCTAGCGGGATGAACCAATCCATTGCGCTGTCAGTTCTCGATGGAATAACTAGGAATTCAATAGATAGTCTGCAAATAACTATGGATGTTAAAACGATGCGAGAACCAGATCGGAAGTTGTTTACAGATATTGTCGATATTGTACCTCAAACAATCAAAGATATTCTTGAGAGAGTAAAAGCAGTTAATCCTGCGCAAGCCGACCGATACAGCTCTAACATTGCTTTCAGATCGTCTGATATTAGTATCAACTGGATGAATCCAGAAGATAAGGATCATGTAACAGATGGGTTGTGGTTGGCACATCACCTTTCTAAACATTACCAAAAATACTTGTCTAGGACATCTGAACCCCATGTACGTGCAAAGTTAAGTGAAGCTGGATTCAATGATTTCGAATTGGATATTACTCATAGCTTGATGGCCCCCATTAATAGATCGGCTATTGACAAGTGGAAACAAGACACTGGTTTACCTGAACCGACTGAGTGAGAGATAAAAGCTCTTTATAGACCGTTTAAACATCATTTAAATCAGCATAATCTACTGATTTGATAATAATATGGAATTGATTCATTTTTAACTTCTTCATTTAAACCTGTCTTTTTCTTCATTTAAAGTTGGCGTCGATAGATACTTCTGAGAAAAAACCCTTGTCATTTGATTCAAAATAATCAACTTTGTAACGCAAAGTACTTTTTGATGAATTAAGAGCATTTGAGAGGGAATATGAACGATCAAATTGAAATGATAGAGCGGGTTCTGGGAGAACTACAGAAAAATATTGCTAAGAGAGCAGTTGATTTCTTCCGTATTGGATGGGTCATTTTTATGGGTGGCATCGTCCATTACCTCCTCGCTTATCTGAACAGATATGATTTGATCCAGATTGTCTGGATCATTGTCCCTGGTCTTTGTGCCCTCGTAGGTATCTTATCCAATAGCAGACGCTCAGATTACACCAGTTTGTCCACAAGTGGAGAGCTTCTTGTGGATGTGTGGGGGTCGTGGGCGTCAGCATGATTTACCTCAGCTTGATTATATCCCGGCTCGGTTTTATTCCCTCGGAATTGGGAATTCCTCTCGTGTTCATGTGCATGTTTATTTCAGTGTCAATAACCGGTTTGGCCATCAAGCATACACCCACCATATTATTAAGTATGCTCTGGTTTCTGGGATCCATTGCAGCATCAACTTTGGATCCTAAATTTGATATCCATATCTTAATGGCTGTTGTACTGCTTGGCTTTCTTTTACCTTCATATCTCATCAAGGCGAAATATCTCTAAAGGTTATGCTTAACTTCAAATCACTAAATCAGCTCATCCATGCCCCGGTTCGTTTGGGTATTATGACTGTCTTGAGCCAACAGGACCATAGTGATTTCAATTTCCTCAAAAAAACGCTGGACACTTCAGATGGCAATTTAAGTACCCATCTGGCAAAACTTGAGACTGCCGGCTATATAAAAATTACAAAATCTTTCCGGGATAAGTTGCCACACACCAGCTATAATCTGACGCAGTTGGGCACCAAGGAGTTAACAAGCTACCTGTCTCAAATGCGCAACATATTGCAACATTCAGCAGGATTAACCAGCCCATGAATCCTTTGAAGCATAAACATATCAAATTCTGGCTGGTGATTCTGATCCTTCTATTGAATCAGAGTTGGGCGCAGAAGTTTAAGTTGCCCAGTATAGAAACCTTCATTTCAGATACCCTGAATATTGATGTTGATCAGGATTCAAGTCTGGTCCCATCCGCTAGCCCAATACAAGTAATTGACTCCAGAATTCTGGATGGCTCCATTCTGGGTATTCGCCAGACTAAGAAATACAGGTACATTCCTGTGGATCAATATCTGGCCCTGGATCAGCCCCTTTCAGATCTTTTTCAAACACAATTCGTCGCTGACTCCCTGGATCTTTCAGGGACCCTGTATCTCTCCAAACTTATCTTATGGACAGACAATTCTGCTGTCCTGCAAAAGGGTCTCTGCTTAAGTGCCTACACGACCTTCCACGACACCCTGGATCAACCCGTGAGCGATTGGATTTGGGAGTTACGTGTGAAGCGTGAGAAAAAGGAAGCGGACACCCTTTATCTTGGTCGCGTAATTCAAGAACTCGCCAGGGAACAATCCCGTGTCCTTGCGGAGAGGGACTTCCATTCAGATTTCTATCCTCACCTCTTTCGTCGACAGCTGATGACCTGGTCTGAGTTCATTATTTTTGAAGATGGGTTTGCAATTAATGCCCATTTCCGGCTGGATTTTCCGCCTGATCAGGAGTCGAAGTGGGTGCGTGGTTCGCCGGGTTTATTTTATCGGAGATCAGAAATTCATGAATCCATTGCCCTTGGGGGGAAGGACCAACAATGGTACCAGCGCCTATCGCCATCCTGGATCACCCAGGTTTCCGGGACGTACCGTTTTGGGTTTAACAACTTTGAGCGTGGCGAATTTGATCATCTCGAATATTGGAATTTACTCTACCTGAATCTTTCAGGACAGGCCAGTGTGGAATACAGACCTATCTATCATAAAGGGGTTTATGGAGGATTAGGTCTCTATGCAGGGTATAACATCCTGCCCGATGTGATTCCTCAAACAGAGCTTGGCTTGCTGGTAAGAGTAGGGCTGCTGCTACCATGAGTCAAATGATGAAAATACTGGCCATTATCATCATGGGTTTACTCGTATTAAGTGGTCCACTTCTGGCAGGGGATGTCACTGGTTTTGTCCATGATGCTCAATCTGGCGAAAGCATTATTGGTGTCAATGTATTTATCAGAACGACCGGTGAGGGTGCCGCCACTAATGTGGAAGGTTTCTTCATTTTGCGTCACTGCGGCGAAGGCCAGGTCGAGTTGATTTTCTCTCATATTGCCTATGAGGATACCACCCTAAGTATCACCCTGGGACGAGGGAATCACTTTATATCAAGTGTGTCCCTGCGTCCTCACGCCCTTGATACCAAGGCCATTGAGGTGGTTGGCAAGCGTGCCACCATCATCAAGGACATGGATATCTCCAGTCTTCAGGTGGATCCCGTAATTCTTACAGAAATTCCCCAGCTTAACAAGGATGTCTTCAAACTGATACAATTCTCACCCAGTGTGACCACTTCGGACCCTATGTCACCTCAGTACTATGTCAGGGGAAGTGATCCTGGTGAAAACCTGGTTCAGATGGATGGGATGACCATCTACAATCCCCAGCACTTCATGGGGTCCAGCGCCATCTTCAATCCATATTCCATCAAGAATGTGGAAATGCTGGTGGGAGGCTTTGATGCAGAGTATGGTGGTCGCAATGCCTCCATCATGAATATCTCTACCCGTGAAGGACATCAATCTGAAATCCACGGAGAATTCAGACCCTCAATTTCAGGTATCAGCGGTGCCATTGAATTTCCAGCCGGAGAAAATGGAACAGCAATGCTTTCAGGGCGAACCTACACCGACTTTATGCTCAGGGTCATGATGGGCTCACCCAATCTGGTTATGGATTACAACGCAGCTTACCAGGTATTGCTGGGTAAGACACGTCTCAGGTTTTCTGGATTTTTTGCCCGGGACTACATGGATTATAGTGTGGACAATCTCATGCTTTTCTTCCCTGAAGGTCTATTCGAATCTTTTGGAGAAGGCTTTGTTACCAATACGACGAATCGGGCGCTGGGCGTCAAATTTAATTCAGTTCTTTTGCCCACCTTAACCCTGGAAGGCCAGGTCTACCATTCGGCTTCTACTGTGGATAATCTGACCTATTTCAATTTCTCAATCACGGATACGGTTGAAGATTTTTCAACTGCCCTCGATTACAAAACCCACATTGAGAATACCATCGGTGAGAATACGGGAAAAGCCAACCTGGCCTGGTATGCCTTCTGGAATCAGACTGTGAAACTGGGCTTTGAAATCAACGACATCTTTTTTGCCAATGAAGTGGGACGTTTCGATGCGGACCCCAATCCCAATGAATCAGGAGCTCAATTCCAATCTTTCTTTGTTCAGGATAAGCTTGAACTGGGTCCCCTGCAAATCAAGCTGGGTTTACGTAATTCCAGATCTCAGGCTCCAGGCTCCGCTGGCCAGCTTCGCCCCGGCAAACAAGGGGGGTGGCACATGGAGCCGCGGGCTTCAGCAAGCCTAAAAATCCCAGGGGGTCACCAGCTCAAAACCGCCTACGGGAAATATTTCCAATACCTCACCACAATGGACTCAAAGGGTGATGAATTTATCCAATTTCTGGATTACTACCAGTCACTAGAGGATCGTGAACCACTCAACTCCATCCATTACATCATCGGACTCAATGGTCCTTTGTTTGGTGACATCGCTTACGAAATAAGTGTCTATTATAAGGATCTGCAGCAACTCTACCGGGCAACTTATAGCAATACCGTGGTGGCAGGGGAGAGCTCAGCGCTCATTGAGGGCGGGTCTGGAGAGTCATATGGTTTCGAAATTCTTTTGAGAGGCGAATTTGGCCGTCTATCCGGCTGGTTGGGTTACAATTATTCCAGGGGGTTCCGTCGTTATCCATCCATCCTGGACGGTGAGAGAAGTCTCTTTGATGCCGATCAACCCCACAATCTCAAATCCATTCTCCTGTTCAAATTGACCCCGGATATTGTCGCCAGTTCAACCTTGCAGATCACCTCGGGATTCCCGCGCACCTGGGAAACGGGTATGCGTATGCATGGGACCTATGATCCCCTGACCAACAGCGCTGGATTTTTCCCCACCTATATCACTCCAGAGCGTAACAATGTGAGATATCCAGCCAGGTTTGCCTGGGATATCGGGTGGAAGAAGAAACTCCGCTCAGGGTTTGGTTTTAATCTGGCTGAATACCTGGGAGGTGTAGATGCATACATGACTATGACTATCAGAAATCTGCTCTTTCTCCACCGCAACCCGGTCTACTACTTCTATATCCCTAACTATGGCTACTATGGTTTTGGAGCTGAATATTTACCTTCAATCTCTTTCGGATATAGCCTGCAATTCTAATGAGTAATCATATGAAAATATTCAAAACTGTCTACTGTATTCTGGCTTCTGTATTCATTTTTACTTGCGACCTCCCCCACCAACCCGGTCCCATGCCCACAGAAATTGTGGAAACCGAATTTGTACCAGGCTTGAATATTCTAGGTGTTCTTCGTGCTGATGATCAAGCCGGGACCTCTTTCATCAATGTGAATAGAGCTCTCACCAGAGAAGAAATTTATTCAGATTCCATTGAGAATTTTTCACCTGAGGTTGAGTATGTGAGAGTTAGCTCCCTCACCTCAGGAGCAGAATACCTGTTCATGCGAGGTGAGGATAGTAGCGATTGGGGTGACTATCGAGATACCACCCTCAATGTCATAGCTGGAGCGGTCTTTGATCTGGAGATTGCGGCACCAGGCTTCCCAACACTCGCTGGTAGTACCGCCATACCCAACAGACCTCTACTGGTCACAAATTCACTTGCCCTGGATATTGATAACCTGACTTTCCAGATTCAACATCATACCAGTGCTTTTGAATACAAACTCTATCTGTTTTTTCCAGGCACCGTCTTGGAGAAAGTAGTTAAACCAACTAATGGAAATATGATTGAAGTGGACTGGAACTTTAGTGCATCAAATGGCGCGCCACTCTATCTGGGATTGACTGCTCTCGATGAAAATCTGACCCGCTATGGGAACAGCCCCATCTCATTTATCCCTAACACCTATCATTCAGATGCTTCCACGGTTGAGGGGGGCTATGGTTGTTTCGGTTCCATTGCCGTGGCAGTAGTCGAATTGTGAAGTAGACTATTCAGTTACGTCATCCCGAGCGGAGTCGAGGGAGGGTGATTTGCCCTTTTTAGCGAGAGTACAGCACATTGGACAATATTGGATATGGATATGGATATGGATATGGATATGATTGTTTCCCTTGACTCCGCTCGGGATGACGAATTAGGGTTCCTGAGGGAAGCAAGGAATTTTCTATATACTCGACACCTAGATGAAGCATCTCTCTTGCATTTGGCCCCATCCTATTCTATGATCAAAGCCTTATGAATTCTAAAGAACTTCGTGAAAAAAATCTCTCAACTGAGACCATATTTAAGGGCAAAATGCTTCATATGGTTCGTGATGAAGTCAAGCTTCCCAATGGCAAAACCAGTATCCGAGAAGGAATTAAACATCCCGGTGCCGTGGTAGTTATTCCATTTCTGGATGAGAATACCCTCATCATGGAACGCCAGTACAGGTATTATCCTGACGAAATCTTTTATGAATTTCCTGCTGGCAAGACCGATCCGGGAGAAGACTTTCTCACAACAGGGAAACGCGAACTGCTAGAGGAAACTGGCTATGAAGCAGGGATATGGACATTTATAAGTCATCTTTACCCTGCTATTGGTTATGCCGATGAGAAAATGGCCATCTATGTGGCCCGTGATCTGAGTATGCGACAGATTGACCGGGATGAAGACGAGTTTCTGGAAATCATTAAAATGCCCCTGGCGCAAGCCATGGAAATGTTGAGGCGCGGTGAAATCACTGATGCAAAAACCATGGTAGGTCTGTTCTGGGCTGAAAAACTGTTCAGGGGAGAATGGGACCCGTATGCCTGAAGTTGACTTTATATATGCTTGCGAAGTATCTAATGTACCAGAAAATGGTGCCCTAAATGTGAACCTTGATGGTGTTGAGATAACCATATTCCATACGCCTGATCGATTTATTGCCCATTCTGGTGTTTGCAAACATAATGGTTTCAAACTTGAGTTGTGTGAGATTTCCGGAGATACGGTGACTTGCCCCTTACATGGATGGAAATACAGGATATCAACTGGCAAAGGGATTAAACCCAGTTGGACAGTACTTGAAACATATCCAGTCGTCATGCGAGCAGAGCAGCTCTGGGTGCAGCCAATTGCTGAAAAATCGGATGATGAATTTAATACATCAGCTTTTAATTGGTGAAAATGGTAGCAAGGGGAGGGTAAGATGTTAAAAATAGCCGTGGTTTTATCTGGATCAGGATTTTTGGATGGTGCCGA
>Ga0307992_1001462_pt1 | contig 13911 bp, 16 predicted proteins | sample EllFjometagen133_FD_203162 | JGI IMG/M metagenome (GOLD analysis project Ga0307992, IMG submission 203162) | Marine microbial communities from Ellis Fjord, Antarctic Ocean - #133 | ecosystem: Environmental > Aquatic > Marine > Unclassified | place: Southern Ocean | collected 2014-10-08
TTTGCCTCCTTTCCTTTTAAAATTATTCGTTTCCCAAACTTTTTACCTTTCTTTTTTATACGGGCAGTTAATGTACCGCCCCCAGTTTTATTTTCTTCTGTTTTCTTTGTTATTATTCCCATTCTTATCCTCCTTTATAAATATATTTTTCTAAACGTAACATTAACTGACACATCTATTGTTGCATTATCCGTGCCTATCTGCAATTCATTAACTCCTGTTTTTAATAATATAAAATCAGCACTTCCAGTCCCACCATCTCCAAAGCCTGCAGGGCTGTCTGAGCCATCATAAACAATCGTCATATTCTTGCTATCAATTACAAGTGTCTTCCCAATTGCCATTGTTTTTGTTATATCAAATCTATTATCACTAAGACTATTATTTTTTATATATAAATGTGTTTGTTCTTGATTCATGGTTATAGTAATAACTGGATAAGCATAATATTGTCCGCTATTTGTGATATTCCATGTATGCCCATCAATCACTATTCCTGTTTCGTCGTCATCATCTGCCTTAACTGCATATCCAAACGGGTCATCTGCTACAAAATTTAATCTTAATGGCACAAATTGTCCTCTTTTTTGTAACTCTTGTTTTCCATCATATTCTACTAAATAATATCTATCAGATTTATCATTAAAAATTAATTGTGCCGGGTCATCGTAATATAGAAATTCTTTTAAAGTTTCAATCCTTGTTATTAATTGTGCTTTTGTATCAGCATGTAAAATTCCTAAAATTGGGATATTTCTAGGTAAAAATTTCTTTTTTAATTGTTTGTATCCCATGACATCAGGAATATCTATTTTAGTCTTCTTTTGTGCTGGAATTAATTCGTCAAAATATCTACCTATTTCAAAATGTACATCTGAAAAATTAACTGCAAATAATGATGCATCTAAATCTGTCATTTAATACCAACCCCTCTATGTCTTAATTGATCTTCTTCATATATTCTTCTTGAAATTTGTTCCGATAGCATATCTATATCACTATCATCTCTAATATTGGCTTGTTCTACATTAATATAATTGTTAATAACTGAAGAACCCCCTGAAGCCCCCACAGGCTGATTTGCCATATTCCATAATACATTTAAAGCCTGATCTTTATTTAGTATAACTTCAGGAGGATGTATTAAAACTGGTCTTGCATTCCCAGCACTTGCAAATAATCCTTCTTGCGCTTCGACTAATCCACCACTTTTATAGCCTTGACCTAAGGCCATCATATAGCCTGTGCCTATTTCGTTTATAGCACTTTTTACTGCATTGACATTCGCATAGAAATTCTTGTCAATCTGAGCCTGTATATTAATTATTCGTTCTCTTTCCAACTCATCAAGTTCTATTCCTACTTCTTCTGCCATAACGATTATCTCTGCTCCGCTTAAGCCCCACTGTTCAGCCATCTTTATATATTCTTCCTGGCTTAATCCAGAAGTTTTTTTTGTTTGGATAAGCAGATCAACAAGTTTTTGCCTTAATTCTTCTTTTCGTTCAATAGATATTCCTTCTTCAGTGTAAAGTTCCCTTAATGTAGTAAGGTTATTTTGTAATTCCCTATCGTAATCATTTATTTTTTCTTCATATTCCCTTAGGCCTTCTTTGCCTTCATCTCTCAATTTTTGTAATTCTTTCTCTATATCTGCTAGAGCCCATTCAGATTCCTGCAAATCATTTTCAGCATTGGTTAGTCCAAAAATATCATCTATCAATTTATTAAAAGCTTTTCTTAGATCGTCTGCCGCTTTTTCCTGAGCTTCCAAAGCTTCAGTACCGTCATCAACACTTCCAACAAGATCATCTTCTGCTTCTTCTATAAACCCTAATTCTATTCCCAATTTGTGAAATGCAATACTTTGTTCTCTTGTCAATCCTGAACCATATTCTTCGGCATCATTTTTCATGTCTAAAAGTCGTCTATATTCTAATAATGGGTCTATTATTTCTTCAATACCTTCTTTATATTTAGTTTCGTTAATTATTCCAGCTTCTAACAATTTATCATACTGAGTAAGCCTATCTGCAAGTTCCGGATAAACAGAACTATATTGTTCTATTGCTTCTCTGGATCTTATTTGAGCTTCTGTAAAATTATCAATTTTATCAGTCTCCATTAATTTTTCAAATTCTACCATTTCATCACCAAGTTCGGCATAAGCATCTTCGGCATCTTTTAAAGCTTTAACATTTTCTTTTATATCTTCTTCAGTTGCGTCCCACGGAGTAAGCTTAATTTTATCATTTGCATCTTCATAAGCCCTTGCTACCTTAACTACCTTATCTTCAAGTTCCGGATAAAGTTTAACCATATCTTTAATAGACTCTGCTCTTTCATTATCAAGGTCAATGGCTTTTATCTGTGCATCAAATTCTTTTGTATTTATAAATGAAACTGTTGTATATTTTTTCTTTGCATCGTATAAAGCTTTTTCTGCTGTAGCAACATCATATATTTTATCTTCAGTTTCAGCCAAACTCCACTTATAAGAATCCCATATTTTTATTCCGGCATAAACCAAAGTTCCTAAAGTTACTAATCCTATTCCTAACACTCCCATAGAAGTACTTGCTGTTACCATTACGGCTCTTAGTGCCATATAAGCTTTTTTCAATGCAATGGTTGTTGTTATGGCTTTACCTGTCAAAAAAAGTAGAGGCCCGATAGCAGCAACTATACCTAAAATTTTTATAATAGTTTGCTGTTGAGCATCTGATAAATTACCAAACTTATCTGCTAATTCACCTATCTTTGTAAATAGATCAGAAGCTATTGGCAATAAATGAGTGCCCATTTCTATTGCAGTTGCTTTTAAAGAACTTAACGCTAAGTCAAATTTGAATGCTGTAGTTTCTGCTATTTTTGCAAATGCTTCTTCTGTAGCACCTAATCTAGTTTCTTGCTTTTCAAGCATTTCATTAAATTTAGCGCCCTCATCTTTAGCTAAAATTAAAGCACCTTTTAAGGCTCTAATATTAGGGAATAATTCAGCCATCATCTCAGCAGATTTACCAGTTTTATTAGCCAACTCATCATACATTTCTGCATCTGATAATCCAGCCTGCTCCATTGCAATCATATCATCAACAGAAATACCTAACTTTTGACTTAATTCTGTCATTGCTCCGCCAAGTCCCATAGTAGCTAGGGTAGTGGCAGATAGATCAAATCCTAATTCAGCTGCTACCTCCTTAGCTTCATCTGTAGGCTTCAAGAATGCAAGTATGGTTTGATTTAAACCAACTATAGCCTGATCGGTTTTTAATCCAGAAATAGTCATTGTAGCAAGTGCTGCTCCGACTTCATCAAAAGAAACTCCTGCTGCTGCTGCTGTAGCTACAACCTTTCCTATTTGTGGCCCCAACTCAGCAAAAGTAGTTTTACCATATTTAATTGTAGTGAATAAAACATCTGAAACATCCGTTGCATCTTCTGCCTCCAATCCATAAGCATTTAAAACCGAAGTAATTGCATCTGCTGAAACTGCTGTATCTGTGAGTCCAGCTGTAGCAGATTTTGAAGCAACTTCTAAAACATCCATTGCTTTACCTGCATCTATACCGGCTGAAACAATATCATATAAACCCTTAGCTAATACATCCGTAGACTGAGGTACTCTTTTACTAAGATCTAAAACTTCATTTTTCCAGTCTCTGCTATGGATTGTAGCATCATCCATCAAAGTAAAGATATTAGCCATTTGAGTTTCAAAATCCATAGCCATTTTAGTAATAGCAACCCCGGCAATCGCAATGGGAAGTGTTACCATTGTAGACATTCTCTTGCCCATTGAAGAAAGATTTTTACCCATTTTCATACTAGCTGTTTCAGCTTGTGTTAAGCCTTTCTGAAACTTGGTAGAATCCATTGCTAAAACTGCAACTAATTCGGCTATCGTAGTTCTCATTTATTCATAACATCTTCTTTCTCTATTATTTTCCTCCGCCAAAAATATTCATAATTTTCTCAAAGCTTCCGACTGGCGGTAATTTTTTATCTTCTTTTTCTTTCTTTGTTTTCTCTTTTTTTAATAAAGTAAAATCATTTATTCTATTTAATATATCTTCCTTACCTTCTTTTTTTAAATAAGATCCCATTGTGAAAATAGAAGTCTCAAATCTTGTAATTATCTCTTTTATTTCCAATTCTCTTTTATAATCATTTACCAATCTCCTGTTTATCGTATCTATAATCTGACAAAACCTAAAATAAGGTAACTTCTTAATTCTTATATCTGCCCATCCATACTCGCTACTAATTAAATCAAAATTATCCTGCCAATAAGTTACTGCTATTTCTTCTGTTCTTCCTTTTGTTTCTCCATCATCATCTTTACTACTGGTCCGAATAGGCTTTGTACTTTTTTTACTAAGTCATCAATTCTTTCTTCTTCCTGCTTGTAAACAAGCCCCAGCACCTCTAGCAATTCTTCAGTCTTTAAATCTTTTCTCAAATAATCGTTATATTTATCTCTTAGTTTTCTCAATTCTTTTTGAGGTAAACTTTCATCATATTGTAATTCCATAATTTGTGCTAAAAACGCATAAAATTTTCCCGGTACTACAGGAATTGCAGTTACAAATAATGACATCCAGGATTGTGGGTCTTTTAAATCCATTCCCATAGTGCTAACATTCCCAAACACACTTGATACAACTCCCCAGCCCATTATCATTTCTTGGACATTGATTCTTCTAACTTTTACCATCCATTTATCGCCAACCTTGTATTGACCTCTATCATCAAGAATTGCTTGATAATCATCAGATACAGGCTTTTTAATCTCTTCTGCTTCTGGTATTTCTGCTTTTGGTACTTCTACTTCTGGTGCAGATTTTACCTCTTCCACTTTCTTTTCTTCTTCACCCATTTTAATCTCCTTCTTGTTGTCTTTTGCAATCATATTATTTCACTTTATATTAAGTTGTTGCCCTTGATATAATTCTTCCAACGGCTTTATTTGTCAATGTTAAACCTTCATGGTCAGTCTGGCTCATTATAGCTTTTCCACTATAATTAATCTTTAAACCATCTTTATATGCTGGCCCGGCAAAGGTTATAGGAGCAAATTTTACTTTATAAAGAATTATATCCAAGTATATTGTATTACTGGCATTATCTCTGGATGGTACTCTTATTCTCATAGCCTTTTCTGCTACATTAAAAGTAGTTTCCTCCCAAAGTTCATTCCAATATACAACACTGTCTCCTGTACCAGAACTAGATATTGTCTTACCAGTTAGTAAAGCCATCAATTGAAAGCTTATGTAACCAGCCTGGACACTTACATTCGCATAATTTACCCAGTCCCATATTGACATTATAGTATCATCACCTTCATTTTCGTAAGATCCCAGACTTACATCTATGCTTCCAGAGTTTATTCCATACACATCTCCGTAAGTCTCTTCAGCTCCGCTTGAATCAAGTATTGCTGCATGACTAATACTAAAACCTTCTACAGTTGTTGTTCTATCTGCCATTATTAATCACCTCCTTTTCTACGGGTATTATTTTAGTTTCAACAAATCCGCTAAGACTGTAATAATGAAACACATCGACTTTTTTACCCATTTTCCTTGTGTACTCTTTTGAGCACTCTCTACATCGCACTTCAAAGCAGTTAGTGTCTTTATTGACTTTTACAACTTTAGCAAATAGTCGAAATTTGTGTTCTGGACATCTTATTTCTGTATTCATTCTAACTCCTTTAAATTCATAATAAACTTTTCAGAAACTTTTTCATAACTATAAAAATTAACCATCTTTATAGCATTATGGCTTAAATTAACTAATTTTTGCCTATTACTATACAAATCCAATAATGCCTTAATTACATCTTCTTTATTTACTTCTGCCCATCTACTTTCTTCATTAACATTTTTCCATTCTTTTACTGGCACTAATTTATAAGGGATTATTTTACAATATTCTGGATTCGCCCATGTCTGATGTCCGCCCCAATCATGTGTTATAACTACTCCGCCAGTTGCTAAAAACTCTAAAGCTGGCTGATTAAATCCCTCGCCTCTATTAGGGCAAACCATAATGTGATTATCGTCATAAAAATTCTTAATTTGTTCTTTTGTCCAAACTCCCTCGTAAACGTGAATATTAGGATTTATTTCTGCAATCTTAGGATGTATAGTTTTCTGGCTATTTTTTAAATGAAACTCTATAGGCAATTTTTTTATCCTATCGTCCAACATTACATCAATTAAAATATCTACACCCTTTCTAAAAGTTAAAGCTCCATTCATGCAAACTTTTAATTTATCAGCGCAAAAATTTCTTCCTACAGGAGAGTAAAATTGTATATCTACTCCTAAGAAATTAACTTTAATGTTTTCTTCTTTAAATAATTTTCCGAATGGTTCTATATTCATTGAGCATGGTACAAAAATATTATCAAATGCCTTAAAATGTTTTTTCTTAAATTCTTTTGTCATCCTTGTTTGTTCCCACATCGTAAAAGCTATTTTCTTTTCTATAAAATTAAAGTTATCTGATACTCCTAAATTGTTTGGAGTGTCCATATTCACATAATAATCTATATGCTGTCCTATAGGATATTTCTTCATCAGCAAGTTTAAAAATTCTTCAGGCATATCAAGCCCTACAGATTTTGCAATAGGGTAAACATCGATACCCTGCTTCTGTAGTTCTATGGCAAGGTAAGTAGCAGAAATCCCATATCCCGATATGCTATCAAAATTGCTATGTAGAAATAACTTTTTCATGCTTTTATATCCTTTAAATCTCTAGGTGGAACTACACTAGGAACTATTAATTTACTTTTTTGCTTTTTCAACTCTTTTATAAATCCTAAAATACTTGTAAGAAGAATTTGTTCTTTCTTTAAAAATCTAAGTTTAAAATCATTTTCTGAAATTAAATCATTCTCAAAAAGAACTTCTTTTACTACTTCTAAACTTGCATCAAGAATAATTTTAGAATTATCAAACCTTCCGCCACCTGCTTTTATAATCTGCTCTTCTAACTTTTTAGTTTTTCCTTTTTCATATTCAATTTTTTCTTTTATACCTGTAGTCATTACTATCCTTTCTAACTTAATAAATATTCTAATTCATAAAGCGCCACTACATATGGACATCCCTGTATTTCATCAAACTCTAGTGTAGGCTCTCCATTTCTAAAAATTCCTAATATTAAAAAATCAGTTAAACTTTTTGTTTCCCGGCTGATACGATTAAGCACTGGATTTATTGTATAATACATATTCCAACACCGATCTTCTCCATCATTTTTAGTCTTTTTATCTTCAGTTATACTGTTAGAAGCATAATATTTAACTTCTAAGAATCCATTATGCTGACTTGACATCGGATTGTTAGGGACTCCAGGAAGTAAATCTATAACTAATGCCCTTGACCCAGATAATCCAAAAACCTTATCGTTAATAGTTCTACATCCATATTTCCATACTTTTGTATCAACAATTGTAGTTATGGAATTTTCTATAAGTAGCCAACTGCGAATATCATTTATAATTTCCATATTTTTACCTCATAACTCCAGTTAGTATTGCGACCATGTCAGGAATTGCTTCCGTAACTCCCCTTAGCATATAATGGCTTTTTGTCTTATGGTTACGTTCTACGTGCATAGCATATTCTACGGCTGTCCCAAACATAACCCCCGTGGTGCTCCCTAATATACCACTTTTGCCTATCTGAAATATACCGTCTTTCGTAGGAACCCCTATGCTATTTCTTAACCTACCAGTATCTACGGGAGCTTCTTTCTTACAATAAGACGCTCCTTTATGCCCAGCTTGTGCTAATACAATAGGAGTATTCATATTAGCTTTCTTTAATTGTGCCTCTAATGCTCTTTGTAATTTTTCTTGATCACCCGGTCTAAGTTTTAAAGTGATCATTCCCTCTCCGGCCATTATGCTTTCCCCTCCTTATATTCTGCCTCAATAATTCTATGCTTTATCCGTCCAAAACTTTCAGGCTCTTCAATTTTATCTATTTTATAATATTTACTATTATATACTACATGAGTTGCATCTACTAAACTTGTATTAAGATCTTTTATCAAAAACTTTCTAATTTTATAAGTTATCCAATTTTGATCATCAGTCAATTTACTCTTAACTGCAATGGAAGCCCTACATCTTTCATCAGTTAATAAACTAGGGTACGTATAAGTCTTGTTCCCATCATCGTCATCTGCTCCAGTTATCCTTCCCTGTACAGTGATTTTTGCATTAAACATGGCTTGCAATTTGCATCACCTTACCTTTTAACGCTACTACAATCGTTTCTAAGCTATCTTTACCTATATTTAGTAATATACTGCTAATTATCATTTTAACCCCTTAATCACGCCTTTGAAATATTTATTAAATTGAAAATATACGGGTCCAGTTTCTGCGCAAGTTCATAATCTAAGATACTTGAGCCAGCTTCAGATTTAGTATAACTATATCCATCAGAAACTCTTTCACTCTTAAATGGTGTCATCCATTGCCTAATATCAAGCCGTTTCATAATTAATCTTTCAACTATTTCCATACAAATATTTTTTATATCTTCAGGAACCGTTGCCCAGCCCCATGTCCCGGTTACTTGTATATTCTCCGATCCAAGTAAAAACAATTTTCTGGAAGGATCTTCATATCTTCTTCTAATAAATCTAGGGCCAGCATCATAAGTCGGATATTCACCTTCTAAATAAGAAAAATTATCACCATATTTTAAATTTACCAATGATGTAAAATCATAACTACTATCAACTACAGCTGTTATAGCGGTACATCTAGGAAATAGATCTAAAAGATCACTGTCGTTACCATTAAAATATTTAGTTGTACCTGCTTCTTCAGGATCATCGAATTCCTGTTTACAATGATTTTTAATAAACATTTTAGCATCAGTTATTTTCCCTGTAATTACACTATCTGCTGAAGCCACTACTTCAGGTATATCTGCACTATACGCTTTACACTCTGCTATTGTAGGCCACATTTTTCCTCCTTAGATAAAATTACTATGTTTTATATTTTTAAAATTTGCCAATGTCTTATTTAATAAAGAACCCTGACAGGCTAAAGTACATTTTCTATAATCAAATTCTTTTTGTATTTTTATTCTATTTGCAAATATTTTAGCTGGACTATCTGTTACAAGATTGCCATATTTTGCTGTTGGATCATTTGTCATAGCACAGCACATATAAAAATCACCTTTAACATCTACTAATCCAATAAAGTCTGCTGATGGACAACCCTTGTATGATTTAACTCCTCCATTAAAAACCTCCGACCATTTATAATCTGTACACATAACTTTAATTCCATAATCTACGTTTTTAATTTTTCTTAAATTTTCTTTAATCATAGCAATTTCAATTTCAGTATATTTATAATTTTCTAATGGTCTTATTTGCATATAATCAGCTCCTGTATTAGAAGCAAATTTTATTACTCTTTTTATTTCCTTAAATTGATAATCAAAATTATCTCTATTTACAATCGCCTGAACTCCTATAGTAACGTCTAAATTATTAGAATCTTTTTCCTTTACAGCTCTCTTAATATTTGACATAACACTATCCAAACTATCTACACCCTTACTCTTTATATAACTATCTTTATTAACAGTATCAAGAGAAAATCTTACCCAAGTCAAATATTTTAAAACATCCGGGTAAATTACTCCATTTGTGATTAAGGCAATATCAAACTTATAAAATTCTTTCATTGTCTTAACTATATCTTTGAAACCAGGGTAACAAGTAGGTTCTCCACCTGTTAATACAATACTTCTAACTCCAAGTAATTTAAGTTTATCAAGTATATAAGTTGTATCAGTCTTAGCCATATCTCCATTATTTAGGTTACCCTTATAGCTGCAATAATAACAATTTAGATTACATCTATCGGTCAGTCTTAATTTAACTGAAATAGGTCTAACCAACCCCCCACTTAAATAAGCTTTTATTCTATCGGAATGATAAAATATTTTATTATTTGCGATATAGTTTTCTTGCATTATGATTTCCTATCGTCTAAATGTCTAAAATCTATTTTGCCAAATGGTTCGTCCCATACCAAATCTTTTTTAATTTCTGCCTTAATATCATAATTACCATCTCTGTGCCAATATGCAAATCTAAACGATATTCTTTGTGCTCCAGAAGGTTTTACTATGCCAAATACTCGATTATCATCAGTATCATCAATCAATATCCTGCTACAATGAGTTTTCATAAATTCAAAGTCTCCTGTCTCTGCTTCTGTTTCATGGCTCCCATCTATAAATGCAAAGTCACAAGGGATTTCTTTTATCGCTTTATAAATCTCATTGCTATTCTTTTTGCAAACATAGGTAATCTTATCTTCCAGATCAAATTTCTTCCATAACTTCTCTGGATAATATGATGGGTTAATATCAAATGTCCAAATATGCTCTACATTCGGGCAACTCGCCATAACCAAACTTGACAGCCCTCTCCATGTTCCTATCTCTATAATTCGTTTTATTTTTGGTTTACGCATTCTGGTAACTACTTTTTGCAATAGATCATTCGGACGTACTGTTGTACCCTGTTTAACCATATCTTTAACCTCTTGCTCAGTTAATGCTTTTACAAACTCATCATGTGTTAAATACTTTACCATTCTATTCTCCTATTAATTAATAATTCCAATATTTTGTTCATAGTCTCTTAGCATTACATCATTCTCTATAAAATAATTTTCAGGGTATCTCTGTCTTTCTCCAAAAACTTTATGACCCTTTTTAACCATTTTTACTGCATCTATCCCTAAGCTTTCTTTAATCTTACTATGAAAATGATGTACATAAGCCCCCTTTGCCCAGTATAACTTATACCCTTTTAAGGTTGCTCTCCAAAACAAGTCTGTATCATTTGCTCCTAACCCATAATATCTTTTCCAATCATAAACACCTATATCTTCAAAAACTTCTCTTTTAACTAAATGACAAAATCCATAAATTTTAAATATTTGTCTTTCTTCAAACTCATTTTTTAAAGTTTTAGAAAAATTAACTACATCTTCAACAATATCAATATTTTCATTCCTGACAAATGGAGCATAAATCATATCTTTTAAATAAGATTGAGATGGACAACATATTCCACAATCTTCATTTTTATTGACACATGATAACATCCTCGATAGCCAGTTAGGTGTTACAATTGTATCTATATCCAACATACACATATAATCATATTTTGCTATTTGAATTGCTTGATTATAACCATAAGCAAAATTCATATTTCTTGAATTTGTTATTATCTTTACATTTTTTGTTCTATCTTTTAATATTTTTAAAAATTCTTTAACTTTATCATTTGAATCATTGTCAACTATAATTAATTCAAATTTTGTCTTAGTATATTTATAAATACTTTTGACACATTGTTTTAAATATTCTATGTTATCTTTTACCGCCATTATTATGCTAACATTATCTTCTTTAACCTTAATTTTAGTTTTTTCTTTAAATCCTAAAGCAATTTTAAGATTATCATCAAAATTGTTAAATCTAAAAAACTTATTTACATATTGAGATGCTTTATATCCTTTTTCTCTTGCTTCCTGTTGGTTCTCATATACGTGTCTAATAGATCTTCTCACTTTATTAATATCAATATAAGCCCATTTTCCAATATCGCCATAAGGAGCCGGATAATTTGCTTTTTCCAATTTGTCTACTTTGATTGGATAGCATACTGAATCTTTTGCAAACTCACTACATCCCATCCAGTCTGTAACTATCGTGGGAAGTCCCGTAGCCATAGCCTCCAAAGGTGGCAATCCAAATCCTTCTCCATGAGTTGGGAACAAAAAGCAATCTACGCTTTTCATTAATTCATAAATACCATCCCGATCATATATCTTATTATCTAATTTTATTCTAGTATCATTAAAAAGTTCCTTTGATTTTTCCGGAGTTAGCGCTGTATCAGATCCCTTTATTATCAACCGTACATTTTGCTCAATTTTAAATTCAGCCTTAAAGGCTTCTATAGCATCAAAACATCCCTTTCTATTAAAACGATCCAGTCTACCCATCCATAGAAATGTATATATTCCTCTTTTAGGTCTGGAGTAGTATTTATAGGTACCATTAACCCAAAGTGGCACAACATGAATAGGAATGTTCACTCCACAATTTTCAAATACTTTTTTAACTTCTTTTGCCGGTACTAATAATATATCACAAGTTTTATTAATAATTACAGGCCAATGCTTTGAAAGTTTAGTCGTTTCAAACATAGTAAAACCTATACTTTTTTTATAAGTACCTTTATAATTTTTATATAAATCCCCGGCACTTAATTGAATTACATTGCTACTTGATGGAATCTTTTCTAATGATATTGCCAACGAATCATTACAAGACAATCCATCTCTAACATTTAGTACAGTAGTAGGATATTTACCCATTAATTCATGCCCTAAGCATCCATATCCTTCTGAACTAGATATATGATGTGCAATAAAAACAATCTTCTTTTCTTTTAATGCCAATTCCTTTTTATATTTTTCTATACCAACAGTTTCTTCTAAAGCTTCTGTAAAATTTTTAAATCTAAATTTCTTATTAACAACTTTAGCTGCTAATTTCCCTTTTTGTTTAGCTTCTTCCCGGTGCTCATAGACATGCCTCATTTGCTTTCTAAGCTCTTTGGTGCTTATATAAGCCCAATCACCTACATCTCCGTAAGCATCAGGGTATAAAGCTTCTTCTAATTTATCTACCTTAAGCGGATAACATATTTTATTGTCAACGAACTCTTTACAACCCATCCAATTAGTTACAATAGTAGGAAGTCCCGTAGCCATTGCTTCGAGTGGAGGAAGTCCAAAACCTTCTCCGTGTGTAGGGAATACAAAACAATCTGCTTTTTTATATAATTCTTGCAATTCTTTATTTTTAAGTTTACCTTTAACAAATTTTATTCTATCATCTTCCAATATTTGCAAGGCCATTTCATTATGAATATTTATAAATAGACATTTGAATATTAATCTTACATCTTTTTCTTCTTTAAATTCTTGTTTAAATGCTTTTTGTAACTCATACCAGCCTTTTCTATTATGATCATCTACTCCGCCTACAAATAAAAAGGTAAAAGTCTTTCTTTTTGGTCTATCATAATATTTATAAGTGTTATCAACCCATAATGGAATTACTTCAATAGGAACTTTTACACCGCAATTTTTGAATACCTTTTTATTTTCTTCTGATGGTACTATCAATAGATCACACGTTTTATTACATATCTTAGGCCAGTCTGGAGGAATTTTGGTTGTCTCAAACATAGTAAAGCCAATACGCTTTTTAACATTGCTTAAATCTCTAAAACAATTTGGGGTAGTTAGTTGGATTACATAGCTTTCATGAGGCACATCTTTTAAATCTAAATTATCTTTAAATTCTGGCCCTTTCTGGACATATTTTATAGTTCCTGAATATTTATTTAATAGTTTTTTTGCTATATTTCCATATCCAGTTGCTTCTTCTATCCAGTCTATTAAAACAAAGATGTTTGGTTCCTTTGTGTCTATAGCTTCAGATTTTATTTCTGATTTTATTATTTCTGATTCTTTTATTGATTCGATTTTAAACTTTTCATTTTTAGCTAATAAAAGTGCAAACTCTTCTTCTACTATCTGAGATTTCCTATCAGGTTCACTAGCATTAAAAGTATATTTACCGCAATTAAAAGTTTTGCCTTTAATTAAAGTAGCTTTAAAACTCATTATTCACCTACCCTATTTTTTCAAATCTAAATAATCCAGTATTTCTAAGGTATTTTGCAGTCTTTATATCAACAGGCATGGGAATATTCTTCATATACATCACTCCTGCTAAAGTATATGTTTTCTTTCTCATC
>Ga0307992_1001463_pt1 | contig 13901 bp, 23 predicted proteins | sample EllFjometagen133_FD_203162 | JGI IMG/M metagenome (GOLD analysis project Ga0307992, IMG submission 203162) | Marine microbial communities from Ellis Fjord, Antarctic Ocean - #133 | ecosystem: Environmental > Aquatic > Marine > Unclassified | place: Southern Ocean | collected 2014-10-08
AAAGTTTAATGGGTTACAAGGAATAAGAGTAGTTAAAGACTGGGAAGATCCCCTCGAATGCTGGAAGTATGTAATATCAAACAGCTTAGAGGGAATTGTAGAGAAAGATAAGAATTCTACTTACAAGACAGGCAGGAATGAGGCAGGGATTAAGGTTAAGAGAAAAGCATTAACAAGTATGAAATTTAATGGATATGAAACTTCAAATGCAGGAATAACATTAACTAATGAGCAGGGATTTAGAGTTGCATGCAACGGACAGAAACATATTGAAGTAAAGAAAAGAATTGATGACAATGGATTTGTTAATGTTTTGGTTAGATCAATGGCAGATAAAACAGACAAAGGAAGATTAAGGGAGATTGTATTTTTCTCCCTGGAGGAATAAATGGTAAACAACCAAGAAGTAAATGAAGATTTTTCAGATTTGATAAGAAACAGATTAAGTGATAAACAGTTTTGGAAATGGGCATCTAGATGGGTAAATGCAGATGATTTATGTGATCAAGCAGAAAACTGGGATGAAGAGACAAAGGAAGAAGCAATTATCAAAATAAAGGAAGACATCTTATAAATCATGTTTTTATTGCCAGATGGGATTTGGCTTTTAATTCCCAAAATAATACACATAAAAAGGAGATTTAAAATGGATACAGAAGAAGAAATAGATGAAAAATTTAAGGAATTGCTAGCTGACATGCCTGATGAAGATTTCTGGAAGTGGGTAGCTACATGGAAAGATGCAGAATCTATAATTGAAGATGCAGAGGAATGGGACACAAAAACAAAGCAGGAAGAAATAGAAAAAATAAGGGAGTTGATACACCATGGATGAGGATGATTTAATGGAAAAAGCAAATGAAACAGAAGATGGAAAATTTGATTGCTGGTTAAGAGATATGTCTAAAGATGACTTGATTCAATTTATAGGAATAGATGATTTAAAGCAAATGTGGTTAGAAGAGAAGGATGATTAAGAATGTCAATAAGCAAAAGAATGATGTTTCCAGAAGAATATGAATTATTAGATGAATTAGCTGAGGATTTAGATTTAAGCTGATTTTAATCTAACCTGATTTAGTTTCACGATCTTTGCCAGATGGGATTTGGCAGTTGAATTCCCAAAAATAAATGAAAGAGGTAAAAGTATGACAGAAATAAAAACACAGAGAAAGAAATCAGTCAATACCATTGAAAATGAAAAGCATAAACTTAAGAAATTTTTAGCTGTTGCTATTCCAGATGATTGGGATAAATATGACTTAGAATCTAAGTATGATTCAAGCTTGAGTTATATGGAAAACAAGAATTTGTTAATAGAAGATTTAAAGCAGCTACCGGATTACAGGGGGGAAACATTAGAAGAGCAGAAAGAATATGTGGAAGCAATGGAAGCACAACAAGTAGCAGAAAGAGACTCAGCGATTGAAGAAGAAATATTAAGTTATAACAACCAGACATTTGTAGAGAATACAGAGTTAAACCAGTTTTATGCTCCAGTACACAGAGCAATAAACAAGTTATGCGCAGGCTACAGTAACTTAGCATTTATCAAGGGACGAGGAGCAATAGGTAAATCATGGAATATAAGAAGGACTTTACTGAAAAGTGATGCAAAGTTCCATGAGATTTGTGGAGATGTTTCGGAAGCATATCTTTACAGAATGTTCTTTGAACACAATGGAGAAATCCTATGGTTTAAAGATGTTGTAAGGGTATTAAGGGGATTGAATAGTATTAATCTTCTTAAGTCTGCAACTGAGACAGAAGACAAGAGACTATTGACCAAAAGTAATTACAGCAAACAACAAGCAGATTTGCCAAACAGGTTTTTGTTTACAGGAAAGATAATATTTGACTACAATGAGATTAATGGAATTGTTTTGGAAGATGACTTTAATGCACTTCAGACAAGAGGAGATTTTTTAGAAGTTTCCTTTAGTTTAGAAGATATTAAGCAGATGATGAGAATAATAGCAAATGAACCAAAACAAACAGAGGTAACAGAATACTTAATAGACAACTATTCATTCACAGGACAAAACCTGTTGAATCTGAGATCACAGTGGAAGGCTTTCAGAACAAGAGAGTATGCAGATAAGTTTAGTCTTGATTGGAAGCAAGAATTAAAAGCAGAAATGGACAGCTCAATAAGCCCCATAAAGAGTGCATTGTATTCTTTAATAGGAAACAAGGCTGTCAGAACAGCAGACTTAAAGAAACTACTATTACAAACAAGAACTGTAGCAAGTGAAACAACAGCAAACAGAAGAATTAAAGAATGGTTGATAACAGAAGATTTATACAGAATATCGGCTGAGAAAATAAATTTCTATGTAGCAATACAACCAATTAAAACTACACAGGAGTTCAACGTACAAGTGTGAAAACACAGGAGGTAAAGAAAAATGAAACTAGCTTTAGCAGGAAATATTTTGGGGTATGCACTTTCAGCAGCAGAGTGTTTGATCCCAGAAGCAACATTAAAAGTAACCAACGAAGGATTAAGGATTTTAGATATGGACCCTGCAAATGTGGCAATGGTTAATCTAAACATCCCAAAGGACTCTTTCGTACAATTTGAATTGGATGAAGGAAAGGAAGAAGAAATAATATCAGTAAGTCTTTCTAACTTAAGGCCAATTTTGAAGAGAGCAGGAAAGGATGACATAGTAAGTATCTCATTAGTTGGGGATGCAAGATTAAAACTTTCTTTTGATCACAGAAAGTTTGAAGTGCCATTGATTGATATAGAAGACAACAAAGAACAGAAAGAACCTGAAATAAAACCAATTTATTCAGTAACTACAAAGACAAAAGATTTTATGCAGATACTTTCGGATGCATCAATCATTGGAGAATCCTTGTCTTTCTTTAAAGCAAAGGATGCAGAACAACTAACAGTAAAGACCGAAGGAGATAAATTGACAAAGTTTGAGTCAAGTGTTCCAACAGAAACAGTAGAATTAGATACAAAGGATAAGATATTATCTAAGTTTGCATTAGAATATCTAAACAAGATGGTTAAGAGTTCTTATGGAAGCACAGTTAAGATTGAATTAGGAAATGATTATCCATTGAGATTGAATTTCCATAATGACAGTTTTAATGTAAGATATATCTTAGCACCAAGGGTTGAGAACTAAAATGGATGACTTAAAAGAATTGATTGGTTTAAAAGTAATTAAGATTAGGCCAATATCAAAAAAAGATATGGAATCTGAAGGATGGGATGATTTTGGTAGTGCAACTTCAGTTATAGAATTAGAAGATGGCACATTGATTTATCCTAGCAGAGATGATGAAGGGAATGGTCCAGGAACATTATTTGGGAAAGATAGTAAAGGGAAAACATTTTATGTGTACACAGACCACATCATTACAAAAGGTAATCTAAAGTAGGAGGAAGAAAAATGAAACTGAAAATTGATTTAGAGTATTCTGTGGAAAGTAAAACATTAACAGGAGCAATGGATGAATTAGAAGAATCTTTTGCTCTGCAAAATACCACTGCAGCAGTAGAGTTTTGGGACAATGCTGAACTATTGGAGGAAGACTAAATGGAAATAAATATGGATAAGAATGAAAAGTTAGTAATCAACTTTGAAGGTCATCAATATGAAGTCTATTATGATGGCAAAAGTATGGAATGTCTAATGATGAAAAAGACACTCTAAACTGGAGGTAAAAAAATGGTAGTATTAAAGCAAGAAGATAGTGGGTTTTATTCCAATGCCCATGAGTTTGTAAGTGAAACCAATAGTAGTAATAAATATAAGCAACTTACAGGAAAGAACTTCAAGGATGAGTATGAAGAGTATGATGATTTCCTTGATATTTATGACAATGACATACAATTGATTAATGCAATATTGGAAATCACTCCAGGGGAATGGACACTTAGCTATACAAAGGAATTTTTGGTTAGTAAGATTAAAATGCCAGAAACACCACTACAGGTTATAGCTAATGCAATATTGGAAAAAGAAAGATTTGGGGGAATAAGCCCACAGACAACGACTGAGTTAAGGAAAATAGGGAGGAAATAAAATGACTGAATATACATGCCCAGATTGCGGCAGGAAGACAGGAGAACTTCATATGGATGGATGTGATATAGAAAGATGTCCTAAATGTGGATTTCAATTGCTTTCATGTGATTGTGATTTTCCAAAGATGTCAGTTGATGAAGAATATTTAGTTGATGAGAAAGGAAAACTTTGGAAAAGAAGAAAAGTTCTCAATTCAATTAATGAGGACTTTGGAGACTAAAATGACAACAGTTAAGAAAAGCTCTGATGGAGAATATTATATCTTTAGAAGAGTTACAGGTGAAAAGAAATACAGAAGAAATTATCTTGGAAAGAAAGATATAGATATGGGAAGACTTAATTTACCCAAGGATTTGTGGGGTAAGAGAATATATTTTAAGGTAGTTGTGGAGGAATATTAAAGATGGAACAAACAGAATGTCCAATCTGCCACAGGGTAGGTTGTTGGACAGAAAACAAAGGCGGAACAATGACTTGTAAGTGTGGCCATGAGATACAAACACCATCCTTATTTGGAGCTATTTGCTCAAAGGACAAGGCAATGCAGAAAAGGCTTAATGACAAGGCAACAGCAGGAGAAACAATAAGACTAATTTAAGGAGGTAAAATGCAAAATACATTATTTGGCAAACCAAAAGTAAAAGTAGAAAAGGTAGAGAAGTGGGAAGAAAAGCTTGAGGAATCATCTGCAGTTGAGGAGTTAATAGAATCAGATGAAGATAAAAGCGCAGGCGGTTGGGCTGATTATAACCACCAAGAGATATTAAGCAATAAGAAAACTGAAGGTTGTTGTTATACCCATCTAAGTTTGTCTTCTATATCTGATTTAAATGGAATAACATATAAGACTTCAGTAACCAGTGCTAGTGAAAATCCAAATGGTATCTTAGGAAGTTGTTGGGGTTCTGGTGGTAACTTTGATATAGATAAACCTAAAGTATTCTTTGATGAATTAATGGAAGATAAACTTAAGGACCAAAAAGAACCATACAAAAAAATGAGTTCAGAAATGTGGGAAGTAGGATTTCATTTTGACAGTTCAGACTTTTATAGATTAATTCCATTAAAGAACTATATGGTTATAGTAAGCAAGAAATTTAATGAAATGCTTAAGGAAAAAGGATTTGACTTTGAGAAATGGTATGAGGAATACAGAGCAATTGAAGAGAATCCTGCTACAGAAGAATATGATAACCAAATAGGAGAGGCAAGAAAAATATTAGAAAAAGGAACTAACTTAATGAAAAAGGTTGATTTGATAAAGAAATCTATAAGGTATAAATTAGGTGAAACAAGAAGGTATAGTTCTGATAACCATGATTACTTTACTGATGTTGGAGTAGATGAATTATTAAGCAGGCTGAATCAAATACACAAAGAAATTTATGATATAAACAAAGAATTATTAGAAAGGTTTTTTAAGAACAGATATCATTATAAGTATGAGGCATTTAGTTTAAGCAGTATTAAAGATGTTATATAAATTAATTAAGAAAATAGGTTATATTTTAATAGGTTTGATTATCTTAATTTTTACAATCTTAGGTTCAATATATTAAAGGTTGTCTACTTCTCTTATCTTAATCTGTTTAAAACAGCGATTACAAATAAATATCTTATGTTTCTTTAAGTAGACTATCTCACCATTATAACAAAATGGACAGTAAGGATGGTTCATTTTGGAGGCATAAAGCTTATTCCTTTCCTGCTGCTTACATAATCACTAATTTGGACTATGTGCTCATTAAGGCTAGGGTTTAGAACTGCTTCCAACTCACTAGCTGGTTGAACCCATCTCCCCATGTGATACCTTACACAATTCCTTATATCTCTTTTAGAACTAGAATCACTTAATTTAAACTGATCAAGCCACTTGTAAGCTATTAGTCCATGGGTATAATCCGTTCGGTTTCCCCAAACTTCACCATTCTTTTTAATGTCATGCAGCAAGACAGCAGATATAATTATATCATTATCTTTTTGTTCTAAGAAGTTATCATAAAACCTAAAGAACTCTTCTGCTACATAAACAGCTTTTATAACATGCCTTACAAGGCCACTCTCACCTAAGTCTTCTGGAGGATGATACTTCCCTGTTGAACTTGCCGGAGCAGTCCAGAATTCATCATCAGCTTTGTTTAATGCATCTAAAGTATAAAGTTTAATATCATCAGAATTTATCTTGCTTATAAGCCCATACAATCTTTTTGTATCTTTATTATGTTCAATCATATTTCAATCGCCCCTATAGTATTTTAAAGAATATTAAAAAAGAAAAAAAGTCTGCCTTTAATAGACAGTTATTGAACCCATTAGTTGTTCTTCTGGAACTACTATGCTAAACTCCTGGTCTTCGCATGAGTCTTCTGGATTTTCTACAATTATTCCATATAGTGTTCTGAAACTATCTTCGGTACTAACAAGATTATTTGCACCATAGTTTACGTCTACATCGGAAAGATTATAGTTTACTCTAAATTCCTTTACCCAGTTTACATTTTCAAATTTAATAAAACCGCTTTCAGGAACTAATTCCATTTCTGTGTCTCCTAACTCAATGGCTTCTGTAATTTCATTTAAATCTTTGTCAAAAATATGTGTTTGGTTAATGTATATTTTGTCAAAGTCATTTAAGCCAACTACAAAGTTTCCTTTAACTCTAATGTACTCAGTTCCACTTTTAGTGTATAAGTCAAACCTGTATGTTTCTGTTGCTTCTTCATCAAGTCCATTATATTCTACACAAACATAGTCATTAGGTAAGCAAAGATTTTCACCCACTCCAAGTACATTGAATTCTGTATCATCTTCATCAAGATACATAAATGCTTCTGCGTTGGTTAGCTTAATCTCTTTAGCTGTAATATTCCATTCCCATACATTAAAGTCATTGTCTTCATCATATTCATCGCCAGTTTCTATTGTACTTTTAATGTCATTTCCTATTCTTAATGTTGCCATATCAGGTGTTGCTTCTCCAGCTTCATTATCTAAAACTTCGTCTACATAAATTTCTATACCATTAACTGTGGATGAATCTTCTTCTGTTATTTTCTTAGCTACTCCATCAACATCAACATAAACATAGTTATCATTTATAATTTTTGCAGTTATAGTTTTACCCTCAACATCAATTGACTGTCCTTCTTCAAATATATATTCTGCTCCACCTGTAAGAGTTATCTCACCATCTATCCACTTTGAGATTTCAACATCTTTTCCAAGTAAACTTATTTCAAGTGTTTCATCTTTCTCAATTTCAGATGTGTTGAAAGAATTCTCTACACTAAATATATATTCTATACTATATGCAGGTATCTGTAAATAAGTGTTTTCTTTAAAGTCATTTCCATTGGCTTTTTGAATAAGTCCAATAAGTTTTAAAGATTCTTCTGCATCATATTCATCGTCGTCAAATGTTACTTCACCATCAAATAATTCAATATGTTTATCAGATAAAGTCTTTGTTACTGTGTCATTAATTTCTATTTCATCAAGGTTATACACTACCTCAACTTCTGGCTCTTCTATTATTTCTGCAGCTGTGCTTAACTCACTTTCAAGTTCAGCTATCTTACTATCTTTCTCATCTATTTGTACTTGTACTTCTTCTGGATTTAGAAGTCCTTCTGTGGCCTGCGCTATTGATTCATCAACTTCGCTCTGGTCATACATATCTTTAACAGCCTCACCTACAGCTGTATCAATATCTGCTTGGGAAAAACTTACTAATCTACCATAAGCCATACCCAATAGACCAAAAACCAAAGCTGCTAGCACAAATAAGCCAACAATTTGTTTCATATTCATTTTTTTCATTTTTTCACCTGTGTTTTATATTTTTTATATTTTTTTCTATTTACTAAAGGCTATCTACTTACTTTATTTTTTAGTATATTTAAACTTTTCGTATAAAATCAAAACATTTATATATAAAAAAATACAAGGGTTATTTTATGGAAACAACACAAATTCTAAATATAATTGATTCTTTCTTAAAAAAGTATTACTCAGAAGGAATATATTCCTTAACTTTAAATGAGAATACCTATCTTGAAATATCTTATTCTAAACTACTGGAATTTAACTTAGAACTTACAAATGAATTTCTTGATAACTTTGAGTTTGTTAGAGATTCTTTTAAAGCAAAGCTTGAGGACATAACTGATGCTAAGATTAGTCCAAGGTTTATTGATTTGCCAGGCTCAATAAATAAACAAATATGGAAAATAAGATCAAAGGATGTGGACAAGTTTATTTCTGTATCAGGTTATATAAGAAGAATAGGGGATATTCAACATGAGATTCAAGGTGCTTCATTTGAATGCCCAAGCTGTGGTAATATAACTAATGTATTGTTTTTTGATGGTTTTTATAAGCCACCAACTATTTGTTCTTGTGGAAGGAAAGGTAAATTTAAAGTAATTAATAAAAAGTTAAGGGATATTCAAAAACTTGTAGTGGAGGAGGACCCATTAACCTTGCTCCCAACTCAAAAGCCAAAATCATTATTAATTGAATTAGCAGGTGATCTCTGCAGGACAGGAATAAATGTAGATTTACAGCCAAGCAAGAAAGTAAATATAGTTGGATTAATTAAAGATAGGCAAGTAAAACCAAACTTAACAGAGTGTCGAAAATATTTAGAAGCCAACAATATTGAAGTGACAGATGAAACAATAAAAAAGATTAAAGTTTCTAAAGAAGAGATTGATAAGTTTACTGAACTGTCTAACCAAAAGAATTTTTTAAGTGATTTAAGCCAATCAATAGTGCCTACAATAAGGGGACATGATATAGTTAAGAAAGCTGTAACCCTTCAATTATTTGGTGGAACACCACTTTACTTAGATAATAATTTAGAAGAAAGGGGGATAATTGATATACTCTTGGTTGGAAGTCCTGGATGTGGAAAGACTAAGATTTTAAAGAGGGTTATGCAATTTATGCCTGGCTCTAAATTTACTGGTGGACGTGGGACTTCTGGATGTGGGTTAGTTGCTGCTGTTGTTAAAGATGAAGATTTAGGTGGATGGGTTTTAGATGCAGGGGTAGTTCCCCAAGCCTCTGGTTCAATTTGTGTCATAGACGAATTAGATAAAATACACAGTTCGGATGTTGGATATTTAAATAATGCAATGGTGGATTTAAGAGTTAAGATTGATAAAGCTTCAATTCATTCAGAGCTACAAACAGAAACAATTATCCTTGCTTCAGCAAATCCAAAGAACAGGGTGTTTGATAGCAGAGAAGCAGTATGGAAACAATTAGGGCTTCCTAAAGACCTATTAGACAGGTTTGATTTAATCTTTCCAATACATTCCTCAAAAGAAGAAAAGGAACAAAGGAAAGTAGCACACCTTATAGTAAATAAATACAACAAGGATTATATTTCATCTCAGCAGAAATATACCCCAGACTTTGTTATCAAATATATTTCATATGCAAGAAATAATTTTAATCCAAAGATTACCAAAAAGATAGAAAATTACCTTGTAGACCACTTTATAAGCATACTAAAACCATCTGATCCAAATGAAGACTCTGCTTATTTCTCATATAGGCTTCTTACCAATATAATAAGACTTACACAAGCAGCAGCCAAGTCAAGATTATCAAACAAGGCAGAGATTATAGATGCTAAGTTAGCCATTAATATTTTACTTGCTAGCTTAAAAGCCCAGGACATAATAACCCCGGAAGGATTGTTTGATTATGAAAGGGCAGAATCAATTCCAACTAAAAAGAAAAGGGATTTAAAGTATCAAATTTTAAATATAATAAAAGTATTACAAACAAGTTCAGAAGATAATTTAGCTTCATTTGATGACATAAGGTCAAGAGCAATTCAGGAAGAAATTGATGAACCAAAATTTGAAGAGATTTTAAGTAAGCTCAGCCAACAAGGAGATATACTTGAAGTTAAAAGATTAAAATATAAAATAATGGAGTGAGATAAAATGGATTTTATGAGTGCTGTAGGTAAAAAAATTATAAATAAAGAAACAGGAGAAGTAATGGTTGTAAACTCTGTTGGAAAAGGAACACATGTGATACTTACAGAAAATAAAAGAGAAAATTGGATAGGTTTCTTAGTTGGTTCTCCAATGAGTGAAGTATGGGAAATATTTGAAGAGAAAAAGACATTAAGCGCAAAAGAAATATTTGGAGATAGATTAATTTAATAAAAACAAAAGAAAGAGATGAAAATAAAATGAAAGAAATAAGGTTAAATAACAAACAAATGGCAAAAATGATAACTAAAGGGTATGTTATTGTGGGAAATATAAAAATAAAACATCACCTTGAAGAATTTACCAAAGAAGAAGGTTGTATAACCAAAGATGATAAAGTAATTGATTTTGGGGATGGATGTAAAATTTTAGGGGAAAAAGGATAAGGTAAGTTAGGAGGCAATTAAAATGAAAGAAAATATGGAAAAAAGTTTTAAAAGAATAGAAAAAGCAATAGGTTGGGCTAAAAATATGGCTAAAAATGGAATTGATATTTCTGATAAAGAATGGTGGTTTGAACTAACTGGTGGTTTAAAAAAATGATAAAAAAATTAAATGAAGAATATAGGAGTGGTCCAGAATGAAACAAACAGAAAAGAAAAAAGACAAAATATTATTTATTGAACTTAAGGAAACTATAAATAATGTAATAAAAGAATATTGTAAAGAGGCAGATATTGAGGCCTCAGAGATTGCTTTTGCATTGGGATATTTAACTGGAGAGTTAAAGAATGAGACAAAAGGTATGCAACATCTTATTAATTTATTACAAATTCATTTTTTTGCAGGGGTGTATTATGGAAAAACTAAAAAGTTTGTTTTTAAGTATACACCTAAGAAGGATAAGAAGGTTAAATCAGACAAAACATCATTAAAAAACAAGAAAGGTAAATTACCAATTCCAAATTATTTTGGATAAATGGGAGGATAAAAATGGAAAAAGAAGTAATAGGAAAAATTAGTAGAATAACAGCAGCATCAAGTAAAGAATTTAATAAAAAGAAAGGTGGTACATTCACAATATGGTCTATAGGAATTAATGTTGATAACAATTGGTATAATATTAAGTCTGACACTGAATCATCAGCATCTCAATTATTACAAAGTGTGAAGTTAAACAGAAAGTTTGAAGTTGATGATAAAGTTAAACTATTTCTGCAGTCTGAGGATGCACAAGGAAAATGGTGGAAGATAAAAGCAATAGTTCCTTTCAATCCTACAGATGAATTTGAAGTAGAGCAAGTTGAAGATGCACCAATAAAGGAATCAGACACTTTAAACCTAGAAGGAACTTTGTCAATCGTAGCAAAGACAGGCGGGATTAAGATAAATGATGGAGATTGGATAAATCCAACAGCAGTAGTAAAGCAACAGTTTAGTGTTGAACCTTCCGCATTATCAGAATTACAATCCAAGAAAGGACAAGTGGTTGAAGTAATCTTAAGCATAGAGGATGCTACTAAATATGTTAGTGTAATGAGTAAAGATAATCCAGAAGATAAAAGTGCAGAGGCATTAGGAACTTCAGAAGAAAAAGAAGCCCATAATAAATATGAGAACTCTAAAACAGATGTGGATAAAAAGTGGGAGAAAAAGAACCAAAGAGATTACAGAGCTATGGCAGTTTCATATACAAAAGATTTAGTTATTGGTGGAAAATTAGAATTAGATAAGATGAAATCAACAGCTCAGGAAATATATGAGTTTATCTGGGAAGGATATACTGAGGATTTGAAGGCATAAAATTACTATATTTAATAAGATATGTGATTGGTTTTTTGGAGAAGACCTAAGCACAGAAGTCAAAGTTATTATGCCTAATGGTAAAATAAAAAAAATATTAATGGAAGAAGTTTAAGGAGGAATAGAATGAAAAAAAAGACTAATAAGATGTATGATTTTGGAGTATTTAATTGAAGAAAAAAGAGAATATAACTTACATTTATGCTACAACAATAAAAATGGGAACTAAAAATGCACACATATACCCTAAATGTCCTTCATGTGGAGCAATTGGGGCAAAAGGACTTAAAATTACAAAGTTAGGACACTTATGGTGCAGGAAATGTCGCAATCAGTTTGAACTTAAACGAGATAAAAAGTATAACATAAAGTGTGGAAAAAGTATGGGTGATTAATATGGAATTAGAAAAAGACACAGACACAGAAACACCAGAAGGGATAATTAAAAGTTCTGAATACAAAGGAAATGCAATCATAGAAGACCAAGATAAGATTGTTGAGTCTTTAGTTACTATTTGGAATAATATTATTTCTGAGTATGAAAACAAGACAATTATTTTTGCATTAAGAATTAAGGAACTTCTGAAAGGGTATCCAGATAAAACAATTAGTGAGTTAATAAAGAAGTTAAGAACACATCCGGATCTTAAATCTCCTGCACATAGCAAGGACAGAATAATGCAAGGAATAAGATTAGTTAATTCAGATATAGGAACTAAGCTGCTTAAATGGAAAGATAAATCAACTGAGGAAGTGAAGGCGACTCCATTTGAGAATAAGCCTTACTTAAAAAGTGATGGAAGGGTATTTTGGGAATATTACTTTATTCTAAACAAATATAATTTTGATCCTGGATTAAAGTATGAATTAGAACAAGAAGGAAAAAAGGAACTCTGGAGTACAAGAAAATTACAAACAGAAATAAAAAAGATAATGGATGAAAAGGCAGAACCAAACACCTTAAGAAGAAATCAAAAAGGAGAGCTGATAAGAGAAATAGTAATTATGGTTAAGGAACTGCAACCAATTGAGCTTACAATGATTAAGGATACTATCTATAATCAGTTTGAAGATAAGCTAATCAAATATAAAAAATGGAAGGAGGATAACAAATAAAATGGGATACAATACAGACTTTAGTGGCAAATTTAATCTTAATAAAGAGATTACATTTAGCCTTAGTAAAACATTTGAAAAACTTAATAATGGAGATCCAACTGGAATTGAAGGGCAAATAGAAGATGGTTATTGCCAATGGGTTCCTACAGATGATGGAAAGGCTATTCATTGGGATAGTGGAGAAAAGTTTTATGATTATGTTGAATGGCTTAAATGGATTATTGATAAGCTTCTTAAACCAGAAGGATTTATTCTTAATGGAGAAGTTGAATGGGATGGAGAAGAATCTGGAGATGTTGGAAAGATAATTGTTAAGGACAATGTAATTGTAGTCCAAAATGGAAAGATAACATATAACAGAGAAATGAAACTAACTGAAATTGGAGATAATCTAATTACATATATCCTAGAAAATAAACCTAAAGAAGTATGTATTGATATAACAGGACATGGACTATCCTTTTATGACCATGTTGCAGAAGCAATAAAAGGTAGGTCTAATACTAAATTAATTAGAATGCATGGCATTGGAAAAACAGATGGTATTGCATTCAGGGTAATGAAATGAAAGAGATTAAACTGATGATAGGTGTTCCAATATTATTTCCTTATGTCCATTGGAGATTCTGGAAATCTTATGAACAATTAGAGAAACCAAAGAATACAGTATTACAAGTAGTTACAGGAACAACAATAGCAGTAGCAAGGAATAAGCTAGTAAGCTTTAGTAAGGAAGCAGATTATCTATTATTTTTGGATAGTGATATGATAATGCCACCAGACTTAATTGAAAGGCTTTTAGAGCATGATAAGGATATAGTGGGAGCATTAGCTTTCCAGAGAAAATATCCTCATAAACCTACTCTATTAAAGCTTGTGCAAGAACCTGCTGATTATATGCCTGATGAGATTAAAGGGGAGTTACAAGAAACAGATGCAACTGGGTGCGCATGCTTACTGATTAAAACAAGTG
>Ga0307992_1001464_pt1 | contig 13900 bp, 14 predicted proteins | sample EllFjometagen133_FD_203162 | JGI IMG/M metagenome (GOLD analysis project Ga0307992, IMG submission 203162) | Marine microbial communities from Ellis Fjord, Antarctic Ocean - #133 | ecosystem: Environmental > Aquatic > Marine > Unclassified | place: Southern Ocean | collected 2014-10-08
ATATGGGTATAATTCTTTTTGTCCATAATGCAACAGTTTTATGCTTTTCCTTTCAAAGATAAAAAATCTAGATTTTTTATCTTTGAAAGGAAAACTGTCGCACTTACTAATTGAATTTTCGAAGTAATAAATTTAATAAAAGAAAACCGCTTAACACTATAAAGGTACTAAGCGGTTTTTAAAGATTAATCAGAATACTGTTCAATAATTTTTAATCAAGTGAATGAACAATTAGCCCACTTCTTAATTTTGGTTCGAACCATGTTGTTTTTGGTGGCATGATATTTCCTGTATCAGCAATATTAATTAATTGCTTCATCGAAACAGGATAAATTGCAAAAGCAACTTCCATTTCACCACTATCAACTCTTTTTGATAATTCGCCTAATCCTCTAATACCACCAACAAAATCTATTCGTTTTGACTTTCTTAAATCGGTAATGTCGAGAATTGGTGCAAGAACTTCATTTGATAATATGGTTACATCAAGTGCACCTATTGGATCATTATCATCGTAAGTATTTTCTTTTGCAGTTAATGAATACCATTTCCCGTTAAGGTACATGCTAAAATTATGAATATCCTGAGGTTTATAAATATCAGTTCCTTTTTCTTCAACAATAAAACTGTTATTAAGTTTTTCCAAGAAATCTTCTTTTGATAATCCGTTAAGATCTTTAATAACTCTGTTGTAATCAATTATTGTTAGTTGGTTATCGGGGAAATGAACAGCAAGGAAAAAATTATATTCTTCATCACCTTTGTGATTTGGATTATTTTTCTTTCTTTCGTTTCCAACCAAAGCGGCAGCAGCAGTTCTGTGATGACCATCAGCAACATAAGTAGAAGGTAATTTAGCGAATAATTCAATTATCCTGTCAATTTTATTCTGATTTTTAATTACCCAAAAATGATGTCCGATTTCATCTTCTGAAATAAAATCGTAATCAGCTTTGTTATTAACTACTTCAGCAACAATCTCATCAATTTCTTGTACAGCAGGATAAGAAAAGAAAACCGGTTCGTAATTCATTCCACTTGTGCGAACATGATTCATCCTGTCTTCTTCTTTATCAGGACGAGTTAATTCGTGTTTTTTAATAACATTATTCATGTAATCTTCAACACCTGCACAACCAACAATTCCGTACTGAGTTTTGCCCCACATTGTTTGAGCATAAACATAAAGATATTCTTTATTATCCTGAACGAGAACTTTTTCATCCATTAATTTAAAGAAGTTTTCTTTACCTTTATTATACACTTCCTCTCCGTAAGGATTAATATCATCAGGAAGATCAATCTCCGGTTTAACAACATGAAGATATGATAATTTGTTTTCGCCTGCTTCTAATCGGGCTTCTTTTTTATTTAGAACATCATAAGGTCTTGATGCAATAAAACTTGCATCTTTTTCTACCGGACGGATACCTTTAAAAGCTTTTAATATTGCCATATATATATATTATTTTTGGTGCTAATATTTAATCTTTTGGAAAAATGATAGAACCGAATTATTAAATAATTATTCCATTAATTTACCTTAAAAGTTTTATCACCTTTTTCAATAAAATTAATGATTTGATTTGCTGCTGCAATACCTGCATTAATGTTTGCTTCGGATGTTTGAGCACCCATTTTTTTAGGTGTGAAGAAATATCTTCCTTCATATTTTTCTTCAATCTCAGCTTTACAATCAGGAGCAATATCCGAAATATATTTAAAATCATCTCTTTCAGCAAAAACTTTTAAAAGGTCTTCTTCAAAAACAACTTCTTTTCTCGCAGTGTTTACAAGAGTAGCATTTTTTGGCATTTTTGATAATAACTCAAAGTTTATAGATCCTTTTGTTTTTTCATTTGCAGGAATATGTAATGAAACATACTGACATTTTGAATATAGTTCTTCAACGCTGTCAACAGGAATTACATTATCTTTTTCAATAGATTCTTTTTTTACAAATGGATCGAAAGCATATACTTCCATTCCGAATCCTTTAGCAATGTCTGCCACATATTTCCCAACATTTCCATACGCATGAATACCAAGCTTTTTACCTTTAAGTTCAGTACCTGCTTTTCCGTTATACTGATTACGGCCAAGATAAACCATCATTCCTAATGCAAGTTCTGCTACTGCATTTGAATTTTGACCGGGAGTGTTCATTGCTACAACACCATTGTTTGTTGCTGCCTCAAGGTCAATATTATCATATCCTGCACCGGCACGAACAATAACTTTAAGGTTTTTAGCAGCATCAAGGACTTCTTTTGTTGCTTTATCACTTCTTATAATTATTGCATCAGCATCTTTTACTGCTTCAACAAGATCAGATTGTTCTGCATATTTTTCAAATAATTCCATTTCGTATCCGGCTTTATCAAGAACGTCTTTAATACATTCTACAGCAGCAGGAGCAAATGGTTTGACTGTTGCAACTAATACTTTTGTCATGATATTTTTGTTTTAGTATTGTTAAATATTATTTTCAAATTCTTTCATAGTTTTAACCAATGCTTCTACACTTTCGTATGGCATTGCATTATAAATTGATGCTCTGAATCCACCAACAGAACGGTGTCCTTTAATTCCAACCATTCCTTTTGAAGAAGCAAATTCAAAGAATTCTTTTTCATATTTTTCGTTTCCTTCACTCATTACAAAACAAACATTCATTATTGATCGGTCTTCTATTGCTACTGATCCGACAAAAAGTGAATTTCTGTCAATTTCATTATAAAGGAAATCAGCTTTTTTAATATTTTTTTTGTTCATTTCTTCGATTCCGCCATTTTCTTTAAGCCATTTTAAAGTTTGAAGTGCAGCATAAACAGGAACACATGGAGGAGTGTTAAACATTGATTCTTTTTTTATGTGAGTTGTGTAATCAAGCATTGTAGGAATATTATTCTCAACTTTTCCCAGCACTTCATCTTTAATAATAACAAAAGTAACACCTGCAGGAGCAAGGTTTTTCTGTGCGCCACCATAAATAATTGCATATTTTGAAACATCAATCGGGCGGCTAAAAATATCTGAAGACATATCAGCAACTAAGGGAATCTTACAATCAAAATCTTCTTTTATTTCAGTTCCGTAAATTGTGTTATTTGTTGTTATGTGGAAATAATCTGCATCCTCAGGAATTTTATAATCTTTAGGAATATAATTGAAGTTTTTATCTTCGGAAGAAGCAACAACATCAACTTCACCCATTTTTTTTGCTTCTTTTATAGCTTTTTTCGCCCAGGCTCCTGTATTCAAATAAGCAGCTTTTTTGTTCATAATATTAAATGGAACCATGGCAAATTGTGTACTTGCACCACCACCTAAAAATATAACTGAATATCCTTCAGGAATTTTTAATAACTCTTTGAATAGTGCAGTAGCTTCATCCATAACAGCTACAAACTCTTTGCTTCTGTGAGAAATTTCCATTAATGATAATCCTGTACCGGCAAAATCTATAATTGCATCTGCAGTGTTTTTTATAGTATAATTCGGTAAAATTGATGGTCCTGCATAAAAATTATGTTTTTTCATTGTTGTTGATATTTAATGGTTTATAATTATTATTTTTAAAAATATTATTTAACAGCAAAGGTAAAATATTTATATATTCTAAATGAAATAATTTGAAATTAAATTTCAAATTTTATAATTGATTTTAGTATTCTAATTTAATTCATCTATTAAATATAGTCATTATTAAATGTACTTTTGCAATCAATAAATATTGTATTAATAAAATGGATTTAAAAAATCGCATAGAAGCATTTATTAAACTTGGGAAGTTTCTAAAGGAATTATCTGTTGATAATGAAAACAAGCAAATAGATTATGTAAATGAGAAATATTTTGAATCTATTAACAAGATTATCAAAGATTCAAAAAATCATAATTCATGGTTTATTGAGAAAAATATACGTTTTGCTTTAAGCTCCTTGGCCGAAAGTCTTGAAAAAGATAATATTTTAAAGTGGATTGAACCTTATCGGAAACAAATCGAAAAAAGAAATAATTGTGTTAATGTAAATGTTGTAATGGCAGGAAATATTCCTGTTGTTGGCTTTCTTGATTTTTTATGTGTTTTAATTTCAGGAAATAAATTCATCGGAAAGTTATCGTCTGATGATATGGAATTGTTACCTGCAATTTCAGAAGTATTATCAGAAATTGAACCCCATTTTAAAAACAAAATTTATTTTACAAAAGAGAAACTTCAAAATATTGACGCAGTAATTGCTACTGGCAGTAATAATACTTCAAGGTATTTTGAATATTATTTTGGAAAATATCCAAATATTATTCGAAAAAACAGAAACGGAGTTGCAGTATTATCAGGCAACGAAACTTGTGATGAATTGGAAAAACTTGGAGTAGATATTTTTATGTTTTTTGGACTAGGTTGCCGAAATGTTTCAAAATTATTTGTTCCGGAGGATTATTCTTTCGATAGGTTTTTTGAAGCTATGGAAAAATTCAGATGGGTGAATAATTATTCAAAATACATTAATAATTACGATTACTATAAATCAATTTATCTCATAAATAAAGTAAAGCATTTCGATAATGGATTTATAATATTGAAAGAGGAAGATTCATTTAGCTCTCCTATTTCAGTAATATTTTACGAAAAATACAAAAATGAAAAGCAATTATCAGAAAGATTAAATTTTAATAAAGACAATATTCAGTGTATTGTGTCAAAGAGTGATAAAATTTCAGGAGTAATTCCATTTGGGTCGAGCCAATCACCACAATTATGGGATTACGCGGATGGTATTGATACGATGGATTTTCTAATCAAATTATAGATATTGCATTAATATAAAATAGATTGAATACGGGATGTATAATGATGTTAGTTTATTTATACATTTTTGAAATAATCTAATGCAAAGAAAAAATCGCAATACTTGATGTTAGCATAAATAACTTTCGGATTATTGATAAACGAAAAAAATAAAATATTTTTATACAGATATTAGGATATTTGTATAAAAGATAATACTTTTGCAAGCCGAAAAAATAAAAGAATTAACAAGATGGCTAAAAAGAGTAAAGGCGCTAGAATACAGGTAATTTTAGAATGTACTGAACACAAGAAGAGTGGCGAACCAGGTACATCGAGATATATTACCACAAAGAACAGAAAAAACACTCCAGAGAGATTGGAAATTAAAAAATACAATCCCATCCTGAGAAAAATAACAATTCATAAAGAAATCAAATAAATTTATTAGTTATGGCAAAGAAAGTTGTTGCATCCTTACAATCAGCAGGAAAAGATTTTGCAAAAGTTATTAAAACTGTAAAATCAAAAAAAACAAGCGCTTATACTTTTAAGGAAACTATCATTCCTAATGATCAGGTAAAAGATTTTATCGCAAAGAATTAAATAAGTTTTTTCGATAAAGAAGAGCTTTTTCCTTTTTTCGAGGAAGGAGCTCTTTTTATATTTATAACTTTAATAATATGAGCATTTTCTCATCAAAATCAAAAGACAAAAAAGAAGGTCTGGAAAAAGGTCTGGAAAAAACAAAAAAAAGTATTTTTTCTAAGATTACAAAAGCAGTTATAGGTAAATCAAAAATTGATGATGAAGTGCTTGATAATCTTGAAGAAGTTCTTGTTACTTCGGATGTTGGAGTTCAGACTACTTTAAAAATTATTGGAAGAATTGAAGAAAGAGTTGCAAAAGATAAATACCTTGGAACTTCAGAATTAAATAAAATTTTAAAAGAAGAAATTGCCGAATTACTTCTAGAAAATACAAAAGAAGAACACAAAGGATATTCAATTCCAAAAAACAGCAAACCTTATGTAATTATGGTTGTAGGAGTTAATGGTGTTGGCAAAACAACAACTATTGGTAAACTGGCTCATAATTATAAAAAGAATGGTTATTCAGTTATTCTTGGTGCTGCCGACACTTTCAGAGCTGCTGCTGTTGATCAGATTCAAATCTGGGCTGATAGGGCAGGGGTACCTCTTATTTCACAGGGAATGAATGCAGATCCGGCTTCTGTAGCTTTTGATACACTCAAATCTGCAGTTTCTAAAAATTCTGATGTTGTAATTATTGATACCGCAGGAAGACTTCATAACAAAGTTAATTTAATGAACGAATTGACTAAAATAAAGAATGTTATGAAAAAAGTTTTACCTGATGCGCCACACGAAATCCTACTTATACTTGATGCATCAACCGGTCAAAATGCAATTGAACAAGCACGACAATTTACCGCTGCAACAGAAGTTAATGCATTGGCTCTCACCAAACTTGATGGTACTGCAAAAGGTGGTGTTGCCATTGGAATTTCAGATCAACTTAAAATACCTGTCAAATATATTGGAGTTGGTGAAAAAATAGAAGATCTACAATTATTTGACAGATTCGAATTTGTTGAAAGTTTTTTTACTAAATAAACATTTTGAAAACTAAAGCTATCCAAGAAAAAATAAATATTATTACACTTGGTTGTTCCAAGAATCTTGTAGATTCTGAAAATCTGATGGGGCAATTAAAAATTAATAATTTTGATGTTGTTCATGAATCTGATGAAGACGCAGATATTGTAATAATAAATACATGCGGTTTTATTGATGATGCAAAAGAAGAATCAATTAATACAATCTTGCAAGCTGTTAAGGATAAATCTCAAGGTTTCTTAAAAAAGGTTTATGTTATGGGTTGCTTGTCGGAAAGATATAAAACCAATTTAGAAAATGAGATAAGCGATGTTGATGGTTTTTTTGGTGTTTCAGAACTTTCTGAAATAATTGAGGAATTAGGCGGTAAATATAAAAATGAGCTTATTGGGGAGCGTTCACTCACAACTCCCAGCCATTATGCTTATTTAAAAATTTCTGAAGGCTGCAACCGAAATTGTTCGTTTTGTGCTATCCCATTGATACGCGGAAAACATATTTCAAAATCTGTTGAAACGATAATTAAAGAGGCTAATATTCTTGCCGGAAAAGGTGTTAAAGAACTGATACTTATTGCTCAGGATCTTACATATTACGGACTTGATCTTTACAAAGAACGAAAACTTGCGTTTCTCTTGGAAGAATTAGTTAAAATTAAAAGTATTAAATGGATCAGACTTCATTATACTTATCCTTCAGGTTTTCCAGAAGATGTAATTGAAGTGATAGCAAAATATGATAAGATATGTAATTATATTGATATTCCTTTGCAGCATATAAGTGATAATTTGTTGAAATCAATGAAAAGAAATATTACCGGACAGCAAACTAAAAATCTGATAAATAAAATTCGTGCTAAAATACCTGATTCTGCTGTTCGAACAACTTTAATAAGCGGTTATCCCGGTGAAACAGAAAATGATTTTGAGGATTTAAAAGAATTTATTAAAGAATTTCGTTTCGAACGTCTTGGTGTTTTTACATATTCTCATGAAGAAGATACTGCCGCTTTTGAATTAATCGATGATGTTCCTGCACAAACAAAACAAGACAGAGCCGACGAAATAATGATGATTCAACAGGATATATCACGCGAAATAAATTCCAATAAAATAGGTAAAATATTTAAAGTTGTTATTGATAATGTAGAGGGTGATTATTACATCGGCCGTACTCAATTCGATTCTCCAGAAGTTGATAATGAAGTATTAATAAATTTTGATAATTTGCATAAAATAGGTGAATTTTATAAAGTAATAATTACATCTGCCGAAGATTACGATTTGTTGGCAAAATTTATTTAAATCAGTGAGACTTTAATTTTGTGAAGCAAAATTATTTAGTCGAACTGATCCCGAGCGTAGTTGAGGGATCTCCAGAGTTATATTCCTCGCCGCATACGGCGGGGAGCTTCATTTTTATTTCTCTATTATTCGGCTCAAAATAATTTTGTTTCACACTTTCCTGAAAATTTATTTTCATTTTGGGAATTATTTTCCTTTTTTATTTCAAGATCATGAACAATAAAATATTTAATATTGTTGATACAATTAATAATCAATGTTATGTAATTTTCGGCACATCATTTGTAATATAATTAGCAATTGAATAATAGTAAAATTCTCATAATTTAATTTTGGTTTTGGTTTAGGCGAGCCGGAGAACAACAAAACGTTTTCCGGCTTTCGTTTTTAATTACTGTCCTGCACAATTTCTTCATTAACTTTTGTATTAAAAAAAAATATTATATAATGGTTTACAAATAATGCATGCTTTATAGAAATAAGCATCAAGGTTATATATGCTGAATATTTCAATTACTGATAATACCCGATTTTTTATTAGTCTTACTTATGTGGTTATTGTTTACCTAAAACAATAAAACCTTGAATGCAGATAGAATAGATAAATAGTACGTCGTTCTTCGATTTTATTGACAGAGCACAAATCACAGCCAATTGCAAGCAAACGCAAGAAATTACTTCAAATTACTGCAAATTACAAAAAACTACTTCTCCATTTTTCCCAATACAATTTTTGATATACTAATTTCTTTAGCTATTTTTGCATTTCAAATATTATTATAATAAAAAAAATCTTGTTATGAAAAATTTAAGTTTTATTTTGTTAATAATGATGATTTCAGTTTCATCATTTTCTCAAACGCCAGTAAAAGACAACGAAGAAAATCTTAAAAATGGTTTTTACGAAGAGAAAGTAAAGAATAACATTGCAAAAGGTAATTATGCTGATGGTATAAAAGAGGGAAATTGGATTACATATCAAAAAAATGGTATGGTTAAAAGTATTGAGTTTTTTACAAAAGGAAAATTAAATGGATTGAAGTTAATTATTGATAATAGAGGGTTTGTTGTAAAACAGGAATACTATAAGAATAACTTACTCAATGGATTAGCCACAAAATATAGCTTCGGAAGAAAAATACTGTCTGAAATCAACTATAAAGATGGGGAAATTGATGGTCTATACAAAAAGTTCTATGATAATGGCAAAGTTCAACAGGAGTCGGTTTATCTGCTAGGAATGAAAAATGGAGAAACAAAATGGTATGGACCAAATGGTAAAATTATAGCTACTTACAATTATAAAAATAATGACTTTGAGGGTGTTCAAGAAACATTCTATGAAAATGGAAGCAAGCTTTCAGAAGAATTCTATAAAAATAATTATCCTATAGGCGAATACATTGAATACTTTATTAAAGGTAAAGTGAAGATTAAGGGAGAATATAAAGATGGGAAGAAAAATGGGAAATGGATTGAATTTAATGAAGACGGTACAATAAAGGAAGAAATTAAGTATCGTAATGGAGAGAAGAGATAGTATTTATAATGAAAAGAAAAATACTTAATCCTTATAAAAATCTGAAAGGATATAATTGCTTCGGATGTGCTCCAAATAATATGGATGGTTTGCGGTTAGAATTTGTTGAAGAAGGGGATTACATTAAATCTGAATGGCTGCCTGAAGATAAATTTCAAGGATATTTAAATATTTTGCATGGTGGAATCCAAGCTACATTATTGGATGAAATTGCAGGCTGGTGTGTGCAAATAAAACTAAAAACAGCAGGCGTAACTTCAAAAATGGAAATAAAGTTCAAAAAGCCGGTTTATTCGAATAAAGGAAAAATAAAGCTGATGGCATGGATTACAAATCAAAAAAGAAATATAGTTGAAGTTCATGCAGAGCTGTTCAGTTCTATTGGTGAATTATGTGCAGAAGGAAATATTAATTATTTTACTTTTCCTCAAAAAGTTGCTAAAAAGAATTTTAATTTTCCTGATTATGAAGAGTTTTTTGAGGAGTAATCAAAAATATTATTTTGTGTCTATTTGAATATGTTTTTTATATATTTTATAATTGACCTGAAATATCTTCAAAAAACTCCGCCCAATCAATATCTCCGTAACTTTCCCCGAATCTTAGAAATATCAAGTTTTTTTCAGGATACACATAAATATATTGTCCGAGAATTCCTTTTGCAAAATATGCACCGTCTTCTTTAACCCTCCAATGGTAGGTATATGGGTAGTTTTGCGAATCTCTGGAATCGTTCATTATTGTAGTTGAACTATTTATCCAAGATTCAGAAATTATTGTATTATTATTTAATTTCCCATTTTTAAGATATAATCTCCCAAACTTTGCAAAATCAACAGCAGTAGCATTTAAGCAGCAAAATGATTTTATGTTTTCATGCTTTTTACTGTCGTAATTCCATTTTGCAATAGATTTTGTTTGTAAAGGTTTCCAAAGTTTTTCTTCAAAATACTGATAAAACTGCTTGCCTGATGCTTTTTCAATTATCATTGCTAATATCTGAGTATTTGCACTTTGATATATATATTCGATATCCGGGTCTTTTTCAATCTTTAGATTATAAACATATTTCTTTAAATTTGTTCCATAATAAAATTTTGCCATCAAAGCAAAAGGACTATTATATTCTTCACTAAATTTAATTCCCGATCGCATATTTAAAAGATGCTCAATTGTGATTTTTGAAAATCTTTCGTCATTTTCTTTTAATTTAGGAAGGAAATCAGTTATAGGCTGATGAACATTTTTTATTAATCCTTCATCAATAGCAATTCCAATTAATGCTGAAACAAAAGATTTTGCAATTGAAAAAGATATAAGTAAAGAGTTTTTATCGAAACCTGAAAAATATTTCTCAAATAATATTGTATCATCTCTGATAACAAGAAATGCAACTGTTTCGTGAGTTTCAAGAAATGAGTTAAACTCGCAATTTTCGTTATTGGAAAAATATTTTTGTGGAATCTTAAAATTGAAATTTTTCGGTGATTGTTTGAAGCTAAAAACTGTTTCTTGGTTTTCAATTGTGAAAGCCGGAAACTTTTCTCCATCATTAATATTGGCATAATTCCAATAAAAATATCTTACAAAATGGCACGAACTCATAATAAACGCAATACTAATTAATATTACCCATTTATTTATTTTTTGCAACGGTCTCATGAATTTTTAATTGAGCTAAAGTAAGAAAAAAAATTATTGCTTAAAGTAAATCAAAGCATGGAGTAATTAAAGTTATTAAAAATGTTTATGATTAATTTGTGCTAAAACATTATTATTTTCAATAATTGATACGAAACAATAATTTCAGTTATTTTATATCTCCATATTAGTAATTTCTTTTGTTACCTTAAAATCGTATTTTGGATACTCAAAGATTGGCATTCTGGCTTCTGTTTCTCCAATTGAATATCCGTTAAGGTCAACATATTCTGATAAATCTTCGCCCATATTTTTTAATTGTTTAAAATATTCGCTTAAGGATTTTGCCTCTACAATAGTAATTTTTCCCATTTTATCAATAATAGGACTATGTTGACGAGTAATATCATGTTCAAATTCTAAAACTCTTCTTCCATCATTTGTAATTCCAATTGTTCTAAAAGATAAGCTTTTTCCAACACCCGGAAGATTTAAAACATTACGACCGGTAGCAAGGAAAGGAATATTGCATTTTTTCTTCAAGGCACTGATATTTTTTAAAATATTAGGAGCATCAAGTAAAAAATCTTTTATTTCCTGGTGATACTTTTTTTGAATAGTGCCTACTATTTTTTCTTCAATTTGTTCCTGAATAGCTCTTTCGTTTGTAGCAAAGTTGTGGCTATTTTCCTGATAACCTTTCACAGAGAAAGTATAATATGTTAATATTCCAACATCGTTTAAAACTTTTCTCAATTTTGCAGTATGTCCACGCCTTGATGCAGCAGCAGTAAAAACCTGTTGATTTGTAACAAGCCATCCTGAAGAAATCAGCATGCTAATTGCTTTTTTAACTTCAGGAGTTATTTCCATGGCGGTTTCAAAATGTGTTTGAATCACAAATTGTTTTATTCCAATTTTTTTAGCTTTTTTCTTAAAGTCTTTGAGTAATTTCGTCAGTTCCGGCGTTATTCTAAAAGGAATATAAACAGGCAAACGTGTGCCTATTCTAATGCGTACTATTTCAGCATATTTTTCACCTTCTTTACGATTTTTATTTGCAGCTTTTTTTCTGATAGCCATTTCATAAATTTCATCAAGAATAAGTTTTAATGATCTGTCAGAACTCATCAGAGCATCACCACCTGTCAACAGAATATCTCTTAGCTGCGCATCGTTTTCAAAATAATCCATTAAGCGTCTCAATTTTTCAGGCCAGGATTCTTTTGGTCTTAGTTTTTGAAGATTAAAGTTCAAATTACCACTTTGAAAATCATACATTCTCTGGCAGGAGGCACACAAACCTCCACAAGCACGACCAATTGTATCGGGAATAAGAATTGATACTTCAGGGTAACGCCTGTGGATATTATTTCCTTCAGGAAGTAACCAGCCAGCCGTATTAGGCAAACCTGCTTCAACAATATCTTCTTTTTCCCATGCAACAATATGTCCGAATTCTTTAATTAACTTTTCGCTATATAAAATATAATCTCTTATGGCAATATCTGATCCAATAGCAAAATCAGGATCCTTAATATTTAATAATGAAAGATAATATGGATTTACGAAAAATGGCATACCGGCTTTTTTTGCTTTTCGCAATCTTTGCATTATCACTTCGGAAAGTGAAAAATTCATCATTTCGTTAAGTAATTCCGGCGATCTGATTGCAAACTTCAAATGAAAATTTTTATTTTTCCACCATTCATTTGCAATAATAAATTTTTCATCTTCAGTTAGACCTTTTTCAAAATTATAGGATGCACTTTTTATTTCTCCTGAATTAATCTTTTTGATAATAATTTTAAGAATTCTTTTTTTGTTTTCCTTTCGTATTTTTATAATCTGCGAATCAAGTCCTGATGGATGTCTGTCCATCCATTTCATAATAGTTTTCTTGGATGGGATATGCCTTTTAGATTTTCCTGAGAACTGACGGAAAAGATGCAACATATCTTTAAAAAAAGCTTCTTCTGCGTCAACATGACCATCAGTATGAACTGCTTCCCACAATAATTTAATTGGATCTGATTCAATTTCTTCACCTCTAAGGTTAAGGTCTGAAATTATTTTTCCTGAATTATCAATGTAATCAGAAATTCGTATTGCTGCATAGTCTCTCCACTCAAGTTTTTCAAAAGAATTACGATCGCTTTTTTCGTATTTACAAAAAGCAAGCGCAATAGGGTTTTTTTCAAAATATGCTTTTACTAATTTCTTTAACTTGTGTTTTACACGTAGTTCATCAGTCGATTTTATCAGAATATTGGCAATAACCGGATTTTCCGTTAATAAAAGTTCTAATAATCTTTTCGATTTATTATTTATAATTATTTCCCTCATTTCTCGCTAATTATTGTATTAATGTGTCTTTCCCTCGGGGGATATAAGAAATACAAAAATACTTGATTTTTTGCCATCTTAATATTAAGCAATCAATAAATTTTAAAATAATGGTTTGCAGAAAGTTTGTATTAAAATGCTTTAAAGAAGTTTATTTATTGACAAATTTTCTGTCAAATAATTTATCTGTTACCAAGAATATTTCTTTTTTGATTGCCAAGAATATACTTTTTTCTTACAGGGCTATAATGTTTTACTTTACCCGGTTTATTTTGAGTACGTCCTTTTGTTACTGAAGATTTTTTTCGATATTTTTCATGAGAATATAAACAATTTTTGTTTGAACATGAACCTAAAATACCAATAAAAAATATTAATGATAAAGTATATATTAAAAAGTTTATTTTCTTATTTGCCTTCATTTATCAAAGATTATTAATAATAATTTTTGCAGACAAAGGTATAAAAGTTTTTATAAACTCAAAAATCACTATTGATTTGAAAGGTATCGAAGATTCAAGATGCAAGTGCGACATTATTATCAAATTTAGTTAAAAATACTTTTCCAGGTGTATTATAATTAAGATTTTTTCTAGGTCTTCTATTCAGTTTCATTGTTATTTTATTGATATTT
>Ga0307992_1001465_pt1 | contig 13898 bp, 12 predicted proteins | sample EllFjometagen133_FD_203162 | JGI IMG/M metagenome (GOLD analysis project Ga0307992, IMG submission 203162) | Marine microbial communities from Ellis Fjord, Antarctic Ocean - #133 | ecosystem: Environmental > Aquatic > Marine > Unclassified | place: Southern Ocean | collected 2014-10-08
TTGCATATATCTAGGGTCATAATTATTCATAATGGCTAATATTTAATAAATAACAATGTATTTATTATATTTTAACCTTTAGAAGTGTAAACCCCTTTGCTGCAATGTTAACAAGAATACCTCACCCCGGCCCTCTCCTAAGCAGGAGAGGGAGAAATAGTTTGTTTATCGGTTAATTTTTGATTGAATATAGCTATATAATTTATCAAAAGCTTCTTTTTTATTTAAATTACTTGTATCTAGAATATAGTCAAAATGTTTTTTGTCGTGGACCTTTATTTTGAAATATTTCCAATATCTTTTATTGTCGCAAATTTGTCTATTTTTATTTTTTTCTATTACATCTTCTAATGTTTTTATGCCTTGGGCTTCATTTCTTTTGTTTGGCTTTTGAAGTTCTTTGTAAATTCTTTCTGCTCCTATTTTTTTGTCTACATCTATATAGATTTTTAATGAATGAGGAATAAAATGCCACGATGTCCTGCCTTCTATTACAAAGTTATCTTTAGTTTCACCAAGTTTTTTTTGATATTCATCTACTTCCAGGTCTGTATTTGAGTCAGTTTCACCGAGTTTATTATATTCTTCTAATGTCATTCCGCGTTTTTTTGCCATTTCTCGACGAATGCCTCCAATATAATAATGATCCCAACCGAGTTTCTCGGCAAGTTTTTTTGCTATAGTAGATTTTCCAGAACCTTCGGTTCCGTTGAATGTGATTATCATGATTGTTGTATTATTTGTATATTACTATAGTAGTATACAAATAATATTTTGACAAAGGTTGGCTAATATTATATTATTTAATAATTAAATCCGTTCTTTATTGAAATAATTTAAACCACTCTTAGAAAAGGTGGTATTTTAAATTGAGCGGAAAATCATTTTATTTTTAATTATAATTGGGAGGCGAAAAAATGAAACAGTTTTTATATCGATTTAGAGATCCGGAAGATGGTGGAGGCCCTCACGGTAAATAAGGGTAATCAGAAGAAAGAAAAGACAGTGATTGCAGGATGAGTTAATCTTTTCAATACAGACGGAATTTTTTTTAACAGAAATGTTGATAAAAAGTTTCGTCTGTCTTTTTTTACAAAAATTCTTTCAATAATTTCTATAATATATTATAATAAACACAATAATGAATACCTTATCCTCCGCCTTCGCTAAGGCTACGGCGAGACAAGTAACCCCTTTCTTTTAAAGAAGAGGGGATTTAAAATTATTTTATATTTGCGTATTTGTAATTTGTAGATTTGTCCCGAGTACTCGGGATAGATTCGCATTATTCTAATGTATTTAGAAAAACTAGAAATTCAAGGATTTAAATCTTTTGCCAACAAGAACACGTTGGTGTTTCCTGGTATGGTCAATGAAGGCAGGCGAGGACTTACGGCTGTGGTTGGTCCGAATGGCTCTGGTAAGTCAAATATTGCTGATGCAGTACGTTGGGCACTGGGAGAGCAAAGCATGAAAACTCTACGCGCTAAAAAAGGCGAGGATGTTATTTTTTCTGGATCAGATAAAAAAGGTAAGCTGGGAATGGCTGAAGTGTCTTTGTATCTAAACAATGAAGACAGAACTGTTCCAATTGATTATTCTCAAGTAGTACTCACTAGAAGACTCTATAGAACAGGTGAGAGTGATTATCTTCTTAATAATAGTCGAGTTAGGTTAGCTGATATGCAAATGTTACTAGCCAAAGCAAAATTTGGTCAAAAGACATATAGTGTAATTGGACAGGGGTTGGTTGAAGGATTTCTTAGTACATCACTTGGCGAGAGAAAAGAATTTTTTGATGAAGCAACGGGCGTGAAACAATTTCAAATTAAAAGGGATGATTCGCTAAATAAACTTCGGGCGAGTTACGAAAATCTCAATCAAGTTAATATGTTGCTCACTGAAATTGAACCAAGAGTAAAGAGCCTTACTCGGCAAGTGAATAGATTGAACAAAAGAAGTGAGCTAGAGCTTGAGCTTCGGGGGTTACAGCTTAATTACTATGGAAAGGTTTGGCACGAAAACAATGATAAGTTTAATGAATTTAATAATAAATTTCTTGAGCAAGAAAAAGAAAAAAGAGACAAAGAAAAAAAATTAGAAATTCTCAATAATGAATTAGAAAAATTGGAAAAAGAGAGTTCAATAAGTGATGATTATGAAAAATGGCAAAAAGATTTAAGTAATCTACAGTTTGAAAAAGATGAATTTGTAAGACGGCTCGCAAAAGTAAATGCTCAACTGGAAGTAAAACTTGATTCGCTCGGTAAATTTGATTTATCCTGGCTGAATAATAAAAAAGAAAGTTTAACATCTGAGTTCAAAAATGTTAGTGATGATATTAAAAATTTAGAAGACAAAATAGTTAACGAAAAAGAAAAGTTTAATAGCCAAGAAGAAAAAATTAACGGATTAAACGATGAATTAAATAAATTGAATCAGGAGCTAAGAGAATTGTTGTCAAAGCAGAAAGACAAGGATCATGACAAGACTAATGATATTTTGAAAAAGTCTTTAGCTAGACTAGAATCAATTCAAGAAGAAAAAGATGTAGAAGTATTAAGAAGTTTAATAAAACAAATAAAAGAAGATTTGAAAAATGCTATCAAAATGTTTGAGGGGGAGGTGGAGAAAGAACGAATTGAAAAACTTCAGACTAGCATTATCTCTATCAGTAGTGAGAAAGAGGATTTAGGCTCTCGTATTAATGAGAGTCGAATCAGAATATCTGCTTGGAGCGAGAGAGTAAAACTATTCAAAGAAAAGGAAAATAGCATTAAAAATGAACTAAGTGATATTGAAATTAAATTTAAACAAAATACTAAGGAAGTAAATATTGAAGATATTGAAAAAGAGAAAGATGTTGTTAAAAATAAAATAGAAGAAGTAGAAGAGAAAATAAGCAAAATAAAAGAACAGGTTGATAGATTCCAAGAAAGAGAAGAGGAGGAAAGAAGCAAGCTTTTTGCCTCACAAAAAAATATTCAAGTTATTCAAAATAATTTAAATGATTTAAATAGAGAATTAAATGATCTCAAAATTAATTCTATTCGATATGAAACTAGACTCGAAGATTTAGAAATTGAAATAAGGGAAAATATTGGCAGTTTGAAAGAAATAAAACAAAGTCGAGTTGAAGGAGAAATTAATAAAGAAGAAGTCGTAGTTAAAATAAAAAATATTAAACATCAACTAGAACTCATCGGTGGTATTGATCCTGAGATCGAAAAAGAATATATTGACACTAAGGGGCGGTATGATTTTTTGAGTGAACAAGTTGCGGATTTGGAAGATGCGATTAACTCTTTGGAAAAAGTAATTCGTGAATTAGACGAAACCATTAAAGAAAAGTTTGATAAAGAATTTAAAGTTATTGCTGACAAGTTTAATGAATATTTTAAAATATTATTTAATGGAGGTAATGCTAAGATTGTAAAAGTAATGGAACAGGACATGAATGGTGGCGATAAAGAGAATGGTGACCAAAAAACTGATGAAGATAATAAGCAGTTAAAATCAGACGATAAGGAAAAATCTAAAGATGAGTCTAAGAATTTTGATTTGAAAAAGATTAAGTTTCTTAAAAAACATAATGCGACTGGTCTAGCTGGTATTGAGATACAAGCAAATCCACCTGGGAAAAAGATAAGTTCTGTTTCAATGCTTTCTGGCGGAGAAAGAGCTTTGACCGCTATTGCTCTGATAAGTGCTATTATTAGCGCTAATCCATCTCCGTTTGTGGTGCTTGACGAGGTCGACGCTGCTTTGGATGAGGCAAATTCAGAGAGATTAGCTAGGATACTTGACGATCTATCTCACAAAACTCAATTTATTGTAATAACTCACAATCGCGCCTCTATGAGAAAGGCTAATGTATTATATGGTGTCACTATGGGCGACGATAGTGTCAGTAAATTATTATCAGTGAAGCTCGAGGATGTGAAGATTAAATAATTATATATTATTAAGGTGTTTAGTATCATATTTCAGACCTCATCCTCCCCCCTGCCTATCGGCAGGCAGGCAACCCTCTCCTAATTTAGGAGAGAGGGTAATATGAATAAGTTTAAACATATGCTACAGTATCAATTTCAAAAAGCTGAAAAAGTTTTTTGGCATGACAGGCTTTTGGAAAAAACTATTTTGCGGTTTATTCCAAAATATATAGTTCCAAACTATGTAACATTATTTCGTTTTTTTGCTACTCCATTTGTTGTAATATTAATGCTCACAGAGAGTTACAAGATCGGCCTTATAGCTTTTTTACTTGTTGCTTTTACAGATGCTTTGGATGGTGCGATGGCGAGAACCAGGGATCAGGTTACTGAGTGGGGCAAGGTGTATGATCCCCTGGCTGATAAAATATTAATCGGTAGCATGGTGTTTATTATTGTGCTTCGATATATTGATCTGTGGACCTCACTTTTAGTGATCGGAATGGAAATAATAATTATTGTGGTAGCCTGGATAAGAAAAAGAGAGGGTAAAGAAATACAAGCAAATGTGTGGGGTAAAATAAAGATGCATTTGCAGGTTTACGGAGTTGCAATATTGTTGCTTTCAGTAATTTATGATTGGGGAGCATTGTTACCATTCGCATCCGGGACTCTCTATATGGCAATTGTTTTTGCAGTGATTAGCTTGTTGACTCATGGGATCTAATTCAACTATCAATTAAAATATTATTCCGCTTTAAGCGGTTTTTTTTGTGTTATAATGTTTATATAATTTTGATTTAATTTATTTTTTATGTCTACAAAAGTTTTATCGGCTGCAGTAATCGGTCTTGATGCTGAGGTGGTTGAAGTAGAAGCTGATACTGGCGGTGGAGAGATGGGGGTATTTAGCATAGTTGGTTTGCCTGATGCAGCGGTGAGTGAGTCAAAGGAAAGAGTGAAGAGTGCTATTAAAAATTCTAATTTGTTTTTACCAAAAGTGAAAATTACAGTTAATTTAGCTCCGGCTGACCTCAAAAAGCATGGGCCTAGTTATGACTTACCTATTGCAATAAGTATTTTATTGACAAATAGTGGTTTTAAACCCAGAGAAGATTTAAATGAAATGATGTTTGTGGGGGAACTAGCTTTGAATGGAGATTTGAGACCAATTAATGGAATACTTCCTGTGGCAGTAAAGGCGGTTAGCGAAAAAATAAAGACATTATATGTGCCAGAAGCGAACGCGCCAGAAGCGAAGCTTGTTAAAGACATTGAAGTGGTGCCAGTAAAAAATTTAAAAGAATTGGCGATGCATTTGGAAGGTAAAGAGATAATAAATTCAATTCCGTATAAAGAGTTTGATTTTCTAAATGATGAAACTTTATCTGATATGTGTTACATACGAGGGCAAGAGCATGTGAAACGTGCTATGGAGATATCAGCGGCTGGTGCTCATAATATGCTCATGGGAGGGCCTCCTGGGTCAGGGAAAACCATGATTGCACGCACGATGTCTTCGATTTTACCTAATTTAATTTTCGAAGAAGCTTTAGAAGTGACCAAAATTTATAGTGTAGCTGGGATACTTAATAGCAAAACTGCCTTAGTGACCAACAGGCCTTTTAGGGCTCCGCACCATAGTGCATCTGGAGTGGCACTAGTTGGGGGTGGCACTTGGCCTCGTCCTGGTGAGATATCTTTAGCTCATAGAGGAGTATTATTTTTGGATGAATTTGGAGAATTTCCACGTCAGGTGCTTGAAAACCTGCGTCAACCACTTGAAGATGGTATTATTAATGTAAGTCGGGCGGCTGGAAACTTGACATTTCCGGCTAAATTTATATTAATTTCTGCTATGAACCCCTGCCCTTGTGGATATTATGGTGACCAAGAAAAGCAATGTATTTGTACTCCTAATCAAATTAATAATTATAAGAAAAAAATATCAGGGCCGATTTTGGATAGAATTGATCTACATATTGAAGTTCCACGAGTAAATTTTGATAAATTATCTTCTCAAGGGGGTGGTGAAAAATCTGCTGATATTAAAAAAAGAGTTCAGAACGCTAGAAAAGTACAATTAGACAGATTCAAGGGGGCAACTTTTATAACTAATTCTGAAATGAGTTCTGAGGCAGTCAAGAATTTTTGCCAAGTAGATGAAAATTCAAAAAAATTATTAAAAAATGCTGTGGATCAAATGCATTTATCTGCTAGGGCATATTTTCGGGTACTAAAATTGGCTAGAACCATTGCTGATCTTGAAAGAGTAGAAAATATATTAACCAAGCACATTGCTGAAGCATTACAATATCGACCAAAGATGGAATAAATACAAAATTGTCATTTTGAAGCTTTAGTGAGATATCCCTTAAGGTTTATAATTATAATGTCTGTGGTGCTTTATGTGTTTAAGGGATTTCTCATTTCGCTTAAGCTCATTCGAAATGACAAAGTTTTTTGGTAAATATTAAAATATTTGGTATAATATTAATATAAAAATTTAAATTATAAATAAATTATGAAAAGTAAGATTTCTTTAATTTTATTACTATTTGTCGTATTAACGACATCTGGTTTTGGTTGCAAAGGAGTAAGTAAAAAAGTTGAGGAAGAGATGCGGCCAATTACACTCAAATATTGGCGTGTTTGGGATGGACCAGACGCTTTTGAAGAAATAATTACAAGTTATAATGTTTTACACCCTTATATAAAGATTGAATACAGAAAGTTAAGATATAGTGAATATGAAAAAGAGTTAATAGATGCATTGGCTGAGGACAGAGGTCCTGATATTTTTTCTATCCATAATACATGGCTTCTAGGATATAAAAATAAAATTGAATTTATGCCAGCAAGTGTTACCTTGGTTTATCCGATATTAAAAGGATCTATAGATAAACAAATTGTACCGGAGCTTCGAACTACTAAGTCAATTACTATTAAAGAAATAAAAAATAATTTTGTAGACGTTGTTTATGATGACGTTGTGATAGAAGAGCAAGACGAAGAAGGGGATGTATTGCAAAATGTTTATGGCTTACCCTTGTCAGTTGATAGTTTGGTAATTTATTATAATAAAGATATCTTTAATAATTCAGGAATAGCTGAGCCACCTATGTATTGGAATAGAGATTTTCAACAAGCGGTCAAGAAAATGACCAAACAAGACGCTAAAGGTAAGCTGATTCAATCGGGTGTGGCCCTGGGGGGCGGTAGTAATATCGAAAGATATAGTGACGTGCTATCAGTTTTGATGATGCAAAATGGAACTGATATGTTGACTGAGTCTGGTCGGGTTATTTTTAATGAAATTCCAACTGCTTTAAAGAGTCAAAATTATAACCCAGGCATGGAGGCGTTGAGATTTTATACTGATTTTTCTAATCCTTCGAAAGAAGTTTATTGTTGGAATAGTACTTTGGAGAACTCCTTGGATATGTTTATACAAGGAAAATTAGCTATGATGTTTGGTTATGCTTATCATTTGCCGACCATCAAGGCTCGGGCACCAAAATTGAATTTTGCTATATCAGGTTTACCGCAAATAGAGGGTAGTTCAGTTACAACTAATTTTGGTAATTATTGGGTTGAAGTTGTTTCAAAGAAGAGTGAGTATATAGATGAAGCTTGGGATTTTGTTCAGTTTATTACAAAAGAGGAGCAAGCTAAGTTGTATTTAAGCAATACTAATAAGCCAACCGCTCTTCGCTCTTTGATTGATGAGCAGATTGATAATCAGGAAATAGGCGTTTTTGCAGAACAAGTATTAACATCAAAGAGTTGGTATAAAGGTGCGGATTCCAATGCTATGGAATTAATTTTTGAAGATATTATTAATGAAGCAAATGAAGGTGATGAAGATTTGTCTGACATAGTAAACAGAGGGGCTAAACGTGTACAACAAACTATTATTAAAGAACAAGAATAATATGAAAAAAATAAAACTATTGTTTAGTTATTTTGTTATTTTGATGATTGGTTTTGTTTTGGTTGTGAGTAGTGTTTCTGCTCAAGAGATAGAGGTAATGAATGCAAGAAATGACGAGGGTGAGCTTTGTGATTGTAATAGTTCAGAAGATGTCGCAGATCCATATTGCGCAAAATATTGTACAGGTGATTATGAGATAAATGATTTTGTTTTAATTCTTGTGTACGGAGTAAAAGCAATACTTGGTTTAGTTGGTTCATTGGCATTGATAATGTTTGTATATGGTGGGTTAGTGCTTTTGACTTCAGCTGGTAATCCTGAGAAAGTAACCAAGGGAAAAACTATTATGATAAATGCATTGATCGGCATAGTAATTGTGTTTACTAGTTATATGATAATACAGTTCACTTTGTCAGCCTTAAAAGGAATTGATTATAATCAAGCTGGCGGTTGGAATGAGATTTAATAAAATAGTATATGAAGTTATTTCAAACAACTAATATATCTACAAAAGAAGATGAAATTGTTCGAGAATTAAAGCGAGCTAGAGAAGATAGAAAAGTAACATTAAAAAAAGTAGCAGAAGACTTGAAAATAAATATCAATTACCTTCAAGCTCTTGAAGAAGGTGATTTTGAAAAACTACCAAAAGGAGTTTATAGAAAAAATTTTCTAAGAGAATATTCCTTGTATTTAAATCTAGACTACAAAGATTTTTCTGAGATATTTAATGAGCCAGAACAGGTGGATAAAAAAAAATATAATCCATTTTCAAAAAAAGTAGTAAAAGATTATAAGCTAATTATATTTCCAAAAATTGTTAAAAATATATTAATAATTTCGGTAGTCGCTTTCTGCTTATTATATTTATCCTTATCTCTTAAAGGAATTGTTGCTCCACCATTTTTGGAAATATCAAATCCAGAAGATAATTTAGTAATAGAAAATAATTTTGTTAATGTCCTAGGCGTGTCAGAGGAAGAAGCAGAAGTAAGTATAAATGGAGAGATTGTAATGATTGATCAGGAAGGAGCATTCTTTAAAAAGGTTGATCTGAGTAAAGGAGTAAATCAAATAATAATAAAATCCAAAAAGAAATATAGTCGAGAAAATATAATAATAAAACAAATATTAGCTAATTAATAATTATATGTCTACTAAAACAGGTGGAAACGCATTGCTTGATGTTAATTTTATATTAAGTAAGGCTCAGGTTGAACAAAATACAAAAGTAGCTGATCTTGGTTGTGGTACTACAGGTCATTTTATTTTCCCCGCCTCTAAGTTGGTTGGAAAAAGAGGGCAAGTTTATGCTGTTGATATTTTAAAAACAGCTCTTGAGACTATTAATAGGAGGATTAAACAAGATAATATAGAAAACATGGTTACGATTTGGACTGATTTGGAAATATTTGGAGCTACTAAGATAGAGTCTGGAAGTCTCGATGTTGGTTTGCTTATAAATACTTTATACCAATCAAAAAAAAGAGCAGAAATTATTCGAGAGTCTGTTAGGCTTTTGAAAAAAGGAGGTAGACTGGTAGTTGTTGAATGGAAGAATGTTGCCTCTCCCTTTGGTCCTCCTCCAGAGATGCAGGTCAATAAGGAGAATCTAATGAAGGTTGCCAAAAAACTCGGAATCGAAGTAGAGGATGAATTTGAAGCTGGTAAATATCACTTTGGATGTCTTTTTGTAAAGACGTAATATTGTTAATATTGACAAATTTTTTTATTAGTATAATTTAGTAATATAACTATTTAATTTATATAAATTATGAGCAATTTATTAAGTTTTAAATTCTGGTTCGCAACTAGACCACCGATATTATTACCTATTTATATGAAAATATTTATAGCAATAATAATAATTTTTGTTATATTGTCAGTTATTTCATGGATTTTGGTGAAAAAGAAGAATGTTTATAGTAAGATTTGGGATAGAGTAAATACTTTTTCAATCTCAAATGTTTTTTTTGGTTTGGTGATTTTATTTTTTAATTATGAATTAATTCCATTTCTATCCTCAAGGTTTTGGTTTCTGATTTGGGGGTTAATGATAATAGTTTGGGCATATTTTATATTTAAAGACTTCAAGAAAATACCGGCCATAAGAGAGCAAAGAGCCAAAGATCATGAATATAAGAAATATATACCATAATTTGCTTTGGATTCAATAAAATCAAATAACAAAGCTCTGTAATTAATGCAGGGTTTTATTTTTTCTCCCCTCTCCCGGAAGGGAGAGGGGGTAATTATTAAAAATTTATATATTATGAATAGGAAAAAAGTTGTTGGTAATTTTGGAGAAAAATTGGCATGTGAATATTTAATAAAAAAAGGTTATAAGATAGTTGATAGAAATATTAAAACTAGTTATTTTGAAATAGATATTATAGCTGAAAAGAATAATTTATATATTTTTGTCGAAGTTAAGACTAGAACCTCTAATATCTACGGAGGTGCGGATGGGGCGATTAGTTCTAGAAAAATAAAAAGCATTAAAAGGGGAGCTGGTAGATATATTTTCAAAAATAAAATAGATGAAAATATGGTTAGATTTGACTTTATTTCTGTCGATATTAATAAAAACGAAAAAAGCGCTAAAATTAAACATTATAAAGACATAATATAGAATATTATACAAATTTATTTTGATTTATCCAAAGTTGTTCCACAGTTTTAGACACATGTATGTACACACTTTTACTATGTTTTTCCTCAGCTTATCAATATGTTGTCTACTTGACGCGGGTCTAGGGAGTGTTTATGCTGATAATGTAGTAATCTAATTACTGCTGAGATATGGATCGAAAGGTCAGTGCGGATATTATTTTATTATAGTATCTGTGCTAAACCCGGAGATCCTATCTCCCCTTTACGGGGCTCTCTATCGGTTAGTAGCTCCGTATTTTTAAAGAAAATAAATTTTGAAAGATTTTAAAATTAGTAATGTTGTTTAGGGAGGAAACGGCCAGTAAGCTTATGAATATGAAAAAGTTATTTTCATATTTTATTTTTTTAATTATAGTTTTTGCGTTTAGCGTATCAATGGTAAGTGCAAAAGAGATCGTAGCTCCAACTATTTTGGAAATAGGTGAAAAAATTTCCAATGAAGGAAGTAATCAATTTTATGCGAAGGGATTAACAGAGAGTGATACTGATATTTTGATATATATAAATGGAACTTTTATTGATTATGCTGATGTTAATATTGAAAACACTGGAACTGATAATTTCTATTACGAAAACGATTTAGAATCAGAGACATTTGAGGTGATGATAATTGCTCGAAATAAAAAGACTTACACCTTATCACCGCCGACATCACAAAGATACAGTTTGCCATTATTGCCAGCCCCAACAATAGTTTTTCCAGTAGACAAGGAGATAGTTATTGATAGTAGTATTAATGTTTTGGGTTTAAGCAGGACAAATAGTATTGTTGAGATATATATAGATAGTAAATATTCTGGTGAAACAAAGTTTTTAACCCATGAATCGGGTACAGCTAATTTTGCTTACTATGAAGGAAATATTTTAAAACCGGGAAGTCATTCTTTGTATTTAATTGCTAGAGATACGCTAGATAGAGAAAGTAAAATATCTGATATAGTATATTTTAAAATTGAGCATCCGATGCCGGCACCAACACTATTTGAGCCAGTGGTGAATAGTGACACAAATCATTATAAGCCGTTTATTGTGGGGTTAGCTAAAAACGATTCACTTATCAAAGTATTTGTTGATGATGAATACGATGGTGAGTTATTGGTAAAAAACCATGAGTCAGGTACAGCTAATTTCGCATATATTCCTCAAAGAGATTTAAGTAGAGGTGAGCATGTTTTTTGCGCTACAGCTACTGATTATAAGAACAAAGAAAGTAAATTATCTAATAATACTGAATATACAATAAGACAGCCAATAATTTTGGAGGCTGTTCAAGAAAAGAATGAAGATATAGTAAGTGAAGCTATTGAGTCTAGCGTAAAAGAGGAAGAAGCTCCGATTGTTTTGTCGGAAGACAATATAATTGAAGATAATCAAGATATTGAGATGGGCCGGGATGAAAACGAGATCGGTGAATTAAGTCCAGAAGCTGTTGTAGAAAATGGATCCTTGAATGAGGATAATAAAAAACAAAGTAAAATCAATTTAGATTTAATAATATTTTTAGCATTTTTGTTGGGAATTATAGTTTGGATTATCTGGGTAAATAAAGAATTGATAAAAGAAAAAAAAGAAACCAAAGAACCACCAGAAAATTAGTCTTTAGTAATGTTAATATAGTTAAAGTAAAACCTTTTTATTTTTTCACTAGAAAGAATAAAACCCCCTTCTTTTTATACCGCACCATTAATACTGGTGCGGTATTTGTTTTTATATTTTTTGATAGTATAATAGATAATATAAAAATTAAAATTAAATTATGTATTTATTTTTTGACACAGAGACAACTGGTTTGCCACAAAACTACAAAGCACCAGTTACTGATTTAGATAATTGGCCCCGGCTAGTTCAATTGGCCTGGTTGGTTTATGATAGTAATGGAAAGAAAACATCATCTAGAGAAATGATTATAAAACCTGAAGGTTTTGTTATTCCAGAAGAATCTTCAAAAGTTCATGGTATAACCACTAAGGATGCCAAAGAAAGAGGTATTTCCTTGAAAAGTGCTTTGGATGAATTTGCAAAAGCAATAAAAGATTCTCAGGTGGTTGTAGCACATAATGTAAGTTTTGATGAAAAAATAATTGGAGCAGAGTTTCTTCGAAAAAATGTTGAGCATGACTTATTTAATACTATAAGAGTATGCACGAAAGAAGAAGCAACTGATTATTGTCAGATACCAGGTTATTATGGTTATAAATGGCCACGTCTTTCAGAGCTCCATATCAAATTATTTGGAGAGGACTTTGAGGATGCTCACGATGCATTAGTGGACGTAGAGGCGTGTGCTAGATGTTTCTTTGAGTTAGTGAAGAGAGGAGTGATACAGAGCTAATATTGTTAACATTGCAGCAAAGGGGTTTACACTTCTAAAGGTTAAAATATAATAAATACATTGTTATTTATTAAATATTAGCCATTATGAATAATTATGACCCTAGATATATGCAATTACTGATTTTTAAGTTAAAAAATGTAGTTAAAAAGAAACAAACTATTGTTTCGGTGGCTCGTGAAATGTCTGTTTCTCGACAAACTATACATAAACATTTAATTCGTTACAAACGATTTGGAGAAGATGGTGTTAGGCGTTCTCAGAGTAGAAAAAGATATAGACCAGCTCATAACAAAACTTCTGAAGCTCTAGAACGGTGTATAATCAAATTAGCTGGCCAATACGGAGCTGATGGAGTAGAGACTCTAGCTGACCGTTTGCAGTACGAATATAATACCACTCTTCACCCTACGACTATATATCGCATTCTGAAGAGAAATAATGTTCGTTATACCAAATATTATACTGCGACTAAAAAACGTTGGAAAAAGCAGTTATTTAGCCATCAAATTGCTGGTCAAGAACTACAAATGGATACTAAGTACCCGCACGGTTACAAACAAGGGAAAGTAATCTATACGATTATCGATGATGCATCGAGATGGGCGTTTGTTTGGAGTTATGATACAGCCAATGCGATCAACACAGAGGATTTTGTAGAGAGAGTTATTAAGCGAGCACCATTTAATATTCAGAAAATACGAACTGATCAAGGAAGAGAATTTTTAAATATCAAATTAAAACTATTATTAGAAAAACATAATATTGTTCATCGAAAAAATACTCCATACTGCCCAGAAGAAAACGGTAAGATCGAAAGATTTCATGGGACATTAAATCAGAAAGCTCTAAAGTATGGATTTCCACCAGATGAATCATTGGATAGTATGCAATACAAATTAACTTTATTTATGCATTACTATAATTACCAGAAAAAACACCGAGGATTAGGCATGGACGGAAAAACGCCCATGGAAAGATTAAATGAACTAGCAAGTGTAAACTTGACACTGCAATGCCACAA
>Ga0307992_1001468_pt1 | contig 13889 bp, 12 predicted proteins | sample EllFjometagen133_FD_203162 | JGI IMG/M metagenome (GOLD analysis project Ga0307992, IMG submission 203162) | Marine microbial communities from Ellis Fjord, Antarctic Ocean - #133 | ecosystem: Environmental > Aquatic > Marine > Unclassified | place: Southern Ocean | collected 2014-10-08
ATTTTCAAACCCAACAAGGAATTTTGCAATATCATCTAAAGGGCTTACTGTTGCACTCAACCCAACCCTACATATATATTGTGAAAGCCTTTGGAGCCTTTCCATGCTTAATGATAAATGGATTCCTCTCTTGTTATCTGCCAATGCATGTATCTCATCAACAATGCACCATTCAATATTTCTTAATAATTCCCTGAATTTTATTGTTGATAATAATATAGCTAATGACTCAGGAGTTGTTATAAGAATATGTGGCGGATTTTTAAGCATCTTTGACCTTTCTGATGGAGTTGTATCGCCGGTTCTTACAGCAACTTTGATGCCTAATTTTTTTCCTGCAATTTCTTCTATCTGCTTTAATGGCTCTTTAAGATTTACTTCAATATCATAATTTAATGCCTTTAGTGGAGAAATATAAACACAATAAATCTTATCCTCTAAAATTCCCTTTTCAGCAGAATCAACAAGCTCATTTAATATTGACAAAAAAGCTGTTAGTGTTTTTGTTGCCCCTGTCGGAGCAGATATAAGAACATTGGAGCGGGAATGAACTTCCATTATCCCATAAAGCTGCGGCAGGGAAAACTCCTTAAATCTGGAAAAGAACCACTTCCTTACAAGAGGATTCATTACATTGATTATTTCCTTTTCAGTATTTGGCTTTTCCTTGAATTCAATCATAACCAAAGAAATAGCTTATATGCTTATAAAACTTATTAAATAATAAGAATTACTTTCTTGCTTTTTCTACTTTGCCATGGAGTAAAGCATTTAATGACTGGTCATTTACTTTTGTTACACGCCATCTCACACCGCCGATGTCTCCCATTGCTCGACCCATCTTTCCGCCAATGCACTCTATCATGACTTCATCGTGCTCATCAACAAGCTTTGTTGCTCCGTCGCCTGGCAGGAATGCAGTAACCTGCTTGCCATTTTTTATTAACTGGACCCTTACACATTTTCTCATTGCAGAGTTTGGCTGTTTTGCCTCTAACTGAACCTTCTCCAGAACAATGCCCTTAGCCTGTGATGACCCGCCTAAAGGGTCAGACTTTTTCTTGAGGTTAAGAGTCCTGCGAGTGTATTTCTTGCTGTTCCACCTAAAGGTATGCCTCCTCTTCTTGAGCTTTTTTCCAGCATTTATTCCTGATGATTTACTTGCCATTTTCAAATAACCTTTATTTCATTTATATCAAAATATCTTTTGACAGTTTCCTCATAATTTCTTAGGTTTTGACCGCTTCTTCCTATTAAAAGGCCTTTTGTTTTTGTATCGGGCCCAACAATTGTAACAATATCCTCATCAACGTTTATTTCTTTTCCAATTAAAGGGCGGATGATATTTGCAACAAATGTTTCAAGATGGGGGTTGAATTCTACTATTTTAATCTTTCTATTTAATTTTTCTTGAATATTCTTTACATTAACCCCTTTTTTGCCAATTGCCTTTGCAATCTGGTTTTCTTTAACCACAAAAACCAAGAGTGAATTTTTATCAACAAAGCAGTCTTTTAACCTTGCCTTTGTCAGGCTCTCAAAAAAAGACATGAACTTCATCAGATCTAGGTCATACTTTATTTTCATGATTATTCCTTTAACACGCCCAACATAGAGATAGAGTATTGCTTTTTGCAGATTACGCCAAGCTCGTCATTTGGCTGTTTTAACTTAATAACTGGAATTTTCAATAATTTTGAATAATATTCCAGTTCCTTTTCTGAACTTTCATTGCAGTTTAATGCAATATAAATCTTTTCAAGCTTGTTAAGCTTTAAATTCTTCATTACAACCTTTGTTCCAATAATAATCTTTCTTGTTTTTAAGTCTTTTTTTATATCAGCTGATGCTTGTTTTTTAACCATTTTAACTCCTCTTAACCTTTGTTACCAGACCAGGCAATCCTGTTCCAACAGGGACTGGCTGATTAAGCATAACATTTTCAACAACTGAATTAAGGTTATCTACCTCACCAATAAGGCTTGCATTAAAGATATGCTTTAGTGGTGTTTCAAAAGATGCCCTTGCAAGAACACTTGCTTTTTCTTTTACAACACCATACCTTGTGATTCCCTTTATAGAGCCAGTGGCACACATTGTGTCAGCAACAAGCATAAGATGCCTTATATCAACATTTAAACCCTGATTTTGTATAACTTTGTAAACCTCATTGATTATTGCCTGCCTTGCTGCCTCTATTCCAAGAACATTTGATATTTCAAAAATGTTATTAGATATAATCTTTTCTTTGTCAACAAAATCAAACTCTAAAACTTTTTTGAGGTTTGTTCCTGCTGTTATTATTAAAAATTCACTTCCTTTCTTTATTGGAAGCACTTGTATTATTCCTTTTATTCCCTGAACATATATGTCCTTGATTTTCTCTTTTATCTTAAACAATTGGTTAAGTTCTTTTTCTTTTTCATTAAGTTTTAGTGTAATAACATTTCCTTTTTTAGAAAGTGCAAGTTCACTAAAACTAGATTTTATGCTTTTTTGAATTACAGTGTATTCAAGTCCTATACTTTTCATCTTATTTTCATCAAACACTATCTCAATTTTTGATTCACCTATGTTTACCATGAATTCAGAAACAACTTCATTAAGTTTTGTTTCCTTTATTGATAGAGCAAGCTTCTTTATATTCTTACCTTGGCTATATGGTTTTTTCAGATAAATTTCCATCATCGGAGTTCGTAGTATTTTCTTGCCATCCAGTATCTCAATGATTCTTGGAAGGCCCATTGTGACATTCATTTCTGCAACACCTGCAAAGTGGAATGTATTTAAAGTCATCTGTGTTCCAGGCTCGCCAATAGACTCTGCAGCAACAAGCCCCACAGATTCCCCTGGCTGGACCAGCATTTTATTATACTCTTTAACTGTTTCTTCCAGGATCTTTTTCAATTTTGCTTCGCTTACATTTTTGGGTAATTTTTCTTTAATATCCTTAATTACCTTTAAAGGAAGTTTTTTTTCATATTTCTTAAATATACTATTCATTAGGTTTCACCGATTATGATTTTATGGAGTTAATGATATTCTGGACATCAACTATTCCGCCATCTGATTTTGAAACATCTATTCTGTCTTCTCCGTAATCAAACTGTATAATCTTTTTATTTGAGTCCCTGACTGTATTATCATACTCAACCTTCAGATCCTGCAATGCATTTGCTAATCTTCTGTATAAATAACCAGATTTAGGTGTTCTCAATGCAGTATCCATTAAGCTGTCTCTTCCAGTCATAGATGCAAAAAAGAATTCCTTTGGACTTAGTCCTTTCTTGAATCCATCTGCTATAAAACCGTGTGCTACAGGGCTTAGGTCTCCTTTCTTAAAACAGGATAGTGTCCTTTGGTTATAGCCCTTATCTATTCTTTTTCCTCTCATAGCCTGCTGGCCAACACAGGCAGCCATCTGTGCAAGGTTGAGTAAGTTACCTCTTGCTCCTGAATGTGCCATTATCATCATATGTGTTTCCTTATTTGAATAATCAGAGACAATATTTCCTGTTTCATTTCTTGCCTTGTTTAATAACTCCAGTATCTTAAGTTCAAGTGTTTCCTTTAATGTCCTGCCGGGAAATGCCTGTAGCGAACCCTTATGATATTCTTTAATTAATTCTTCAACATTTTCTCTTGCTTTTATGAGCGTTTCATTTATTTTATTTGTTGCTTCCTTAGGAAGGTCTGCGTCTGATATTCCTATTGTGAATCCCCTTTTAAGCAGGACTGCAGTTCCAAGCTTAAACATTTCTGCTATCATTTCTATTGCTTTTTCCTCTCCATATTTCTTATGTATGTTTCTAAGCATGAGGCCTTTACCGCCGCCAATATTTGCACTGTCAATAACACCACTAATAAGTTTTCCATCCTTTATTACAACTTCTTCCTTGCCTGATTTTGATTTTCCTGCAAAATTGAAATCATCAGGAATTAAAACACTAAATATTTCTTTTCCGCTTACAAACTCTTTTTTTCTTAATTTTGAAAAGTCTGTTACGCCGGCTGATAATAATAAATCAATAGCATCCCTTCTTGAATATTTTCCTTCTTTTGTAAGAAGGTAATTCCCAGCTACAGCATCCTGTATACAGCCAATAATGCTTAGGCCATATCTTGGCGAAATTAATTGAGTCTGAACCATCATAAGTGTCTCAGCCTCTGCCCTTGCTTCCTCTGTTTGCGGTATATGCAGATTCATTTCATCTCCATCAAAGTCTGCATTATAGGGATGGCAGACAGTTGGATTCATTCTTAGAGTTTTTCCAGGCAGCACTCTAACCTTATGGCACATCATAGACATCCTGTGCAAGGATGGCTGCCTGTTAAATATTGCTATATCACCATCCATTAAATGCCTTTCAATTACATATCCTAGCTGAATCTCTTCAAGTAATTGTTCTTTTGTTTCATCAGTTACCTTCTTTTTCTTGCCATCTGATCTTGCTATGTAGTTGGCTCCCGGATAGTTTTCTGGACCCCTCTCAACAAATCCTTTAAGGTATTTTATATTCCAATCATTAACCCTTTCAGGGATTGTGAGTTTCATAGCCATAATTTTTGGAACACCTACCTCATTTAAGTCAAGCATCGGATCAGGGCTTATGACTGTTCTTGCTGAGAAATTTGTTCTCTTGCCTGCAAGGTTATGCCTTATTCTTCCCTGCTTGCTTTTTATTCTTTCTGTTATTGTTTTTAATGGGTCACCAGAACGATGTCTTGCAGGCGGCAGTTGAGCAACATTATTATCAAAAAATGTTGTAACATGATATTGCAGTAAATCCCATAAGTCTTCTATTATAATCTCTGGTGCACCTGCATTTATATTTTCAAACAATCTTTGGTTTATCCTTACGATATCACCAAGTTTATGGGTTAAATCATCCTCACTCCTTTCACCGCTCTCCAAAGTTATAGAAGGCCTCATAGTTACAGGAGGAATTGCCATTATTGTCAGAACCATCCATTCCGGCCTTACTGAGTTTGGGTCTAAGCCAAATACTTTACAATCATCATCAGTTATCTTTTCAAGTCTGGTTCTTATTTCTATAGGAGATATTCTTTTTTCATTCTCAAGAAATGTTGTTGGCTTTTCCAAGGTAATCTTTTGCTGCCTGCTCTTGCAGTAAGGGCATTTGTTTATTGTCTTTAAGGTTCTGATGATCTCCTTAATCTTCAACCTTCTTTCTTCAGGACCGCATTCAATTTCAACATTTTTCAGTTCATCCATGCATTTCTCAATCTCTTTCTTTGGGATGAGTATCCTTCCACACTCCCTGCATGTAGACCTCAATAAATCATATATAACACTAATGAACTTAATATGCATTACTGGTCTTGCTAATGATATATAACCAAAATGCCCAGGACATTCCTTGAGCTTTGCCCCGCATGTCTTACATTTCAGACCGGGGTCTATAACACCAAGTCTTGCATCCATTAAGCCGCCATCAACAGGATAACCTTCTTTGTCATAAAGCTCCGGGGTCACTATCTTGGCAGAAGCCATCTTCTTTACTGTCTTTGGGCTTAGAACACTAAAAATAATACTCTCAACTTTCTTAAAAACCGGTGTATCGTTATTTTCCATTTTCAATATTTATTTTTTAAAACTAATTTTGGATGTATTGTTAGTGATTTTAACTCGTCAAGCAAAAGCTTGAATGCATAACTTATTTCAATAAAATTTATTTCAACATTATCACCGCACACAGGACAAAATAACCTGTTTTTGAATTTATCATGGACAGCTACCATGCCGCATTCTTCACAGATAGGAATTACTGTTCTGTCTGCATCAAATCTTTCTTTTAATAATAAGGATGCGCCATGTGCAACAAATGTATCTTTTTCCATCTCTCCTAAACGCAATCCGCCTTCCTTTGCACGACCTTCTGTTGGCTGCCTTGTCAACAGCTGTATTGGGCCCCTTGCCCTTGCATGTATCTTATTAGCAACCATGTGCTTTAATTTCATATAATAAATATCCCCAATAAAAATTTTTACTTCGAACTGTTCTCCTGTAATTCCATTATACATTGTTTCAACACCATTCTCCCTAAATCCGAGGGATAGGAGTTCTTTTCTTAACTTTTCTTCTGGTTCGACATCGAATAAGGTTCCATCTATATATCTTGATGATAATGCACCAACCTTTCCACCAATTAATTCTATAAGATGGGAAATAGTCATTCTTGATGGAATTCCCTGGGGTGAAAATATAAGGTCTGGTGTAATTCCAGATGCTGTGAAAGGCATGTCTGCTTGGTCAACTATTAACCCTACAACACCTTTCTGGCCATGCCTTGATGTAAATTTATCTCCAAGTTCTGGAATTCTTTGATCCCTAATTTTTACTTGGACAAGTTTATTACCTTCCTTACTTTCTGTTATTAAAACAAAATCAACAATTCCCTCTTCTCCATGTTTTAATGCCATGGAACTCTCACGCCTGCTGCTTGGTGCAAGGTTGTACTGGTCCATTGAGCTCAGAAATCTTGGTGGACTTGTCTTGCCAATAATAACATCATCTTCTTTAACCTTTGATTCTGCTGATATAATCCCATCTTTCTCTAAAAACCTGTAATCCTTTTCACTTTTATATCCCTTTACATCCTTATCAGGAATTGATATTTCATCAGTAAGTCCGCCGGAATATCTTAATTCCTCAGCTATAGCAGGCCTATAGTATGTTGATCTTCCAAGGCCGCGGTCAATTGATGCCTTATTTATGACAACTGCATCCTCAACATTATAGCCCTTGTAGCTCATAACTGCAACTACCATATTCTGTCCAGATGGGTGTTTATTATAATTGGATACTTCATGCATTACTGACTGGACTATAGGTACTTGTGGTGTTTGAAGTATATTAACATCCATATCCATTCTTATTGGGAAGTTTATTGCATACATTCCAAGAGCTTGTTTCTGATTTTTAGAACCAATGCTTATTCTTGCACCAGGGCTGAAATTTGCATAAGGTACTAATGATGTGCACAAACCAACCATAGATAATAGGGTAAGTTCCAAATGAGTGTGCTCTTTTGTTAACTCTTGTTTGGAAAATGCAATAAAGGCACTCTCTTCTTCAGCTGCATCAAGATATTCAATAACTCCTTGTTTTACAAGATCAGAAAATAAAATCTCATTTTTTTGCAGTTTTTTAACATATTCTTCTGTTAAAAGTGATTGCCCATCTTTTACAACAATTAATGGTCTCCTAAGCCTGCCCTTACCATCATTTATTTGTATGTTATCTATTGCTTTATCATAATATATATTTAAATTTTCAGAAATGGTTCCTTTTCTTCTTCCACTCCTTACATTTTCAGTAAATTCAGAAGGATTTTCTACTCCCCCAATAAACTTTCCATTTATATATACTTCAGTCATTTTATTTTAATACCTTTAGGCCAAGGCCTTTTAATGATTTTATTGTTTCTTCTTCCTTAGAATCCTGTGATATGCTTGCAAGCAATGCAAGGTTTTTCTTAAGCCCTATATTAGTTCCTTCAGGTGTTTCAACAGGGCATAACCTTCCAAGGTGGGTGCTATGCAATTCCCTTGCCTCAAAATTTTCCTGTGTTGCTGACAAAGGGCTTACCACTCTCTGTAAATGGGACATCATATCCAAAAAATTAAGTCGCTGTATTCTTTGGCTTACACCTTTTCTTCCTCCAACCCAGTTGCCTGTTGCCATGGATGAATAAATTCTTGATGTTAACAACTTTTCCCTTATAATCACTTTTATGGATGGGAATTTTCCTCTTTTTACAATTCTCTGGAAATTATATAAAAGGTCATTTATTAATATATTAAGATTAACTCTTATCAGGTCTGCAAGTAAATCTCCGCTCATCTTAACTTTTTTATTCATATAATGGTCCTTATCATCAACTTGTATTTCTTTCCTTGAAACCATTATGAACTTTTTTATCATTTTGCACAAGTTATAGGCTTTCTTCAGTCTGTCTTTTTCAGTGAGGCCTATATGGGGCATTAGGTACCTATCTATAACATCTTTTGTTCTTTCAATCCTTATGTCTTTTGATTGGGTTATGCCTGATTTTTTTGCTATATAATCAATTGCATCTTCCTGTGTTTTAATCTCAACACCCTCATATAAATTTACAATCATTTCATCATAATTATCTTCTGAGACAGCATTCATTATGTCTTCATCTTTTATAAGGCCAAGCGCCTTAATTACAATAACAATAGGTATTCTCTTAATCCTTGTAAAGCTTAAGTAGACTATTCCATCTTTCATTTTCTCAATTGTGTGAGGTATTTTGAAAGAGCCTCTTTCTGAGAAGAGTTTTCCAACATATTTGCTTGGCCCTGTTTTTACTTTTTCAACCAAAAGCCTATTTGAAGCAAGATCCTCTATATTAACAAGCACTTTCTCGCTTCCATTTATTATAAAATATCCTCCCGGGTCATCAGGGTCTTCTCCTTTATCTATTAATCCTTCTCTGTCTAGCTTATTAAGATGGCAGTATTTTGATTTAAGCATTACCGGAAGATTGCTTATTTGTACCTTGACTGATTCCCTTTTTTGTCCGTTAACATGTGCTGACACCTCAACAAACATAGGGGCAGCATAGGTTATTTTTCTTAATCTTGCCTCTGAGGGAAATATATCCCTTTTTGAGCCATCTGCTTCAGTTATTTCCGGCTTTGTAATCCATATTTTGTCAAATTTTATTTTATAAGTATCAACATTAGGTGGAATAATTGTTGGTTCCACTTCTTTGTTCTCACTAACTATTTTCTGCAGTTCCACGTCTACAAAATTATTAAAGGATTCAATATCAGATGCAATAATGCTGTGCTCTTGAAAATACTTTTGTATCAATAATTTAGATGTTTCATCCATTTATAACAACTCTATAATATACAGATATGCCTGCTGTTTGGCTTTCTCTTGTAATTTTTATAACATCACCTGGCTTTGAATTCAGTTTTTCAATTGCAGGGTCTGTTGATAATATCTTTGGCAATTCATTCAATGCAATATTGTATTTTTCAAGCAATTCCTGAATTTCTTTTTTATTTAGCTTAGAATGTTCTGGGACAAGCATATGTTTTCTGATATCTATACTTTTCATTTAGTTTATCCTCAATATTTAAGATTATGGGCCGGACGAGATTCGGACTCGCGACCACCTGATTAAAAGTCAGATGCTCTACCAGGCTGAGCTACCGGCCCAAATGTGCAAAAACCAGATAAAATCTAATTTAAGCAACGCCCTGGCCGGGATTTTCAGTATTAAATGCCTTTGAACCCGAGTCGAAGCCTCGACAGGGCTTCATGATAAGCCGAACTACACCACCAGGGCATTATAGTCCTTAACAAATGGTATAAGTTATTCTTAAATCTTAAAAAGCCATATTCGGCCTGCAAAAGACTAAAGAAAGATTATACCATCATAAGTTTTTGTCTTTTTTTCCATATATAAAGCTTTCGCAGAAAATTGATTTTTGCTTTGTTACTTATTAAGGGAAATCATAATACTTTATATTTTTTTTGTTAATATCTTTTTTAAAACAATGAATATAATAATAACAGAAAGACCAGACAACGAAAGAAGTAGAGAAATAGTAAAGTATTTGGATATAACATGTCCTGCATGTAACAAAAAAGTTTACTTTAATCTTTCTATGCTGGATTATTGCAAAGCATTTTATTGTGCTTATTGCGGGAATCGCTTTGATTCAGATGAAATTAGAAAAAGTTTAATTTAATCCTTACTCATTTTGTTAACAAAATAGATAATCAAACCAAATAAAAATACAAGAAGTGCAAATCCAACAATGCTTCTTGATTCCATATAATTAATTGTAGCAGTGAATGCAGTTATTACAACGCCGAAGAACAGGCCGAATATTATACTCTTGTCAAGTTTAATCAGCATGACAAAAGCAGCAATAATGCTTATAATCATAATTACAATAAATTTCCATCCATCATATTTTGCTCTTTGCTTGTCATAGTTTTCCTCACATTCCTGCATATCCTGATTATATTGGTCTCTTTCAACATTAGTCATGTTTTTATCAACAGGATAAAACTTGTAGCATGTGTTTCTAGGAGTTTCAGGGAAGAAAGTGTTCACGGCCATAAAGACCATGGGTATGTAAATTAAGCAAATAGCAATTGCAAATACAATCTTTTTCCAGTCCATAATGGTCTTATAAGTTAAAGTGATATATAAAGGTTGTTGTTTGGGGAGTTTTTTAGGGCATTTCTAAAGGATTTTGATGTGTATAGTAAGGTTTTTATATTTATAGGTCAATTTTACTTATATTATCAAATTATTTTATCTAAAAATGGCTAGAGTTAGAATAAGAAAGAAACATATTCATCATAGAAAAAGACATGTTAGGAAAAAACATTCTAAAAATAGTGAGTCAAGTTACTTAATAGAATTCAGGTTTCATGGAAAAGCAAAGCATGAGATTAAGAAACTAATTCAAGAGATTAACAGAAAGTTTAGACTAAGAACTAAAAGAACTATACCCCATATTACCTTGGCTGGTTCTTTTTGTGCGAATGATGAAAAAAGACTTATTGGTGATTTCAACAGATTATGTTCAAAAAGCCCTTTAATGAAATTTGAAACAGGAAACTATAGTTATTTTGAAAGAAAAGATGATAATGTTATATTCTTAGATATAAAACCAGATAATCCATTAAAACCAGATAATCCATTAAATAAATTCAGATGGGAATTATCTCAAACGCTAAAAGAATATTGTCAACTTAAAACATTTGATTATGAAAAAGAATTTGTATTTCATGCAACATTAGCAATGAAATTGTCTGATTCAAGGTATTATGCAATTAAGAAATATTTAGAAAGAAAACCAAAATTGAGTTTCAAGCATGTAATGGTCAGAGCGACATTATTAAAAGGCGGAATAATTCTAAGAGAATATGACTTCTTACTAAGAAGACCATTAGTAAGAAGATTAGCTAAGGATAAGACAGTTTATGCTCAAACATTGGATTTACTAAAAGGACACTTTGAGAACAAATTTAATCCAAATGAGTTCACTGAAGAAAAAATCAAGGTGAAAAATAAAACTATTGCTGAAAAAATAAAGGATTTTTTTAGAAAACCAAAAACTTTTGTCACTTCGGATTTGCATTTAGATCATACAAATATAATTAGATTTTGCAAAAGACCTTTCCTTAATACAGAAGATATGAATAAAACTCTCGTTGATAATTGGAATAATACAGTGGGCAAGAGAGATAGTGTTTATTTTCTTGGAGATATGAGTTTTGGCAAGAATAAAGATCTTCAAATCCCAAGCAGACCAGCAGATTACTGGATGAAAAGACTAAATGGCAACATATTTTTCATTAGAGGTTTTTGTTATAAATCTTCTGGAAAAAGAGAACAACATGATAAAATATCTAGAAAAAAGAATGTATTTGATAATCTGATAATTGAATACAAAGGCAAAAAATTTTACCTTGTGCATGATCCTGCCAATATCCCTTCAGATTGGAAAGGATGGGCAATCTGTGGGCATCACCACAACAATAAATTAGAAGAATATCCATTTATAGACAAAAAGAATAAGAGAATAAATATATCTACTGAATTGACAAAATTTCGTCCAGTTGACATGCATGATTTAATCAAAAAGATTGAAGAGTAGTTATTCTCTTGACACTTGTTCTTTATGGCTTACTGTGTTCGCTTGATTGAACGACTGCCATAGGGTGTTTTATTATTTTAATCTAACTCTATATAATTTTATTATAAATCTTATTTTAATTAATTAAAGGTGAAACCTCTTTTAGTTAACACGTCAAAGAAGAGTTCTAGTATATTAAAGCCGGAGACTTATGAAATATCAGAAAAAGTAGTAAGAAAACACAAATATTAATAAATACCAATTATATTTTGACTATATAATGGTATTTAAGAAACTTAAGAATTTTTTTCAGAGAAAAAAATCAAAGAAAGAAGATATACCTGAATCTCAATTAGGATTTAAACTAGTGCTTAAGAAAAATGGAGAAAGAACAAAAGATTTTGACGATTTAGTTAAAAAGTTGATAAAGACTTTAGAAGACAAAGGTTTAACTGATGAGGAGTTTAGTAAGGAATTATTTGGAAAAAAAGAAAAATTCATAGAAACAGGTCAATACTATACTGTGTTTTCATTACCTATAACTAGTCTTCTTTCTAAAAATGCTAGACGGAAATTTGATTTAGCTAAAAAAGAATTTCAGCTATTTTTATCAAAAAATACCAAATACAAGGACTTTACTTTAGTTAATGTAATGACTTATCATTTAAACAAAAAAGAAAAAAAATCACCCATTGATTTCATACAGGTATTATGCGATATTTATGCATACAGAACAGGGATAAGGATTGATATTAAAGCAAAGGATTTTTTTCCTGAAACACATATTAAGATTATTCAAGAACTACAAAAAGTGGATTATTACCTGGATATAAATACCAAAATATTTATTGATAAATTAGACGTTGATTTTTATAATAAGGTAAAAAAATTATACAAATATCTTATTAAGAATAATCTTACATTATCGCCACCCGATGAAAAAGATATGAAAAAAAGGTATGATGATGCAATCATCGATTTTAAAAATGAGTTCACTAACCATATGATGGAGAAAGAAAATGGTATTGACAAGAAGAAAGCTAAAAAAATTGCTGATGAAGCATTATTAAAATTGTATCATTTAACCTATATTTTTGGAGTAGATTTAAGAGGTATCTTATTAGAGGATTTTATTAAGATAGAAAATGATTTCTTTAATAATCTAAGTAAGGTCGGATTAACTTTTGATTATGAAGTTGAACTAACAACCTTCCCACTTGCTTCTTCAAATTATAGTTGTTTTGTATACTTTCAAAGTCTGGTAAGTTAACAGAACTAGTCAAAAGGTAATTTTAAGGCATTTCTACGGAGTTTCTGAAAGATTTTGATTTATATAGCAAGGTTTTTATATTTATAATAATTAAGACATTTATGACTTCATATTATAAGAAATTATGTGAGAACTTAATAGTTGGAATTACTGGTGGAATTATTGCAGGACTAATTATTTTATCTGGAATTAAGTTTTTTGGTGACTGTTTTCCGCTTGTAATGCTTTTCGTTATACCATTCACAATTTTAAGTTTAGTAGTTGTTATTCTAATTTTTAATAAATGCGAAGAGCTCGAAATCAAAAAAAAGAAGCAGGAGGTTGATAAAATTAAATCAGAAAAAAAGAAAATAAACTATCCTAGTGAAATTTTAGCAATGCTTTTATTATTTTTTGTTGCATCAATAATTTCAAAATCTATTGAACTTCGAGATGGCATAACTACAGGTTGGTGGATAATTTTTGGTTTTTGTAGTTTATTCATTTTATACCATTTTACAAGAAAGAAAGAGGAAGATGAGGATAGATTAATTAATAGGATAAAAGAAGAAATATTTAAACCTAAAAAGAAGGCATAATTATGGGACTATAACCATAGGGAGACTCCCCGCTGCCGGATTCGAACCAGCAACCTTTCGGTAACAGCTGTCTGCATTTCATTCATTCTCTTCTGAGATAGTCGGGCAGAATCTACAGCCGAACGCTCTAGCCGTTGAGCTAAGCGGGGATATAAGAAGAGAAAATTATTTTATTTATATAGCTTTTGTTTTTAAAAATAAAAAAAGTTAAATAGAAAGGATAACACCATTTGAGTGTGTAATTACATCTTTTCCTTTTTGATTTTCATATTTAATAACTGCTGGTGGCAGCTTGAACCTCCCTAAAATACTAAGCTTTGACTTTACTTTATAGGTTATTATCCTTTCTTCATATTTTTCAAGAAGGTCTATGTTCCATT
>Ga0307992_1001469_pt1 | contig 13889 bp, 12 predicted proteins | sample EllFjometagen133_FD_203162 | JGI IMG/M metagenome (GOLD analysis project Ga0307992, IMG submission 203162) | Marine microbial communities from Ellis Fjord, Antarctic Ocean - #133 | ecosystem: Environmental > Aquatic > Marine > Unclassified | place: Southern Ocean | collected 2014-10-08
GATTGCATCGAGATATAGCAGATCTAAAAGCGGAATTGGCAGGACATCAAGTACGACAAGAAAATTTTCAAAATAGAATAAATGAATTAACAAATAAGATAGAAGAATCCAATAAAAAACAAGAAATTTTAGAAACACAAATTAAAGAAATGAAAAATCAATCTCCAGATTTAAAGAAAAAACAAGCCGAACAAAAAGAATTACAAGAAAAATTGAATAAACTAGAACAACAAAGAAGAAAATTTTATCTAATCAAATCAGAACTTTCAACGATTAATCATCAAAAAATACAAAAGGAGAGATACATTATAGAAACAAAAAAAGAAATTGATCTAATAACAGCAAATATAAAATCAACACAACAAGAAATCAAAATAGCATCATCAGTTGAAGAAGCAGAAAAATTAAAAATTGAATATAAGAATAAAATCTTTGAATTAAAAACAAAAATTGAAGATATAACACAAAAGATTCTAAACAATGAAAAGGAAAATGCAGTCTTAGAAAATAATATCAAACAAGAAGAAACACTAAAAAATAGTATATTAACATTAGACAATTGTCCAGTATGTAAACAAAATGTGGGTGAGAGTTACAAAAAAAGTATACAAGAAACTGCAGAAGATAAAATCAAAGATCAACAAGTTAAAAAAGAAAGAAACTTAGAAGATTCCGAAATATTAAAACAAAAGAAAGAAACATTACAAGAAGCATTATCAAAATTAAACAGACAAATTAACGAAATAGGAATTGACACATTAAAACTTAAAAATATCAATGAAAAATCAGAACAATTAAAAAATATTTCAATTCAAAGACATAGTGTAAAACAAGAACTTGATAAAATAGAAATAACACTCAATGAACAAACAAAAAAATTTGAAACATTAAAAAATATAGAACAAGATTTTGATAATGCAAGATTAAGATTACAAGAATTGAACTTTGCAGATATAGACGTAGATAGTGAAATTGGAATAAAACAAAGAGAATTATCAAGAATTAACATAACAAAACAAACATCAGTAAGGGATATAGAGGAATCTAATGAAGAATTAAAAAAAATAACTGTATTAATTAAAGAAAAAGGAAAATATTTATTAGTAAAAGAAGAAGAAGAAAGAGCATTATATCAAAAATGTGAAAAATTATTTGAAGAAAGAAATCAAATGTCAGATATAGAAAAAGTATATGAAACAGAAATAATAGGATTTCAACATACAGCAAGAAGTTATGAAGATAGAATAAATAATAGTAAAATAAGTAAAGCACAACTTTCTGCACAAATAGAATCATTACAAGCAGATTTAGAACAATATAAAGGAATAGAAGTATTCAATATTGCAATAAGCGAAATAAAAGAAAAATTACAAAAATCGCAATTCAAAATTTCTCATATTGGGAATGTGAATATGAGAGCATTAGAAATATATGAGAAGGTAATAGAACAAGTAGGTTTAATCACAGAGAAGGTAAAAACAATAGAAGATGAAAAAGAAAAAGTGATGAGTATTATATTAGAAATAGATAAAAAGAAAAAAAGAGCATTCATAACAACATTAGACGCAGTAAACCAATTCTTTACACGAAACTATTCACAACTATCAAGAAAAGGAGAAATAAGTTTAGAACTAGAGGATAGAAAAGATCCGTTCTCAGCAGGAATAAATATTATAGTAAAAGTAAGTCGAGGAAAATATTTTGATATAGCAAGTCTTTCAGGTGGAGAAAAAACAATGGTATCTCTAGCACTAATATTTGCAATACAAGAGTACAAACCATACTGCTTCTATGTTTTTGATGAAATAGATTCTGCACTAGACAAACATAACTCAGAAGTATTATCAGCACTAATCCAAAAATATATGACAACAGGACAATACATTATTGTAACACACAACGACACACTAATCAGCGAAGCCTCAACATTATATGGTGTCTCAATGCAAGAAAATATATCAAAAATTATTACTTTAAAAATATAAATATGATTTTGATTCTTTTAATGTAACGTCTTTTAATTTTAAATTATTCTTTCTATCTGGATATTTATCAACAAGTTTTTGATAAAGTCCATTTTTATCTTCACCTTTATTATACATATTAGAAATTTCCAATGCATTCATACCTGTATCAGATTTTAATTGTCTATCAAACTTAGTAAAATCTATATCACTATAAGTCCAATCATCACAGAGATTATAAATTTTTTGCAAATATTTTATTCCTGAGTCTAAGTTATCATCTATTTCTTTAACATTTTTATAATCTTTTTTTAATCTAAGTATAAATCTTTCTATTCCTTTATATTTATCAGTCAATATTTTATTAAATTTTACAATATCCAATAATTCACTATCTCCTTTACATAATTCTATTAAATTTTTTTTTGTTGGGATAGGAAATAGACAATATATATTGTTTATTTTTTCTAATTCATTTTTTTCTAATTTTATATTTTCAACTAAAGAAACAGAATTGTTAATAGGATCTCTCTCAAATTCAGAAGACGATAAATCTATTCTTTTATTGCTTAAAGGTAGGAATTTTTTTTTTACCATGATATTAAATAATTTTTTCACTTAAAAATGTTGTTATCACTCAAACATAGTCTTTTTTCTTAATAATCTATTATACCCAATTGCAAATCGATGTGCCTCATCACGAGCAGCTTGCAACAATAATCTACCCTTATTCTTACTACTCAATCTAATTGTTTCTTTCCTACCAGGAACATATACTTCTTCCATCTTTTTAGCTAAACTAACAATTGGAATTTTAATACCTAATTCTTCCAAAACACCTAATGCAGAATTCAATTGTCCCAAACCACCATCAACAACAATCAAATCAGGGAAACTCTCACCACTCTTAATTAATCCAGAATATCTCCTACCAATAACCTCTCTCATTGAAGCAAAATCATCATTATCAAAAACCGTTTTCATCTTAAAACGCCTATAATTATTTTTATCAGGCTTACCATTTCGGAACTGAACCATTGACGCCACAATATTAGTTCCAGATAAATGAGAAATATCAAAACACTCAATAACATAAGGCAAATCATCCAACTCTAACGATTTTTTTAATTCCTCAACTCGACTCAAATCATAAAAAAAACTAATTTCAATATTCTTCTTAACTAATTCTAATAAAGACTTTAACTCACCTTTCTCTGGGACAATACACTTAACACTCCTACCACCCAATTCACTCAAAAACTCTTCATAATCCCGACTAACTTTAATTGGTAAAATAATTTTCTTAGGGATTTTTCTTTCAGAATATAAACCACCTAAAAAATCTTCAAAAAACTCTTCATAATAATCAAAGACAAATTCTTCTTTTTCCTCTAGTATACCTTTATGAATTCCAAAAACCAATAAATAGACTTTTTCATCACGAACTTCATAATTAATAATATCTTCATCAAATTTTTTCTGTCTTTCAACACTTTGCTTATCATGCAATCTCAATAAAGATTCCTTAACATCACGATAATAGATTGCCCTCTCAAAATCACCTTCATCAGAAGCTAATTGCATCTTCTCAATAACAATTTTTTGCAACTCTCCAATTTGCCCACGTAAAACCATTTCAGAATTTCTAACAGAATCCAAATATTCATATTCATTGATCTTCCCAACACAAGGAGCAGAACAAAGTCCAATAGAATATCTCAAACAAATTTTTTTTGGTAAATTGTTGCATGTTCTTAACTTAAAAGTACGATTAATAGTCTCCAATATATCATCACGAACTTTAGCAGAGACAAATGGACCAAATAATTTTCCTTTAACTTTATTGGTTCTAGCAATTTTAAATCGAGGAAACTTTTCATTAGTTTTTTCAATAAACGCATATCTTTTTGAATCTCTTAAATCAACATTGTATTTAGGAGTATATTTTTTAATTAAATTATTTTCCAATAAAAGAGCTTCTACTTCATTACTTGTAACAATAAAATCTATATCCTCAATTTTTGAAACTAAAACATTTGTTCTCTCAATTTCATGTTTTTTATTGAAATAAGAACTTACACGCTTCTTTAAATCCTTAGCCTTTCCAACATAAATAATATTTTCATTATTATCTTTGTAAAGATAACATCCAGGTTCATGCGGTATTTTTGATAGATTAATTTTTACCATATATTAAATATGTAAATTGATTTTATAGATTTTTGTTTAATGAATGAGTTTAAAAATTTGATTTATGTGGAATATTTATGAATAAACCAAAAATATACCTATTCATTACCAAACCAATATTTTCTATTCAACAACGAATCGACACATCAAAACTAATACAAGTATTAGATGAAATACCAGTATATATCCCAGATAGTATAGAAAATTTTATAGAAACTGAATCACATCCAAATAAACTATTTTTACGAAAAAATCAATTAAAGCCAATCTACACTGAATACAAAAAGATAACAATAGTAGAAAATAAATTTTATAATGTAAAATACCAAAAAAGATTCAAATAAAATATAATTCATAATTACAAATAAAAATCATATATTGTTTACTATAAATTAATAAATCTAAATAGAATTATTTTTCTAATTCTTTCTTCAAAAATTTTCCAGTCCAACTTTTCTTACATTTAACAATCTCTTCAGGTGTACCCTTAGCAACAATCATACCACCACCTTCACCACCTTCAGGACCTAAATCAATGACATAATCAGCACACTTAATCACATCCAAATTATGTTCAATAATTATCATACTGTTTCCTTTGTCAATTAATTCCTTCATCACACTCAACAGCTTTTTAATATCATGAAAGTGTAATCCCGTTGTTGGCTCATCCAATAAATACAAAGTCTTACCAGCAGAACGCTTAGCTAATTCCTTCGTTAATTTGATTCTTTGACTCTCACCACCAGATAAAGTAGTAGAACTTTGTCCCAACTTAATATAACCCAAACCAACAGCTTTCAAAGTATTCAATTTTCTAGAGATACTCGGAATATTTTCAAATAAAGGAATCGCCTCATCAACACTCATCGCCAAAATATTTGCAATATTTTTCCCTTTATACTTTACTTCCAAGGTCTCATTATTATATCGCTTTCCCTTACATTCCTCACACTCGATGTAAACATCAGGCAAAAAATTCATCTCTATTTTAATCAAACCATCTCCATTACACTTATCACATCTTCCACCTTTAACATTAAAACTAAATCTACCTTGCTTATATCCTCTAGCTCTAGCTTCCATCGTCATAGAAAACAACAATCTAATATCATCAAAAATACCAGTATACGTTGCAGGATTACTTCTAGGTGTCTTACCAATAGGAGACTGATCAATCACAATAACTTTATCAACCTGACCTTCAACCTCAAGAGAATCATGTTCACCAGGAATAATTTTAGAATTATATATTTTTTTCATCATACTTTTATATAAAATTTCATTAATCAAAGTAGACTTACCACTACCACTAACACCAGTAATTAATACCATACATTTCGTCGGAATCTCAACATTAATATTCTTTAAATTATGCTCACGACAACCATTTAATTTAATTGGTGCTCCACCCTTACGACGAACTCTAGGAACTCTAATAAATTCTTTCCCAGATAAATACTGACCAGTTAATGATTTAGGATTCGCAGCAACTTCCTTAGGAGTTCCTTCAGCAATTATTTTACCACCATGAATACCGGCACCAGGGCCAATATCAACAACATAATCTGCATTTTTAATTGTATTTTCATCGTGTTCAACAACAACCAAAGTATTTCCTAAATCTCTTAATTTATGTAAAGTTTCAATCAACCTATTATTATCTCTTTGATGTAAACCAATAGAGGGTTCATCCAAAACATACAAAACACCCGTTAAATTAGCACCAATTTGTGTTGCCAATCGAATCCTCTGAGCTTCACCACCAGATAAAGTTCCAGAATTACGCGACAATGTCAAATAACTCAACCCAACATTATACAAAAAACTTAACCTTTCTTTAATTTCCTTCAAAATTAACTTTGCAATTAAAGCTTCTTTATTAGTCAACTTCAAATTATCAAAAAATTCAATAGCATCTTTAATAGATAAATCAGTAACATCAACAATATTTTTATTACCAATCCTAACATTCAATATTTTTTCCTTCAATCTCTTTCCATTGCAAACAGGACATTTCCTAAATCTCATAAATTTTTCTAATCCCTTCTTCCTATAATCAGAAGTAGTACTATGAAACAATCTTTCTTGTTGAGGAATCAAACCCTCCCAACCATTCTCATAATGCATAGAAGCACCATTATTCCAATGTCCTTTGATTGGTTTATCACAACCATATAATAATTTTTTCAAACTTTCTTCGCTAAATTTTTCAATTGGAGTAAATAAGTCAAAACCACATGATTTTCCAACAACTTGTAACTGTTGCATTCTCCAAGAATTATCCATTTTTCCATAAATATTAATAGCACCATCTAAAATAGATTTGGATTTATCAGGAATAATTAAATCAGAATCAAATTCAATTTTCATACCTAGACCATGACATTCATCACAAGCACCAAATGGAGAATTAAAACTAAACATTCTAGGTTGCAATTCTTCAAAGAATACCCCACATTTAGGACAAGCCATTTTAGTAGAGAACATATCTTCATTTTCTTTATTTCCAACAATAACCAAACCTTCTCCCATGACTGTTGCATTTTCAATGGCTTCAATTAATCTTGTCTCATCACTAACTTTAACTCTATCAATAATAACCTCAATATTATGTTGTTTATAACGACTAAGTTTAATCTTCTCATCAGTTCTAAAAGTATCTCCATTTACTCTAACACGAACATAACCACCCTTATTCAAATCTTTAAACAGTTGTTCATAAGTTCCCTTTTTTTGTCTGATTATAGGTGCAAAAACAATAACTTGACCTTCATACTTATATTTTACTCTATTTAAGATTTCTAAAGGAGTCTGAGAAGTAATTGGTATATTATGTTCCGGACAATAAGGAATTCCAATACGAGCAAACAAAAGTCTCAAATAATCATAAATTTCAGTTACAGTTCCTACAGTAGAACGTGGATTTCTAGAAGTAGTCTTCTGTTCTATTGAAATAGCAGGACTCAACCCATCAATAGAATCAACATCAGGTTTATTCATCACACCCAAAAATTGCCTTGCATATGAGCTTAAACTTTCGACATAACGTCTTTGTCCTTCAGCATATAATGTATCAAATGCCAAAGTAGATTTACCACTTCCAGATAATCCAGTAATAACAATAAATTTATTTTTAGGTAAATCTACCGAAATATTTTTTAAATTATGCTCTCTCGCTCCACGAATTTCTATTTTATTTTTCATAAAAGTCTATTAAACAAAAATACAAATAAGTATTTAAAACATTTTACTAAAAATAATCTATTTTATATTATAAAGAAGACTACCACTCTTGTGTGACATATGATGCAAGGGTTTAAATAGCTTAATGTGAAAATTATAAAATGGTAAATCAAATTGAACAATATTTAACAGATAGTAAAAAATTAAAAATCGAAGATTTGTTAGAAAAATCGAAGATTTGTTAGAAAAATCTGAAAAAAATCCAGATTTTGGTAGAAGAACACTTAAAAGAATAAGTTTAGCCACAAAAGTCGAAAAAGAAGATCTAAAAATCTTTATACAGGAAAATAATAATAGTATATTTGCTGGACTTGCACAAACTTTACTAACATATAAAGAAAGATCTAGAGGAGAAAAGGAAACAATAACAAATTATAATGCAAGTTATGGGGGAGCATTCTTGATTAATGATAAAGAAGGTTCTGGTAAAGGTATAATATACTCTGGAGATTATGCAGGAGCATATCAAAAAAATTCTGGAAATTATGCAGGAGCATACCAAAAGAATTTAGGAAATAATGCAGGAAGAAAACAACTAAATTCTGGCTATTATGCAGGAACAAAACAAAAAAATTCTGGAAATTTTGCAGGAGCATGCCAAATAAATTCTGGAGATTATGCAGGAGCAAAACAAAAAAATTCTGGAAATTATGCAGGAGCATATCAAGTAAATTCTGGAGACTATGCAGGAGCATGGCAAAAAAATATTGGAAATAAAGCAGGAAGAAATCAAAAAAATTCTGGAATGGGATCCAGTTATAAAGATAATAAAAAAGAATCTACTTTAAAAAATTTAATTCCCGAACCAGCCAGCAATTTTTAAACCTATATTAATAAATCCTAACTTAACCTTTCTACTAACACCAATTCCAACAATCTTTATCTGTCCACTAGCTTTTTTTTCGTTATAAAAATTAATTGGATTTATTTCTCCATCATAACTTTCTTCAAAAAGACTACTAGCAACATAAACATTATATGTTCCAGTTCTATTAATATCACAACTAATATCACTAACAGTTTTATTAACTAAAAGAATAGAAGCAATTAATTTATCATCAAGATGCAAATTTAAGATTTCATCAGTAAAAGGAACTTGATCAGGCAATTTTATGCCAACAATATCATCAGAAATCATTGTTTTAATTTGAGTACAATCAATAGAAGTTACATCGAGAGCCACAATAAAATTCATAACAAAAACAACTAATAAAGTAAATATAAAAATATTTTTCATAATTTGGTTAATTCAAAATACTTTATAAAAGTTTTGTAAAAAGTTTAATTAATAATTATACAGTAACAACAAGACCGAGGGGTTTATAAACCATAAAAAATAAAATGTTATATGATAAATAAAACATTAGAGAAACGATTGATAAATGAGAACATTATCACTGCTACGAAAATTATAGAGTCAAATGGGATACCTGTATTTCCATTATATTCAAAATTTGAAGATACAGATATGTACACAAATCGTATTTCACCTGTTGTAGAGGCAATAAATTATGCAAAAGAAACAGAATATACAGATGGACTATATAAAAATTATAACTCTAAAAAAATAGCTGAACAGGCAAATAGAAGAGAATATAGGAATTTAATTACAACAGAATATATTACTAAAGATACTTCTATAAGTAAAGCTAGAGAATATCTTCAAAAACAAGGAATACCTCTTTTCCCAGAACCAGAAGTTTTAGATGAATGGGAAGATTATACGACAAGAATAGATCCTATAGTAAAAGCAATTAATAATGCAAAAAGTACAAATGATCTACATTATGATTCTTTTATTTTAGCAGCAGAAATACTTAAAAGACATAATCCAGAATATTCATCTCAATATGATGAGATACTACAAATCTTCAAATAAAAATATTGTTTTCGATATAATATAATAATTATATAGTTAAAATTAAACGTTTTTAAAATTCATATTATAAAATATTATATTTCTACCGGATATCCCCTTCTTGCCAATCTCTCAACACTAATCTAGCTGTTCTATCTAAATCAACATTATTTCCTTTTTTTAAAAAACCTCTACGCCTCCCTAAAACTTCTAAAAAATCATCAGAATCTTTTGCATCCTCACTAATCTTATAATATTTTTGGAACATCCCCTCATATTGATTTAACAAACCTTGTAAAACCATATCCGGATCCTTAACTCTATTATAACTTCTAGCTCCAACTTTCGTTTGATGAACAATTTTCTTATGATCATCCATAGAATATTCAGCATCTGCAATTACACCAGGACTATCTAAAATAAAAATTTCATTAGTAAACTTAATTTTTTGCATACCCTTAGTAAAACCACCTTCATTACCAATTTTAGCAACACTACGACCCGTTAAGAAATTAATAATTGAACTCTTCCCAGTATTAGGATAACCAATAATCCCAACAAATATTTTTCCATCATCATCAGGTTGAACATCCTTTGCCATTCTACGAATTAATCCTCTCAAAGCAACACTTCCTTGCCTCTTAGCGCAAGAAATAAAAGCATACGGCTTAATTCTCAAAGTTTTTTCAACAACTTCTCTATCAATCAAATCCATTTTATTTAAAACATAAATTATTTTCTTTTTTTTCTTTCTAATCAATTTTTCAATAACAGGGTTTCTTGTTTCATTAACGAATCTAGCATCTAATACTTCTAATAGAATATCACTTTTTTCAACAACTTCATCTAAAATTCTAGGATATTTTTTCCTTTGTTTATTAATATTTAACAAATGTCCATTATGCCTTGAACCAAATGAATAACGAACTCTAACCATTTTTCACTTCCACAAGAAAAAATAAAACTTTCCTAAACATTTTTTTTCTTACCTTTATCATAAATTAAAGATGAAATAAGAGGTTTTAAGGCTTAGTATAAATATAAGTCTAATTATTAAGTAACAACAACACAGAGGATTTATAAATACATTTTCTAAAAATATATTATGACAAATAATTTGGAAGTTATTACAAATAAAAAAGAATCAATCTTAATAAAAATGTTAGATGATTTTCAAGAAGTAAATTATCTTGGTGTTGCTGAGAAACAATTGATAATAGGTTTAACAGAAGATGCATATCAAACAATAGTTAATAAAACAAAAGTAGATCAAAATGGGGCACTTCATAGTATATATCCAGAAGGAATAAAATTATTTGAAAAATATGGACTTGAAGATACCGCTAGAAAACTAAATAGACAATATCTTAAAAAATCAGAAGAATCAGTCTTGATGGAAATGTTAGATGATTTTCAAACAAGAAATTATCTTGGCGTTACTAAAAAACAATTAAGAATAGGTTTAGTTAAAGATGCATATCAAACAATAGTTAATTCTGCAGAAATAGATGAATATGGTGAACTTCAAAGTATATATCCAGAAGGGATAAGCTTATTCGAACAATATGGGCTTGAAGGTACCGTTACAAAACTAAAGATACAATATCTTAAAAAATTAGAAAAAAATAAATTTTATCAAGATGCTTCAAAAATTGCAAAAGGATTAGGACTAGAGAAAAGATCTCAAAAAAATACTGAAAGAAACAATGAACTTAACAAATTAATACAAGAAAAATGTATTAATACTCTTAAAAAACTTAAAAAATTATTTAAAAATGAAAATTTTAAAAATTATTACTAATATACTAAATATTTTAATTTAAAAACCAAATTACAATTTTCTATCACTTAAATTTCTGTATTAGATTTAACTTTCTCATTCAAAAAAGTAAAATACTCACTCTCAAAAGTTTTACTCATCTTCTCAACAATTAACTCAGGCGTTGAATGTGCAAGCCTTCCCATAACAGGATTATGATCAACAATAAGATTAAACTTTTCATCCAAACCTTTCGCTTCAATACCATCAATTCTAGACTTCTCAGGCAAACAAGACTGAATTTCATAACCCAAATGTGTCGCTATAATCAAAAAACAATTCCGACGAATAAAAAAGTCAGCAGTTGCAGCAATAATCTTTCCAGCAACACCAGGTTCAGTAACAGCCTCAATTTCATCAGCTAAAATAAGTGTTTTAGCTCCAGGTTTAATTTTAGACATTTGAGTAAGCAAAGTTTCAAATGCTCCTTTATTAGCACTCCCCTTATTCTTCGCAAAATAATAAATATCACTAAAAATTGGCATATGAATTTCACCAACAATTGGCAAACCGAACTGAAACAAACTAATGTTTTGTAAAACATGCTCAAGTAAAGTCGTTTTACCACCACTATTAGCACCTGTCAAAATAGAACATCTACTAAAACTATCTAATTGAAAATCAATAGGTTGAGGATTCTCTAAAAACATATTTTCAGACTTACTAAAATGTAAATTTTCAGAAATAATAGGATATTCTATTTGTTTATCTAAAAATTTAATAATTCCAAAATAAAAATCTTCTAAAATTAGTAGATTACTCAATCTCTCAAGCAAACCAGGAATTTCCTTCAATTCAATATAATATTTCTTAATATTCTCAGCTAAATTAGTAAACTTATTAGAATTTTTACGCTTAATTTCAGCCTCCAATTCAGCATAATCAATCTCAACAGGAATTTTAAAAACAAAAATACTCCGAGGTAAACCACTTTCATCTAAAGCATCTTCAATTATTTTAACAAAAATTTCAGGCATTTTTCCTTCACCTAAAATACGAATCAAGGAATCTCCACTAATAGTCATATCACGAATTTTTACATTAATAGACTCATTAATATTTTCCAAAATCTTTTCAACATCCTCCACATTCAAACTCTTATTAACCTTAATATCAATCAAATTAAATAGAGGCTTTAACTTCTCAATTACTTTATTCAAATCATCAGATAAAGTATATCTTTTTAGAATCTCAAAATTATATTTCCAAGAAGATAATTGTTGTAAAAACCTTTCTAAAAAAACATTTTCAATCTCATCAAAAAATACAGATTGAGGTAACTTTTCCAAAATACCACCAAAGGTTTCACAATCAACAACCTGAACAATATCATAACGTTCCAAATCACTCAAATCATTTTCATTAACAATCAACTGTACAGGACAATTTAATTTACGTAACTCAACAAACGTCTCCTCATCCTCAGTAACAACCACAATATCATAATCTGGATCCCAAGTCTGTCTAGGCTTTTTTAACTCACTCAGAAACCCCCTATTAACATTATTAATCCTAGAAAAGAATTCTTGCCTAACTTTAATATCAGAAAAATTATCAACAAAATTGAAAAAATTCCATAAATTTGAAGTTTCTTTAAAAACAAAACCACGAGATAATCTTTCAATAACCCTATTATGAATTTTCTTAGCATCCGTAGTCTTGTAAATAGAAACTTGGTCTCTCTTAATTAACGTCTTAGAACTACTAAAAGGATCCAACTCAAACCTAGAAACAAAATCCAATAATTCACCCTTCATAAAAACATCACAACAAACTAACTTTTAAGGATTTATGTGTTTAAACTAATCTATCTTTTGAATAATAGATTTAGGTAAAATCTTAGAAAGTTTTTTTTCTAATTCACTACAATCTGCATTATTACAATCTTCTATAATAATTTTTATCTTTCTTTTCCTTTCATACTTATTTTTAACATAAGTAAAAACAGAATTTAAATTAGAAAGATGTTCTACACTATATTTTTTTTCTTTCCCAGAACTATCAAGTTCACCTAATTCATAACAAACATACTGTTCTATATATTTATTATAATCTATATGTAATTTTTTTGACATTATCTAAACTTACTAAAAATAGTATAATTTTTTAATTCTTTATGAGGAATCTCACTATAAACATTAGACTTTGAAGGGTTATAATTAACACCAAATGTTCTTCTTGTTTGACTATCAGATCCTATAATATTTCTTTTTTCTAGAACACTTGAAGGATGAAAATGAAATCCATTTGCTAAATCATAACTAGTTATTAATTCTAGATCAGTAGACTCTAATGGATATCTACCTTGATCGGCACAAATATATATTCTAAAACTTGTACTATCTTTTTTAAAGATCTTATCCATTTCAGACCGATTAGCAGTATGTAATCTTTTTCCTGTTCTATCTAATGCTATCTGAGAATCATTTATGTCAGATTTTTTTAAAATATAATCTATAAATTTTCCTTCATAAAAAATCGGCGCAGACATTGCGACCTCATCTTTACTATAGTTCATCAAAAATGTTCCTGGAATTATATAAGTATCTTTATAACGATTTGATATTTTGCTTAATTTTTCTCTTATTACATCTTCACTTAAATCAATCAAAGCATATTCAGGGCCTAAAACAATATCTGAGATAGAAGCAGCTTCATTAATCGTATTAAAATATTGATCAACTTTTTCTGATAAATCGTGTTTAATTGCAGCAACTTTCATAATAATAATTGTCAAAGCACATATTTAAACCTTCCTATTTTAACTACTTATATATGACAACAAGTAGGTTATCTATTCAAAATATAAATT
>Ga0307992_1001470_pt1 | contig 13884 bp, 6 predicted proteins | sample EllFjometagen133_FD_203162 | JGI IMG/M metagenome (GOLD analysis project Ga0307992, IMG submission 203162) | Marine microbial communities from Ellis Fjord, Antarctic Ocean - #133 | ecosystem: Environmental > Aquatic > Marine > Unclassified | place: Southern Ocean | collected 2014-10-08
AAAGGATTAGACCGGGCGATATGGCCACTGAAGAAAATGCTAAACAAATGATTGATGGCATGTTTTTTGATTCTGACCATTATGATATTTCTCAGGTTGGTCGTTATCGTATGAATGCTAGATTTAGTAAGGACATTCCTAACGATCCGGAGCATATGGTTATTTCAGCAGAAGATTTAACGGATACCATAAGAGAAATCATTCGCTTAAATAATGATCTACAAGCTAGCCCTGATGATATTGATCATTTAGGGAATAGAAGAGTCAGGGCTGTGGGTGAATTAGTGCAATCCAAAATAAGAACTGGTCTATCTAGAATGGAACGTAACATTAAAGACAGAATGAGTACTTGTGATTTGGAATCAGTAACCCCCAGTCAAATTATCAATTCTCGTCCAGTAACTGCATCAATAAAAGAATTTTTTTCTAGCTCCCAGCTTTCTCAGTACATGGATCATGTTAATCCTTTGGCAGAGCTAGAACACAAACGAAGACTTTCAGCTATGGGTCCTGGCGGACTGACAAGAGAAAGAGCTAGTTTTGAAGTACGCGATGTCCATCCAAGCCATTATGGTAGAATTTGTCCTATTCAAACACCTGAAGGTCCCAACATTGGACTAGTTACTCACTTATCTTGCTATGCCAGAGTTAATGATTATGGATTTTTGGAGACTCCTTATAGGCGAATTTTAAAAAAAATTGATCTTTCAAAAGATAGTTGGAAAGGTGAATTAATTGGTGAAGATATTAAAAAACTAGGTCTTAAAAATGGCGAGAAGTTAACAGCTCAAGCAGTTGCTAAGCTTAAAAAGGCTTCTATTAATAAAATCAGCGTAGTTCCAAGAATCACTGATGATGTTGATTATCTTTCGGCTACTGAAGAAAATAAATATATTATTGCTCAGGTTGGATCAACCTTGACTGATGAAGGCTATTTTAAAGAGGATAAAGTTCAAGCTAGGGTGAAAGGTGAACCAACTTTTGTTTACCCAAATACAGTAGACTATGTTGATGTTTCACCTAAGCAGATTGTTAGTGTAGCTACTTCTCTAATTCCTTTCTTAGAACATGATGATGCTAATCGAGCCTTAATGGGTTCAAACATGCAACGTCAAGCCGTTTCTTGTATTAAACCAGAATCACCAGTAGTGGGTACTGGTATTGAAGATAAAGCGGCGGCTGATTCAGGGCAAGTTGTTTTGGCTGAAAAAGAGGGAGTAATAGACGAGGTAGACGCTAACCATGTAACTGTTAAATCTCTAAATAAAAATAAAGCCGGAAGCAAAAATAAAGAAACCTATGATTTATTAACTTTTGCCAAATCAAACGCTTTTACCTGTATTAACCAAGTACCAGTAGTAAAACGGGGTCAACAAATTACTAAAGGGCAACTTTTAGCTGATGGAGCCTCTACTGACAATGGAGAATTAGCGTTAGGGCAAAATGTTTTAGTAGCTTTGATGTCATGGAGAGGATATAATTTTGAAGATGCTATCATTATTTCAGAAAGATTAGTCCATAATGATCGTTATAGCTCAATCCATATTGAGGATCATATGATTGATGTCAGAGATACTCGTCTAGGTCCAGAGATAGTGACTCGAGATATCCCAAATATTGGAGAAGAAAGGCTTAAAAATTTAGACGAAGAAGGGATTGTAAGAATGGGAGCAGAAGTTTCTTCGGGGGATATTTTAGTAGGCAAAATTACCCCTAAGGGAGAAAGTGATCTTACCTCGGAAGAAAGACTTTTAAGAGCCATCTTTGGTGAAAAATCACGAGATATCAAGGACAGCTCTCTTTATATGCCTAACGGAGAAAGACGTAAGGTGGTAGATGTAAAAATATTTTCTCGTGAACAAGGTGATAAATTGCCTTCTGGAGTTATTAAGCAAATTCAGGTTACTGTAGCTCAGCTTAGAAAAATTCAAGCAGGAGATAAATTAGCTGGTCGGCATGGGAACAAAGGAGTAATTTCTAAAATTTTACCTCAAGAGGATATGCCTTATCTCCCTGATGGATCACCGGTAGATATAATATTGAATCCTTTAGGTGTAGCTTCTAGAATGAACATTGGTCAGATTTTAGAAACTCATTTAGGTTGGGCCGCCACCGCGCTAGGATATAAAGTGGCTACCCCAGTGCTAGATGGGGTAAGCGAAGAGCGTATTAAGGAAGAACTTAAAAAAGCTGGTCTTCCAGAAGATGGTAAAATTAAATTGATGGATGGTATCACTGGGAAAGAGTTTAATGATAAAATTACCGTAGGGACAATGTATATAATGAAACTAAACCATTTAGTAGAAGATAAGATTCATATGCGTTCCATTGGTCCTTATTCATTGATTACTCAACAACCCTTAGGAGGAAAAGCTCAGTTTGGTGGACAACGTTTTGGAGAAATGGAAGTTTGGGCACTAGAAGGTCATGGAGCAGCTCACATGCTTCAAGAAATGCTTACTATAAAGTCGGATGATGTTACTGGACGAGCTAAGGCCTATGAAGCGATTGTTAAAGGAGAGAAAATTCAAAGTCCAAATGTTCCAACTTCTTTACATGTTCTTATAAATGAGCTTAAAGGATTGGGCTTAAATGTTCAGCTTTTAGAAAAGAATCAGCGGTATAGTTTTAAATAGTCTAAGTATTATTAAGAGGATGTCCAATAAAGTTAGTGATTTTGAATCAATCAAACTTCAATTGGCTTCACCTGAAGAGATTTTAAATTGGTCTCATGGTGAAGTTTTAAAGCCGGAAACTATTAATTATCGAACTCAGCGCTTTGAGAAAGATGGTCTTTTTTGTGAGAAAATTTTTGGACCCAGCAAGGACTGGGAATGTTATTGCGGAAAATATAAACGGATTCGTTATAAAGGAATAATTTGTGAGAAATGTGGAGTTGAAGTTACTAGAAGTATAGTCCGAAGGGAAAGAATGGGACATATTGCTTTAGCAGTTCCAGTATCTCATGTTTGGTATTTAAGAGGAGCTACCTCCAAATTGGGGTTAGTTTTAGATATGAGTGCCGCCGATTTAGAAAAAATTATCTATTTTGCAAGTTATGTAATTATTGATGTAAACGAAGATGAAAGATTTAAAGCTCTTGATCAAATAGATAAAGAATATAAAGAGAAATTAGCAAAAATTCGTGGAGAGAAATTACCTAAAAAAGAGGAAGTTATAAAAATAAACAGTTTGAAGGATAAAAAGAAAGAATCTAGAGAGCTTTTGAATTCCTTAGAACGACTTAAAGTTATTTCTGAACTTGAATATAGAGACGCTTCATTAAAATACGGTCATATTTTTGAGGCTGGTATTGGAGCGGAAGCAATTAGAAAGATTTTATCTGATATGAATCTTTTCAAAGAAGTTAAAAAGATAAAGAATGTTTTAAAATCACAAACTAAACATGTTGATAAAAAAAGGCTACTTCGTCGATTAAAAACGGTTAAAGGTATGGAGCAAGCAAGGATTAAACCAGAGTGGATGCTTCCTACCGTTATCCCCGTTATCCCTCCCGATTTACGTCCCATGGTTCAGTTAGACGGTGGTCGTTTTGCTACTTCTGATTTAAATGATCTTTATCGAAGAATTATTAATCGTAACAATCGATTAAAAAAGTTAATGGCTATTGGATCTCCAGAAGTTATTTGTAGGAATGAGAAAAGAATGCTTCAAGAGGCAGTAGATGCTCTTTTTGATAACTCTGGTAAGAGGGGACAGGTTTCTGTAGCAGCTTCTACTGGGCAAAAAAGGCCACTAAAGTCTTTAGCTGATATGCTGAAAGGAAAGCAAGGTAGATTTCGTCAAAATTTGCTGGGGAAAAGAGTTGATTATTCTGGGCGTTCAGTAATTATTATTGGAGCAAATCTTAAGATTGATCAATGTGGGCTACCCAAGAAAATGGCTTTAGAACTCTATAAACCATTTATTATTAGACACTTAATTGAACGAGGGCTAGCGCATAATGTTCGGAGTGCTGGTAGATTAGTTGAACAAGAATCTACAGAAGCTTATGAAATACTAGAAAAGGTTATCAGAGAACATCATGTTATTTTAAATCGTGCTCCGACTCTTCACCGTTTAGGAATTCAAGCTTTCAAGCCGGTATTGATTGAAGGTAAAGCTATTCAAATTCATCCAATGGTTTGTTCTGCTTTTAACGCTGATTTTGATGGTGACCAAATGGCAGTTCATCTGCCTCTAACTGTTAAGGCTCAAGAAGAGGCAGCCGAAATAATGATCTCCAAGAATAACTTATTAAAACCTTCTACGGGAGAACCAATTACTATTCCTACCCAAGATATTGTATTGGGTATTTATTATATGACAGGGCTAGAGGAGAAAAAAGCTGGTAAAATTAAAGAAATTGCTTCCTGTAAAGAGGCAATCATTCTTCAACAAATGGAAAAGGTTGGGATTAAAGAAAGAATTAAAGTTAGACTTCTTAATGGTGAAATAATTGAAACTTGCGTGGGGAGAATTCTTGTCAATCAAATCTTTCCAGATGACATGGAGTTTATAAATGAACATTTAAATAAAAAGAAACTTAAAGAGCTTGTTGCTACTGTGCTTAGATTTTTAGAAACAGATAAGGTGGCTGATTTGGTAGATAAGTTAAAAAATTTAGGCTTTAAATATGCTACTCAGTCAGGAATTTCTTGGGGAATGGATGATATTAAGCTGCCTACCAATAAAGATAAGCATATCAAGGAGGCAGAAACGAAGTTAAAAGAACTAGAGGGTCAATTTAATATGGGCCTTCTGACTGAAGAAGAACGTAAATCTCAAGTTATTCAAATTTGGAATGGTTGTCGTGATCAAGTCACTGAAGATGTTGAAGATCAGATAGATACCAAGGGACCAGTTTTTTCTATGGTAGATTCAGGAGCTAGAGGAACAATAGCAGTTCTGGCTCAGTTAATGGGGATGAGAGGGCTGATGGCTAATCCTGCTGGGGACATTATAGAATTACCAGTTAAAGACAGTTTTAAGGAAGGATTGAATGTTCTAGAATATTTTATTTCTTCTCATGGTGCTAGAAAGGGTATGGCTGATACCGCCTTAAGGACTGCTTCCGCAGGATATTTAACTAGAAGGCTTGTAGATGTAGCTCAAGAAGTGGTTGTTACAGAAGAAGATTGCGGAACTAAAGAGGGAACTATTCTTCATCGAACTGACACTGAAGAAGTTGGTGGTGACTTTGCCTTTCGAGTTGAGGGAAGAACTGCCTTAAAAGATATTATTGATCCTAAAACAAAGAAATTAATTGTTGCTAGCGGAGAAATTATTTCCAAAGAAGCGGGAATAAAAATTAATGAAAGTAAAATTGCAGAAGTAGCCATAAGATCAGGAATTCATTGTCAAGCAGAAGGAGGAATTTGCCAAAAATGTTATGGCCATGATTTAGGTAGAAATAAATTAGTAAAACTCGGTCAAGCTGTAGGAATCGTAGCCGCTCAATCAATTGGTGAACCGGGTACTCAGTTAACTATGAGAACCTTTCATGTTGGAGGAGTTGCTGGCGAAGATATAGTTTCAGGTTTACCTAGAGTAGAAGAAATATTTGAAGCTCGAGTACCAAAGGGAGAAGCTTTAATTTCTGAAGTTAATGGGAAAATAGTAGCTATAGATAAAAGTAAACAGCAAAAGGAAATTACTATTCAACCTCAAGGGACTAAAAGCAAAGAGAGACAGAAAAAGTGTGTGGTTTCAGAAAACATTTCATTGCTGGTTTCTAAAGGTGATTTAGTAACTGCCGGGCAACAATTGTCCAGTGGTCATATTGATCTTAAAAAATTATTTAAAGCTGCAGGGAGAGATATAGTAGCTCGTTATATTACCAAAGAGATCCAAGAAGTTTACTCTTCTCAAGGAGAGAGCATTGATGACAAGCATATAGAGATTATCATCAGACAAATGTTTGCCAGAAAAAGAGTTATTGATCCAGGGAATACTAGATTGATTACCAATGATATTGTTGAAGCTGGGATTGCGGACAATATAAACAAAAAAATTATGAAAACAGGGAGGCAACCCGCAGAATTAGAGGAATTAATTTTTGGGATTAGCAAGGTTTCTCTTTCTACAGACAGCTTTCTTTCGGCTGCTTCCTTCCAACACACGGCTCAAATTTTAATAGACGCTTCTCTTTTAGGAAAAGTTGATCATTTAAGAGGACTGAAAGAAAATGTGATACTAGGGCAACTAATTCCTGCCGGAACAAACTTTAAGGAAAAGAAAAAATAGAATTCTATATAGAATTCTATTTTTTCTTTAGGTCTTTTTATTTTTCTAACAATTTTACTAGATTCTCTACTGTTGTATAACTGGTGCCAATTAGGATTTTATCAGCGAGAATTGAATAATCAATAGAGATATTTTTAGATTCACTTAAGTTAATAAAACGACCATTAGGAAATTTGTCACTGTCTCTAAAGCGGAAATCTTCTGGATTAGCTGGATCTTCAGCAATCTCTCCCAAGAGAAGAGACCTTAAGTCTCCCACCATTGTCTTTTCCCACTCTAGCATTTGGGATTTAACCAGTTCTGGTGAGCTAGTAGTTTCTATAATTAAACCTGTTTTTATTATTCCCTCTTCTTCAATTGTTAGTAAGGCAAACTGTCTGTCTCTTTGACTGTCGCTTTTAGCTATCTCGGCAGGAATAACTAATCCAATAGCTTCTTCTAGCTGGGATAATGCAATAGTTTCTCCATTCAAAGTTATCATTGATTGGGCAAGAATGTTTCCGAACATACCCATATTTTTAAACTCTGTGATTTTTTCATTAAGTTCTGAAATAGTAGAAATTTCTATAGTATTTGATTCAGTGGTTAATTCAAATTGATTTTTAGTTATTATCTTCTGATCTTGAGGAATTAGTGGCTCATTGGTAGCTGGTTTAATTTCTAAATCAAAAGCATCTGATTGTTCCTTGGGAATATCTTTAAAGTAATAATAAGCTCCAGCTCCAATTGTTAATAAAATAAGGACACTAACCGCTAAAATGATGGTTTTTTTAATTCCTGAACCAGCGTTATTGCTTGAGCCAGTATTTGCTGGCTGTTTTCTTTCCTTCCCTTGACGAATATTTTTAAGTTCATTGGTAAAATCATCTTCTTTTTTAGTAAGTGATGATACGGTGTTGCTAGCTATTGGAGTTGTCTCATTTATGGGTTTAGGGGTATCCAAGTGCTTTGCCATAGTAGGAGATGAAGTAGTAGATATTTTAATAGGCAAAGCTTCTTCTGATGTTTCTGGTTTAGATTCTGATGTTTTAATTTCTGGTTCAGATTCAATTTCAGGTTCTAATTTTGGGAGCTCTGGTTCTGACGGTTCAGATTCTGCTGATTCTGGCTTTAAAGTTTCAAAATCTAAAGGGCCTGATAAATCTGCATCTTCTACCATCTTCTTTGTACTATCTTCTTCTTTATCTATTTTATCTATTTCTTTAGCTATTTCTTTCACTTCTTTAGCTATTTCAGGAATCTTATTTTTTGCTGAAGCATCTTCATTCACTGAAATATCTTCACTCTTTTCGGGTTCATCGGCGGCATAGTTAACAACTGGTACAGGGACCGGCTTAGAAGTTTCCTTGGGTAAATTAGAGGGTGGAGAAATTTCTTTCGCTTTATCTGAATCTTCAGGATCTGTAGTTGAAGTATTTGGGTCAGTTAAACTTGGTTTTATCTCTGTTTTTTCCTCCATTGGTTTTTTTATTTTTTATTTTTGAAAAATATTTTAGAAGTGATTAAGAATCTATTTCTCTTTTCCTACAAATCCTAAATTAAATCTTCCCACATTGTCAACTTCATCAATCTTTATTTTAACCTTATCTCCAATATTTACAACATCAGAGACTCGATTAACTCGCTGTCCCTTTCCTAGCTTAGAAATGTGAACTAATCCTTCTCGTTTTGGAAGAAATTCTACGAAAGCTCCGAATTCCATAATGCGGGTTACTTTACCAGTATAAATCTCTCCTACTGCGGGGATTTTAGTAATTAATTCTATCATTTTAATAGCACTCTTCATTGACTCTTTGTTGCTAGAGGTTACAAAAATTGTTCCATCATCTTCAACACCGATCTGAGCCTTAGTTTGTTCAATAATAGAATTGATAACTTTTCCTCCAGGACCGATTACATCTCTTATTTGATCAGGATTGATAGTTATTTTTTCAACTCGGGGAGCGTGAGGGGACATTTCCTTTCGAGGCTTATCAATGGTAGCTAACATTTTTTCTAAAATATCCAATCGTCCCTTTTTAGCTGCCCTTAAAGCATCTTTTAAAATTTCAAAAGAAAGACCTTTTACTTTAATATCCATTTGGAGAGCGGTAATTCCCTTTTTTGTCCCAGCAACTTTAAAGTCCATATGTCCTGCAAAATCTTCATTAGCACATAAATCTGTTAAAACTTGATATTTTTTAGTTTCACTATCGATAATTAATCCCATAGCTACTCCAGAAACAGGGCTCTCAATAGGAACTCCAGCATCCATTAGAGCTAAGGTACTGCCACAAACACTAGCCATTGAGGTTGAACCGTCGGAAGCCATAATTTCAGTTTGCATAACCATAGTGTAAGGGAAGATATCTCTAGAAGGAATGACAGATTCTAGTGCCTTTTCCCCTAAGGCTCCGTGACCAATTTCTCGACGTCCGGGTCCTCTCATTGGGCCACATTCTCCAGTACTGTAAGGAGGGAAACTATAATAATGAAGATATCTTTTTTTAGCATCTATTTCATCAGACATACCGTCTAAAGTAAGTTCACTATCTGGAGATCCTAAAGTGGTTACGGTAAGTCCTTGAGTTTCTCCTCTGGTAAACAGAGATGAACCATGAGTGTAGGGAAGAACGGACACATCTATGGAAATAGGTCGGACTTCATCCATGCCCCTGTTACCTAATCGTTTATTGTTTTTTAAAACATTTGTCTGAATAACATTTTTGTTGACTCCGTCTAAAACTTCTTTAATTTCTGCTTCTTTTAAGGGATAATCTTTAGCCACTCCTTTTACAATTTCTCCCTTTAGCTTTCTAATTTCTCCTTCGTAATCTTGTTTGTTTTTATAGTTATCAAAAAATTCTTCAAATTTTTCTCGGCTTTCCTTATCAAGATCTTCTTTTAATTCAGCATCAACTAAGAAAGATGGAATTTCGGCATTAGGCTTTCCTTCATTTTTTGCTATCTTGGTTAAAGCTTCTGAAATTTGTTTATTATTATTTTGACCAAGGGTAAGAGCTTCTAGAATCTGTTCTTCGCTAACTTCTTTAGCTCCAGCTTCTACCATGGCAATATTTTTATCAACTCCAGCTATAAAAATATCCAATGTTCCTTGCTTTTGTTCTGCAATAGTTGGAGTCACTATTAATTTGTCGTCAATCTCTCCAACCTGAGTGATTGCTAAAGGTCCTTCAAAAGGAATATCAGAAACTTCTAAAGCAGCGGAGGAGGCTAAAAGAGCTAGTGGGCGAGGATCATTAACGAAATCAAAACTTAGAACTGTAACTACTATTTGAACTTCATTTTTCATTCCTTTAGGGAAAAGAGGGCGAATACTTCTATCAATTAAACGACTGGTAAGTACTGCTTCATCGGTTGGCCTGCTTTTTCTTTTCATAAAACGAGAACCGCGAATTTTTCCGGCTGCCCAATAATTTTCTTCGTATTCAACAAAAAGAGGGAAGTAATCAATCTCTTCGTTAGGTTTAGTGCTCATAGTGGCTGTTCCTAAAACCACAGTTTCACCCATTTTTACTAAAACAGAACCATTGGCTTGACGAGCCATTTTATTAAAAGTAAGCTCGGCAGTTTTTTCACCAAGCTTAATTTTATAAGTTTTTTCTGATTTCTGTTGTTTATTTTTTATCATATTTAAGCTTTAAAATTATATTTCTTAGCTAATTTATTTAATAACTTCTCATCATGCTTTTTTAGGTAATTGGAAAGTTTTTTTCGTTTAGCAACCATTTGTAAAAGTCCTCTACGAGAATGGTTGTCTTTCTGATTACTTTTCAAATGAAGAGAAAGTTTAACAATTTTTGCGCTCAAGAGAGATATTTGAACTCCGGCAGAACCGGTATCTTTTTTATGAGCTCGGCTAGCTTTAATAATTCTAGTTTTGGATCCCTTTTTTAACATTTAGTTATGATTTAATGATGAAAAAATAATAACAACCTATTATTAACATACAATAATACCTATTTTTAAACAGGTATTATTAAAAAATTTGTTAACTTTTCATTAACCTATTTAAATCGTAGCTTAAAATTTTAGATTTGGCAACCTTATTAAAGCTATTTATTTCCAAGTCATAGATTGGTTATCATAAAAATTGGAGTCTGTTTCTGGATAATCAAAATATTCGTTTTCCTTAGGAGGACTTACCTGTTTTTTTAAAAAGTTATCCGGAATATCATCAATAAAACGAGAAGGCGCCCCGCTGATTAATTGTCCAAAAATACGACGATTTCTAGCATGGATTAACCAAAGTCTTTGCTTGGCTCGAGTGATACCAACATAACAAAGTCGGCGTTCTTCTTCCATCTCTTTGGGACTTTCTAAAGACCGAGAATGGGGGAGTAAGCCCTCTTCTGTCCCGGGAATAAAAACATGCTTAAACTCTAGACCTTTGGCGGCATGAAGAGTCATTAAGGTGACTACATCTGTATCTTTAGTGGGGTTCTCTTCGCTAGTAGATAAACTGGCCTCTGCTAAAAAATTAGCTAAAGATTCTGTAGATTTTAGTTTTTTGTATTTATCAGCCACAGAAAGAAGCTCCATTACATTTTCTAAACGAGTCTTACCTTCTTCTCCCTCACCTAAAAGATAATTTTCATAACCACTTTCTTTTAAAATAAAGGCAATCAAATCTTTAAGAGTTAAAGATTGACTTTTATGTCTAGCTTTTTTTATCAAATTTACAAAATTGGTTAATTGTTTCATTTTAGCTTTTGGAAAAGGACAGTTTACTGAGTTTTTTCTAGCAGTTTCTATGACCTCCATAAAATTCTTATGTTGTTTTCTGGAAAGAGCCGTAATTTTCTCTAAAGTCTTTTTCCCAATAAAGCGTCGAGGAACATTAATTATTCTTTCCAAACCTAAGGAGTCGTCAAGATTGGCGACTACTCTTAGATAGGCAAGCATATCTTTTACTTCTGCTCTTTCATAAAATTTTATTCCTCCTACGATTCTGTAAGGAACATTTTGCTTAATAAACTGCTCTTCAATTGCTCGAGACTGACTATTGATGCGATAAAGAACAGCGAAGTCTTTATAGGCGCAACTATGGCCAGCTATGTCGGATATTTCATCAACAATAAAACGAGCCTCTTCCTCTTCATTGGCTGTTTCACGATCCACAATTAAAGGACCAGGAACATTTTTGGTCCAAAGTTTTTTTAATTTTTGACGAGGATTTTTGTCAATAACATTTTGCGCAGCTGTAAGAATATTTTGAGTACTACGATAATTTTGCTCTAGCAAAATAATTTTAGCTTCTGGATAATCTTTTTCAAAATCTAAAATATTTTTAATATTAGCTCCTCGCCAAGCATAGATACTTTGGTAATCATCTCCTACTACAAACAGATTTCGTTCTCGAGCAGCCAGTAATTTTATTAATTGATATTGAGCCTCATTAGTATCTTGGTATTCATCAACCAATACATAAGGATAACGATCACGATATTTTTCCAAAATATCTTTATGTTCTTGCCAGATTTTAACGGTGTGCATAATAATATCATCAAAATCAACAGTATTGCCATTTAGCAATTCCTTTTGGTAAACACGATAAATATCAGCCGTTTTTTCATCAAGATAATTTTCTGTCTTCCGAATAAATTCCTGGGGGTCAATTAATTCATTTTTTAAAGTGGAGATTTTAGAATGAACTGCCTTGGGGCTAACTCGTTCAGGGCTAAGACCTAAATTCTTAATAATTTTTTTGATTAAAGAAAGTTGGTCGTTACTATCTAAAACAGCGAAATTTTTAGCTAAACCTACTTTTTCAAAATCTTCTCTAAGAACTGTTAAGCAAAAAAAATGGAAAGTACCGATAAGAGGAAAATTGCGGGGGCGTTGAGTCATCCAGCTAGGAGATTGCTGGAGATCATCTTTCCCTGTAATTAATTGGTTAACCCTTTCTCTCATCTCAATAGATGCTTTGTTAGTAAAAGTAACCGCTAGGATATCCGCTGGTCGAATATTATTTTTAATCAAATTAGCTATTCGATAAGTCAGAGTGCGGGTTTTACCTGAACCAGCTCCAGCCAAAACTAAAACTGGCCCCTTAATTTGGGAGGCAGCTTCTCGTTGTTTGGGATTTAAATCTTCCAATGATGGCATTTTGCTTTTTATTTATAGAAATTTACTGTATAAAGAAGAATAGAGAATTAGAGAACAAGAATCAAGGGATGAAAATATTAAAAAATAAAACGCAAAAATTAAAAGCTTTTTTTTCTTGGTCAATTTACGTTTTTGCCTGTCTGGTATTAGCGATAGTTTGGTTTTTAACCCTGTCTTCAGGAAAAGTTTCCGGTTTAACTCCTCAAGTTGATTTTCAAGTTCCGGAAATTATGAATCCGGACAGTGAAATAAAAATACGTTTTAGCCAAGCGGTCAGGAAAAAAATGATAGAGGATAGCTTTACAACAATTCCTGAAGTAAAAGGACAAATTTTTTGGGATATTGATTCAGAAGGATTTAGTTTTGTCCCCGATGAAATTATGCAGGCGGGACAAAAATATATCTTAGCTTTTCAAGGCGAAAATAAATTTAAGATTTCTTTTAGAGCAACAGAAGAGATTAGGATAGAGACTGCTCCGAAAGTGGCCAGGATCTCTCCTTTTAAAGGTCAAGGGGTAAAGATTGACGATAAAATCTTTGTTAAATTTGAAGAGCCAATTGAAAATTATTCTTTAGGTTTTAAAGTGGATCCTCAATTTGATTTTGATGTCATTGTCGATGAAGAAAAAAGGGAATTTGTGCTTAAGCCAGAAACTAATTTGCAGGAAGATCAAACTTATAAGGTTGAAGTTTATTGTCGCTATCTAACAAATAAAGAAAATGGGGAACCAGAAAAAATAAAAGAATTTACTTTTTCCACCCTTAAGCCCTTGGAATTTTTAAGTAGTTATCCGAAAAGTGAAACCAGGGATGTTGTAACTAACAAAAAAATTACTCTTAGTTTTAGCAAGCCACTCGATTTAGAAAGTTTTAGAGAATCCTTTGACATTAGTCCAGAGTTTCTTTATCAAGCTAAACCTAGCCTCAATGGTCGCTCGTTGGTCATTTCCCCTCAATTTGCCGAAGATACTGATTATACTTTGACGCTAAAAAGAGGAATCCATGCTAAAGATGGAAGCTACATGGAAAAAGATCAAGTCTTGAAATTTAGGACAGGTAATGCCGGCGGGATTGTGAAGGATGAAAGAAAAGCCACTGACGATCCGACAATCAAAGATGGAAAATACATGGATATTAATCTTTCCCTACAGCTAATGGGGATTTATAGTGATGGAATCCATTTAGGAACTTTTAGAATTTCTAGTGGAAAAAGTGGCATGCGGACTCCAACAGGAACTTTTAATGTCCTCAGAAAAGAAAGAAATCACTGGTCCCACAAATACAAACTTTGGATGCCTTATTCTCTGCAGTTTACCGGCGCCGGTCATTTTATTCATGAGCTTCCTTATTGGCCTAGTGGCTATCGAGAGGGAACCAACCATTTAGGAATTCCTGTTAGCCACGGTTGCGTGAGGTTAGGTGTCGGTTCCGCCGAAACTGTTTTTAATTTTGTAGACATAAAAACACCAATTGTAATTCATTATTAGAAAATAATTAAAATTTTTTAAAATTTAGAGAGTAGAATTGTAA
>Ga0307992_1001472_pt1 | contig 13873 bp, 13 predicted proteins | sample EllFjometagen133_FD_203162 | JGI IMG/M metagenome (GOLD analysis project Ga0307992, IMG submission 203162) | Marine microbial communities from Ellis Fjord, Antarctic Ocean - #133 | ecosystem: Environmental > Aquatic > Marine > Unclassified | place: Southern Ocean | collected 2014-10-08
TTCCTATTTAAGACCATGTTTTTTCAATATTATTTCCTTAGCTATTTTATATTTTTTAACACTATTTAAAAAAGGCATTAGCCTATAGGCAAAAGATGGTAACCAAGAACTAATGATGCCGCCAGGAGAAACAGTGAATAAAACTTGATCTACCCAAATGCCATATTTTGAATCATTTAACATAGTGAGCCACAAATCCCAATCTTGAAATTTTCTAATACTCTCATCCCAGCCATTTGACGGAAAAGCCTCTCTCCTAATTAAAGCCATGGTGTGGATATAGGGCTCTTGTTTTAATTTTTCAGCACTAAACCCTCCAACCTTGAACAGTTTTCGACCCCAATTAAAAGAAGGGTAAGCATAACTGACTTCAGGATTACTCTTTAAAGCATTCAAAAGCAGTTCAAGAGCATTATCTTTTAAAACCGCATCAGCATCACAAAAAAATAAAAAATCGCCTTGGGATTTTTGCCAACCATGATTACGTGCTGCCGGAGCACCACAATTTACCTGGTTAAGAAAAATAAAGCGATTCTCTAATTTAGTTTTACTAACAAAGTCAGTAAAAATTTGTTCTGGATTATCATGAGATCCGTCATTTACAATAATTAATTCCCAGTCCGCTAAAGTTTGACTAGCAATACTTTGTAGAGTGTGAGCTAATTTCTGAGCCTGGTTATAAACAGGGATAATTATAGAAATCATAAGAAGATGTATATAAAAACTAAAACAAGTTAGATTCTTTTAAATATTTAAATAAATCTTCAGCTTGCTTTGTCCAATTAAACTTTGTATTGGCTCGCTGATAAGCATACTCACCCAAACGACTGGATAATTCTTTGTCATTTAATAGGCTGGTTAAGGCTTGACCAATGACGGAAACATCTTCTGCATCAACCAATAGGCCACTTTCATTGTTGACAACAGCATCAGTTACACCACCGCTTAAACCAGCAATTACTGGTTTAGACATTAAAGCGGCTTCCAAATAAACAATGCCAAAACCTTCAAAATCACCACTTAAATCACGTGATGTTGTTATAAATATATCACACAATGACAAACAAGACCACTTTTCTTCTTCGCTTAAACGTCCAGTAAATATGATTTTATCACTGACCTTGCCAGATAGGGCTAAGATTTTTAAAGCTTTAAATTCCGGCCCAGATCCGGCCAATATATAAATCCAATTATCATCAGAAATATTTCCCAATGCTTTAATTGTTTGATCAAAACCTTTACGCTTAACCAAGCGACCAAGGGAAAAAATTACCTTCTTCCCTATTAAGTCATATTTATTAACAAAGGCCTTCCTAATATTCTCATTAACCAAACCTTTCTTTACCCCGGGATTAAGCAATTTTGTTTTATTTTCTACACTTGGCAAAAACTCAATTAATAATTTTTTCACATAGGAGTTAGCACAAACGATCACCTTTGATCTTTTTAAAATTAAACGCAGAAGCCAGCGCTTGCGCCTCGATTTCAGAGCAAAGCTAAAATCCATGCCATGAAAGAAAAGGCCATAATTAAGACCAATGAAAAGTTTAGCAATCAAAGCACTTGTGCCCAGAGGTAATACTTGCCCGATAAAGACTAAATCATAATTCTGACGACGATATTCTTTAATTAAAGAAGAAATTGAAGACAACCAGGGTAAAAATTTAGATTTAGACAATAATAAGCCCTTACTATTATCCAAAACTGTCCAGGATTCAGCTTCTGGCCAAGCCTTAATTAATTCTGAATAGTAGTTAGCAACTCCACCTATTTGCGGTGGATATTCAAGGGTACAAAGTAATAATTTCATAGACTAAGAGCGACGAAAAGAAGTAAGGATACTACTAATGTCAGCTTTTCTAATACCCCCTAACATCAAGAGGCTTATAAAATAAACAATAGCGCCAATTAAAACAGCAATAAAGACATGCAAATATTGTTTGGTAAAAAATATAAAAAGGCCCATTAGGAGGGCGGAAACCAAAGCTGAAAACAAGGTACGTGCATTTTTAGCCGGACGATAAACGATTAGACCACGCATTGAGAATAAACCAAACAATAACATCAGAAAATTACTTATTAAAACAGTAATACTTGCGCCTAAAGCTTGAAAATTTGGAATAAAAAATAAATTAAGGCCTAAGCTAATAAAAGTAACCGCAGCCATATTGGTGGTATTTCGCTTTTGTCGATCACAGGCATTAAGCAAAGCACCAACCGGAAAATTCAAGAAAATAAATAATAAAGCCAAAATAGAAATACGCAAAGGCCAAATTGCTTCCGGTCCAGCCTTAAATAAAGGTACAATTTTATCAGCCAAAACGAACACCCCAAAAATTATAGGCAAAGAAACAATTAACAAATAATTAATGGCCCTTTCAAAAGTAATCCTTAACTGTTCACGGTTATTCTGCCAATAGGCACTCATGGCGGGATAGAGAGAGGCATTAAAAGCCATCGGCAAAAATTGTAGGGCAAAAATAATCTTAAAAGCAATTTGATAAAGACCAACTTGTCCATAACCAGCGATAAAACCTAAAAGTAAAGTATCAAGATAAGTAAATAAGCGTTGAAAAATTTGATATAAAGCAAAGGGCCAGCTAATATTAAAAATTAATTTTATCTTATCTAAATTTAACTGTGGTCTAATTTTTAAATTTAAATATCGCTTAACAATGGTTGCCGAATATAAAAAGTTAAATAAACTAGCAACCACGACAGCTAATAACAAGAATACTAAGGGCCAGCCGGCCTTTAGTAGCATATAGCCTAGACCCAGAACTATTAATTGAAAAAAAATGGAAGCTAAACTTTCAAATTTCAGATTATGAAAACCACGGACAACTGAAAAAAAAGTAGTTGTAAAAGAATCAAGGAACATTGATAAACAAGAAACAACAATTAACAGCAATAATTTAGGATCATAGGCAAAATAAGCCACTGTCAATGCCACCACTATGGTGATCAGTCCTAAAATTAACTTAATACCCAATACATTCCGTAACCAATCAGAAGCTTTTTCCTGATTCTTAGCCACTTCCCTGGTTAAAACATTAGCAAAACCAAAATCAATAAAAATGGAAAAAATAGTGGTAAAAGAAATGGCAGTATAATACTGCCCCAAAGATTCTAGACCTAAAAATCTCGCCAAAATAATAAAATAAGAAAATGAAACGACTTTCTGAATAATTAGAGCGAGAGTTAAATAGGAAGTATTTTTTGCAATATTAGCGACTTTATTCATAAAGATTTAATCTGAAATCCTAATTGATGTGATAATTATATCAGGTATTGATTATTTTTAAAAGTTATGATATTATCCTAGCAGCGAAGACTAAAAATAGCTTTCTTTTTCTGTACCTTTACTACAAAAAGGAAACAATTTACACAGGCCCTTCCAGCCTCAATTAAAACTTATATGAAAAAAGACACTCACCCAAAATATAATAGAGACTGCCGAGTAACTTGTGTATGCGGCAATACTTTTAAAACAGGTTCAACTGCCACTGAAATTAAGGTTGAGCTTTGTTCAGCTTGTCATCCCTTCTATACCGGCAAACAAAAGTTTATCGATACCGGCGGCAGAGTTGAGAAATTCCAGGCTAAATTGGACGCTAAGACTGATGTAACTACTGGTAAAAAAATTAAGAAAGCGGCTCGAGCAAAAGCCAAGAGCAAAAAAGAAGTAATTGTTAAAACCAAAGACATCAAAAAGATTGCTCAGGTTACCCTCGGTACCAAAAAATAAATATTTTGACTTAAAAATAATTAGCTCCTGATTATTCAGTTTTACTGATACCGGATAATCAATTAACGGAGCTAATTATTTTTTTAAGTAATGGCTATATGTATCAAGAAATAAAAGATCAATTTGCCAAAATTGAGAAAAAACTATCCGACCCTAAACTCATGAGCAATCCTCAGGAGATGATTAAAATTTCTCAAAAACATGCAGCCATGAAGAATCTGATTAACTTAGTCAACGAAGAAGAAAGGTTAAACAGAGAAATTACTGATAATAAAGAATTGTTAGATCAAGAAAATGACGCTGAATTAAAAATCATGGCCGAAGAAGATTTAAAAAACCTTGAAGAACAGTTAATAAAAGTCAGTACGGAAATTGAAGAAGAGTGTCATCCTCAGGGTCCAAATGATCATAAAAATGCCATTATTGAAATTCGAGCCGGTACTGGTGGCGATGAAGCAGCTCTCTTTGCTGGAGACTTATTTCGCATGTACACTCGCTTTTGTGAACGACGCGGCTGGAAAACAGAAATGATTTCTTCCAGTGCAATCAGCACCGGTGGCTTTAAAGAAATTATCTTTACAATTAAAGGTCTTGGTGGTTTTGGTGCTTTAAAATATGAGGCTGGCACTCATCGGGTTCAACGTGTACCAGAAACGGAAAAACAAGGACGTATTCATACTTCAACCGCCACAGTAGTGGTTTTACCAGAAGCGGAAGAAGTTGATGTGTCTTTAAATATGGCTGATGTTCGTATTGACACTTTCTGTTCCAGTGGTCCGGGTGGACAAAGCGTCAACACTACTTATTCGGCTATTCGTATTCTTCATATTCCTACCGGTATCATCGTTAGTTGCCAAGATCAAAAATCACAGCATCAAAATCGAGAAAAAGCTTTACAAGTTTTACGTTCACGACTATTAGCCAAACAAGAAGAAGAAAGGCAGGTCTCTGAATCCAGCGCTCGTAAAGATCAAGTTGGAGCTGGTGATCGCAGTGACAAGATCAGAACCTATAACTTTCCTCAAGATCGTTTGACTGATCACCGCATTGGTCAATCATGGCACAGTTTGAGTTCAGTTTTAGATGGTGATATTGAGGATATTATTAAAATAGTTAGAAAAGCTTTACGCCCTTAAAACATGTCTACATTAGCGGATAATTTTAATTTAAACCAACAATACAGCCGGGAGATTAAAAGTCTTCTGGCTTTTGTATGTAAAAAAGATTTAAGCTGGTTACTTAGCTATCCTGAATATCAATTGACACCCCCAGAAGAATCTTTTTTTAAAAAATCCTATCAACTTTTAATTACTGGAACACCTTTGGCCTACATTGTTGGCGAAAAATCTTTCTATAACTATAATTTCAAAGTTTCACCCAGTGTTCTTATACCCAGACCAGAAACTGAATTAATAGTTGATCGAGCCATAGAATATTTACAGAATAGCCAGGATAAAACCGCCTGTTTAGATATTGGCACTGGGTCAGGGGCAATTATTGTAAGCGTCGCAGCTGAATTACAAAAAATATCTCCTAAAATATTTGAATCCTGTGATTTCATGGCCGGAGATATATCGTCAACAGCTCTTGCTCAAGCCAAAATTAATACCCAAGCTTATAGTCTAGAAAATAAAATTAACTTTTTTTCTGGCAATTTATTCACAGTATTTATAGAAGTACTTAACAAGCATAATATTAAGTCATTATTTATTGCCGCTAACTTGCCATATTTGACACCCGAAGAAAGAAAGCGAGAAAAAAGCATTAAACTAGAACCAGACTTGGCTCTTTTGGGAGGTACGAACGGACTAGATCTCTATCTCAAACTATTACAGCAACTAAGTGAACATCAAGATAAATTTAACTTTCATTTAATGATGGAGATTAATCCTGAACAAGCAGAAGGTTTAATACAATTAAGTTCAAAATATCTAAAAAAAGCACATATTAAAAAAACGTCCGACCTAAAAGGTCAAACGCGTTTTATTGAGCTTATTCAAGATAGACAAGTTTAATAAAAAACTTTAGTATTCTGATCAGCCATCTCAATCCAGGTAATACCTGGATTTAATTTTATCTCTTCCCCGTTAATAAAATAATATTTTGTTCTTGAACCTGATTTTTTGTGCCAAGTTGTAGCCTGACATTCTCCATCGGCACAGAATAAAGATTCCCCACCACCAATTAAGTCAATCTTTAGACGTCCAATTTCGTCAAGTACTTCACTTTCTACATATTGAACGATGATATTTTTGGCTCTAATCTCTGAATTCTCATCTCGACCAACTAAGCCATTAAAATAACGCAAGTATTCATTATTTTCAGCATCATAGCGCCATAGAGCTCTAAAATTAGAACTAAAATAAATACTTAAATCAGCCGCGGAAACTGCATGTTCACCTTCATTTTTAAACTGCCAAGTTGCCTCTTCACTAATACTTAGATCGCGACCGTCTAAGTAAGACTGCCAATTCTCGCTGCTGGTTAAAATATCATGTGGAACTTCTCGGATGCTATTATTAACACGCCAAAAATAATCACTATCATAGAATTCATTTAAATCATAAATACTGGCAGTCTTAATATCATTTAAAGCTTCAGGACTACCACCACAATGAAGATACAAGGCGTCTAAATCGGCCGCCAGAGCGACGAAATAGGGACGAGCACTCCTAATTGGACCAACGGTCCCAACTTCGCTTCTATCGGAAAATATAGCCAAATATCGAGTCATACCACCTTCAACTGGTACTTCATAGACTAAAGAGGCTTGTGATAGACCTGCTTGCGGACGAGCCAAAACGTCATTATCAATCATAACAGCCACTGGGAACACGCCTGCTTCTTCAGGTAACACTGGCACCCCATCCAACCAACGGCGCACACAGCCCTCACAAATATCATCCACTGGAAAATCAGGAGTTATTTCTTCGATAGAATCAGATGGAATAAGCGCCGTTTCCTGGGTATACGAAAAATTATTTAACCAGGACCAATCTGGTATGTAAACAAAATAGTATAAACCCATAGCCGACATCAATAATACAAAAAAAGAGGCGATTAAAATCGCCTTTCCTTTTTTAGTAAAATAGTTTTTACTCTTTCTTCCCATATTTTCAGTTTATTTCTTTTCTTTTTCAATCTTATCTTCATCAGCACCTTTATTTTCAGTCTTATCTTTATCTTTATCTTCATCCTTATCTTCATCTTTATCTTCATCCTTATCTTCGTCTTCATCTTCTTCAACAACTTCTTCTTTTGGAATCTCTTCCACTTTCCTTGGCTCTTCAACCATACAAACGACTGCAGTGTCGTCCTGCATTAAAGTTATGTTCTTAGGTAAAACGATATCACTTAAACGAATAGCATCACCAAATTCTTTTAAAACACTAATATCCACATCGATATGATCGACTAAATCACTAGGCAAGCATTCAACTCCAATTTGATCAATACTAACAGAAAAGATACCGCTACCTTCCTTAACCACCTTAGATTCACCAATAAACTCTAAGGACACCTCGGCCTTAACTTTCTCCTTCATGTTTATTTCATAGAAGTCAACATGAGTGTAGGTACTTTTAATCGGATGTTTTTGAGTAGCCTTAACTAAAACAGGGATATCCTGACCATCCAAGTTTAAAGTGATTAAATTTGATTCTCCCGCTTCTGTAAAAATTTTAACAAAGGCGTTGTAATTTAATTTAAGAGAGCGACTCTTCAGGCCGTGTCCATACACAACCCCAGGGATTAAATTCTTTTCAAGCTTTTCATCTTTTGCCCTCACTTCGGCAGATAATTTTAATTTCATACTTTTATCTGGCTCACCTTGGCTAAACAGTCTCAGCTTTTCGGCGGCTAATAATTAATTTTTGATTTAATAATAATATTTTCAATAATACCAGTTAAAATAAAGAGGAGGAAAATAGAACTACCCCCATAACTGATAAATGGTAAAGATAAACCGACCACTGGCATAATTCCAATGTTCATACCAATATTAATAAACATTTGGATAAAAATCAAGCCCATTGCCCCTAAAATAAAATAAGTACTGAAATCATTGGGTAAACGTTTAACCGCGGCGATGCAACGGCTAAAATATAAGGCAAAAAACAATAGTACTAAACTAACTCCAAAAAAACCTAATTCCTCAGCAATAACAGCAAAAATAAAGTCATTTTGTGCTTCTGGTAAGAATTTCAATTGTGATTGAGATCCAAGACCAACCCCTTTACCATACCAAGATCCAGAGCCGACCGCAATAATAGCCTGGGAAATATTATAGCCCTCCACCAAAGCATTGTCCCCGGGATTAATAAAGGTTAAAACACGACTTTTTTGGTAATCTTTAAAGAAAAAAGACCAGGATAAGGCAAATATTATTAAAGCGGAAGCAAGGATAGCAATTAAATATTTTTTAGGAAACCCAGCTAAAATTACTAAAATCAACCAAATAGCCCCTAAAATTAAGGCTGAACCAAAATCAGGTTGTAATAATACCAAAAATGTCAAAAAACCGACGCTCAAAGCCGACATGATAAAGTGGCGTAAAGTCTTAACTTTAGTAGCTAAATCAGCAAAATAACCTGATAAAAATATCAATAAAATTAACTTTATTATCTCCACCGGCTGAATACCGAAACCAGCAATGTAAAACCAACCGCGAGTACCACGAATATCTGAGCCTAATACCAACACTGCTATCAATAACAAAACACCAATTATATATAAGTAGCGCCGTATACTTTTTAAAAAGCGATAATCAACAAAGGTAAAAATGAACATCAAAACCAAGCCGATACTGACAAACAAAATCTGCTTATAGAAATTAAGCAGATCAAGATCTCCTTGCCCCAGCGCGACGCTATATATCTCCATTAAACCGAAAGCTGAAAGCAAAACTGCTGCCGCTAAGAGCAGCCAATCAAAAGCCTGCAGATAGAGCTTAATTCGTGTCCACATAAATATTTAGGGTTGAATTTCTCCTTGATAAGGTAGATAAACCTGAGAGTCTAGTAAATTAACATCCGGCAAAACTTCAACTCGACTGACACGTTCACCGGCGGCTGACCAAGAAAAATTTAGTTCGCGCACCTCTCCCGATAAAAAATTATCAAGATTATAAATATTAATACCGCTTAGTGAATTACCGTTATATAAAAGAATATCTAAAGGCAGGCGGGCAAAATGATAAGAACTAAAATTAGTGGCCATAAAACTTAGGGTATGAAAAGGACTTTTACTACCATTTACAGGAGCACTATATTTTAAATTACTAATTTGTAAGTTTAAGTGCTCATTTTGATAAGCTTGCCAATCAGGAATAGTGTGGGCATTCAAACGTCGCCAGAATAAGTCACTAATAACTAATTTTGTGTTTTGTGGCTTAGCTTTTAATTCTTGTCCGACAATAATAATATTTTTATTAGTACCAGGCAAAATAAAGCCACTACCACAAAAAATATTTGTATCATCACTCGCCTGCAAGCAATAATTAAAAGTACCAGTGTGTTTTAAATTTGAATTAGTTAAAGGAATTAAAAAATCATACTCACCCTGCACCGAAAAAGTTGAAATGGAGCCGATCACCAGATCTTTCGGACTATTCACATCACGATAAGTGTTCAGATCAACTTGATAACTGGTTATTTCATTTAACAAATTTTTGTCCGCCTGTCGCCCATATAAAAAGTAATAGGCGTAATTATAGATCGAATAAACAAACATTAAAGCTGAGATAGCTATTAAGGCAATTATAATAAAACGCCAAATGCGCTTTCTATTTAAAGACAACCATAAACCAAATTTCATTTTGTTTAAGGTCATACCTTCTAAATCCTCGTATTTATTTAAATCTAAATCTTTTTTGACGCTATCCTTATCTGACATATTTATGTTATAATTAAGAATATTCTAATTATATCATAAATATTTAACTTTATAAACCAAGTCTATGTCAAAAATTTCTATTCCACTTTCTGTGCCTAAACGTCAACATGACGTTTATTTAAAGAATTATAAATTAGCCACTAAGAACACTGGGCATCTATTTTTATTTGCCGGCGATCAAAAAGTAGAACATTTAAACAATGATTTCTACGGAGCTGGCATTAGCCCAGAAGACAATAATCCTGAGCATTTATTTCAAATTGCCGCTCAAGTTCCGGGAGCAGTTTTAGCTACTCACATTGGTCTGCTTGCTCATTATGGACAAGACTACAAACAACTTCCTTTCATTCTTAAAGTAAATGGCAAGAGTCCACTTAATTTAAAAACTGATGACTCCTTTAGCTCAACTTGGTTAGATATGGATAAGTTTATACGCTTTAAAACTCAAAGCAATCTTAAGATTGTTGGATTGGGCTACACTGTTTACTTAGGTAGCACTCAAGAAGCACAAATGCTAAAGGAAGCAAGCGAAATGATTGCGGTTGCCCATCAAAATGGAATGTTGGCTATTATTTGGATGTATCCTCGTAATTCTAAGATCAAAAACGAAGATAATCCACACTTGATTGCTGGTGGTGCTGGTGTAGCTGCTTGCCTAGGAGCAGACTTTGTTAAAGTTAAATATCCATACAAACTAGCCACCACTGATAAAAAGGCTGAAGTATTTAAAGAAGTAATAGCTGCTGCCGGCAGAACAAAGGTTATTTGCGTTGGGGGTAGTAAACAAAACGCCGCTTCCCTCTTAAAACATTTAAGTAGACAGCTAAAAACTGGATCTTCTGGTCTCGCTCTTGGCCGTAATATGCATCAACGCTCATTGAAAGAAGCCAGCGCTCTAGGTAAAGCGATTGTCGCCATACTTCATCATAAGGCCAGCTATCAAGAAGCTCTTAACATTTTAAAAGCTAAGCCCAAAGCTAAGAAAAACAGTAAAACAAAAGGTAAAATACTTGGTATTTTTTCTCTTTAAATAATAAGCAAATTATCTCAATCGATAAAAGCGGGTTAGACCCGCTTTTTTGTATCAAAGCAAGGAGGAGCGATAAAAATTAGATAAAAAAAGACCCTGCGAGTTATTAAACTACAGGGCCTATGATAAGAATTTGCTAGTTTGTTTAGCTTATCTTATCTTTGTTTTCTTCATTCTCCTTAGATTTATAAGGAATTTCTTCTGGGTAATAATTTACATACCAGCACCACCAAAGATATTTGGTGATAAATTTTTTTGTTTTTTCTGAAAATGCCATAATACTTTTTGTTTTAATGAACTGATTGAATGATTTATAAAGAGTGTAGCATTATTTCCAGAGCTTGTCAATACCTTTAATATACCTATTTCCAGGGTGAGATTCGAAGCAAGGAATGTCCTGCCCTAAATATTATTTAATAATAGCTAAATTTCTGTAATAATACAAAGAAAGGTGGTAAAAAATTGCTACATCCTATTTTTTTGCATAATAAAAATCCAGATCTAAATAGATACGGGATTAAAAAAAATAAGAATGTGACAATAAAAAAAACAGCCATTAAAATGACTGCTTGAGATTTTTAGAGTTAATTGCCATTGATGTTAACTCAATCTTTATTAACTTCAACAGTGGTATGGATGTCAGACTCATTTCCATCTTTATCGACACAAGTAGTCGTATGAATGTGAGGATCATCTTCTGTTCCTTTACCAGAACCAGTAATTATAGCTCCACCACCACTATCGTCTTTACTTTTACTAACCCCTCCGCCATCAATTTTTGTTCCCATTACATACTCCTTTCTTTTTTTGTTAAATTAACTATTAATTAAAGAACAAACTATTTATTGAAATACTGCTCTTAATTAAAAGTATACCTTAAAAAAAATAAATGTCAAAATATGCACACTACATTCTGGCCCTAATCTTAATTAACTAAAAACCTTTGTCTAGTATACAAATAAATATCTAAGAATCTACGGTAAAAAGCGACACAATTTAATTGAAAACATAATCTATAATCATGTTTTTTAACAAAAAATAAACTAATGCTAGCTTATTTTTAGATACTCCCCAAATTACATATTTTCAGAACTATTCAATATATTCTCTGTCATTAAAGTTAGTTTAAACAAATTAAAAACCCTGAAACTGTATTAGTTAGTTTCAGAGTTTACATTTTTTTACTAAAAACACCAAATAAAAAAGGGAATTTAATAATTAAATTCCCCAGTAATCTCTTCTCTCATTTCGGAATGCTGTTTATTTGCTATTCCTAATCAAATTAAAATGCCCTGATTTAATATCTAAAACGGTGATAATCAAGCATCACCATGAACATTATTGTCTTTAGCGACAAGGAGCTAAAGTTCTAATCTCAACCCAGTCCCACCTAAGGGTATAATCTTCTTTAATCCATTCCCAATTTTCATCATGAGGAGACGGTAGAATGTGACACCAAGCATCAATATCAAGCCTACTTATAATTACAGAGTCTAAATTATTAAAATCATAAGAAAATCTTCTATGATATTTTTTTATCAACTCATCCATTCTATAAGATGAATAAATTTCGTTTTCTGTTCTTACACCATCATTATTGTGGTAATAAAATGTGAACTTTCTTAATTCGCTTAATTCAACATCATTTTCTTTTTTTAACTCTTCTTTTTTAACTTCTCTGTTACAAGAAAAAAAAGAAATAGAAAAAATAGATAAGCATAAAAGTACAATAATTTTTTTCATGTTCATTAATTTTTGAAGGTTCAAAATCACTAATTTAACTGTGATAACAGTATACCACAAGACATACTTTATGTCAATAGCTCCCGAGGTGGGATTCGAATGGAATATTGGTGATTTAGATATAAGAAAAAAGGCCCTTATAAATTCATAAGGACCTTGTAATTTTTAAATTACTTTTTTATTTATTTCTGTTTTTGTTTCTCTAAAAACTTTTTAAGCTCCTCAGAATCAACATTCTTCATTGCATCCGATCCCAAAAGAGTTTGTTTTATTTCTTCTTTATCAACTCTATTAATCTCTATCTTCGCCTTTTTCGTGTTTTCCAATAAACGTGCTTGTTCAGGATTTTCATCTACAAATTGGATTCCATGAACGTCAAGTTTATCAATTTGAATAACAGCTTCTTTGGTATCTAAATAAGTAATAGATACACTTTGTCCAGCTTGTAAGTAAAGAATTTCTAAAGTCTTATCAGTATAAGAGCAAGTAAAACTTTTATTAATTCCTTTCAATAGAAAGGTAAAAATCTGACGTTGTCCCATCTCCAGTGTTTTTCCAACCATGAAAACTATACCATCTAAACTCATTATTTGGCTTTCTTCTCCGTTGGGAGCATAACGTCCGCCGCCACTTATAAGAGATGAACGATAATTAGACAAAACTTCTCCTAAATTATTCCCCTTAGCATTAATATCCTTGTTGGACATACTAACCAAGGAAACACCCTTAAATTGTCCTTCATAGGTAATAGGACAAACATAGGTAATAACACCATAAATGTTATACGGGACTAATTCTGTAGTTCTATAACCATCAAAGTTTTTCCACAAACTAATTGCTGTTTTTTTAGCAATCCTTTCTGTAACTCCATTGGCTTTGTAAAATACTGTTTTTCCAGTTTTACCATCACTAAGAGAAAAACCCGTCAAAGCTTGGTCGCCTGGATTTGAACTTGTCCAACCACTAAACCAGCTACACTTACCATTATCATAGGTAAGATACCAGCCATCAGTTGTTTCTTGTGATTTATCATCATGCCAAAAAGCATACCAATAACCACATTTAGCGTATTTTCCAAATTTACCCAATTGATAATCAAGATTTTTAAGTGGTATTCCACGATCAATCCAATTCCACTCAGGTAAACTCAAACTATCTTTCTCAATAAATTGAAATTTTCCAGTTTGAGGATCCATTAAAACAATTCCTATAAAAACTTTACCAGCATACCCCCAACTTCTTTCCATAATAGAAGCGGTATAATAAGGTTTCCACTCATCATTGACCTCAAAGGTCCAATCTGTAATGATAGCCTTACCATAACCATTATGACGTAATAATCTTTTAGGCTCATACTCATAGCATGAGGATAAAGAATACCTAATCATAATAGGATTACCATTTTTATCCGTTTGTACAGCTTGTGGCTCTGCTTTAGGATCTTCAGCAGATACTCTTAA
>Ga0307992_1001474_pt1 | contig 13872 bp, 12 predicted proteins | sample EllFjometagen133_FD_203162 | JGI IMG/M metagenome (GOLD analysis project Ga0307992, IMG submission 203162) | Marine microbial communities from Ellis Fjord, Antarctic Ocean - #133 | ecosystem: Environmental > Aquatic > Marine > Unclassified | place: Southern Ocean | collected 2014-10-08
TTTAATAAGGTCTTCTAGTTCCTTTTTTATTCTATATGCAATCATTCCAGGTGGATAATTTTTAATTAAATATATTTCTGAGTTGTTTTTGGAATCTTCTTCTTTACTTGGCGGATAATAAATATATTCTTTTCTGATTCTTTTTTTTGTTGGATTATTAAGATCAAATTTATCTACAATTGTGTGAAAATATTTAATAATAACTTCTGTGCAACGAGAACAAAAACGAAGTGTATGACTTTCAAATTTAGTATTTGATTTTTCATATTTCTTTCTGATATGAGAAGGTGAAGACCCCTTAAAAAGATACAAAGCTTGATCGTCATCTCCAACAATAACCATTTCATTTTCTTTAGAAAGAATGTCAATAAATTTTGACTCTATTTCATTAAAATCTTGAAACTCATCCACGAGAATTAAATCAAATCTAGGAATTCTATCGGGATATTTATGACATATACCATTAGCATAAAAGATGACATCATCTTTTCCTATAGTTTTATAATGTTTTTGTTTCTCTTTATAATTTTTATCTCCTATTTTAAAACTATCAATTCCTTCTTTCTTTAAATCTTCTTTAATTATTTTATATATATCTGGATAGTATTGCCATCCCTTTAATGAATTTAAAACAAATTCCCTAGCAAATCCATGCATAGTCATGGTTTTAGCAAGGCCGCAAAGATCATCTGCAAGAGCATCTCCTAATTTTCCGACAAATGTAATTGCAAGAAAATTCTTTTTCCCTTCTTCTTTCTTTTTTCCAATTAATTCTTTAAAAAGAAAAGTTTTACCAGTCCCTGGACCAGCTACAATAACTTTATGTAGACGTTTTGATTCTTTTATTTTTTCTACATCAATTTTTCTTTCTTCGGCATAATTCATGTAAAATTATTTATTATTTTTAAAAAAGTCTTTCAATGTATCTCGAGCTAGCACGAAATGACTGGCCAATTCGAGCTAGAACCATCTTTATCTCAAGCCCAGCAAGGTCTTTTTAGTATATTTTTATTATTATATAACGACGGGTCTCGAGCAAGCTATAGATGGGGGGAAGTTGGACTTCCACCACTCTTACAGTGCTCGATCTGTCTATGGAATCATCAAATAAAGAAGTTATGTAACTAAAAACTTATTATTTCTTATTTCCCCTTATTGCAAAGGCAGTCAATAATCCAATTATAATAATTAAAGCATCTCCAACAAGTAAAAATTTGTAAACTTCGGGGCATTGTTTAATTGTTAATTCTTGATTTTTAAGACAATTTCTACAATCCTTTATCTGAATAGAAAAGCCCAACTTTCCTACTCACTTGCGTCTTCGTATCTTTTAAGTTTATACAATTAAAAAATTGCTAGAAATAGTTCGTTTCGTCTCGTAAACTAATATATCCATTTCTTGAAACAATAATATGGTCTGCTACTGTTATTCCAATGATTTTCCCTGCCTCTATTAGACGTTTCGTTGTTTTAATATCGCTATCTGATGGCTCAATATCTCCGGAAGGATGATTATGTGCTACCACAATGTATGATGCGTGTTTTTCTATTGCTTTATTAAATACCTCTCTTGGATGTACTAGGCTTGCATTCAAAGTGCCCACAGAGATATCATCGACTATCAAATTATTCTTTGTATCAAAAAACATTACAATAAAATATTCCTTTTTCTTTTTTCCTATTTTTTCTTTCAGGTAATTAAAAATTTCTTCTGAGGAATTTAATTTTAAGGATTGTTTAATTTTTTCTCTAGAATATTTTTCATAAACAGCTTGAAACAGTTTTAAACCAAAAATATTAGATAATCCGATACCTCTGATTTGTTGAAGTTCGTTTGTGGACGCGTCCAACACATTGTTAAATCCTTTAAATTTTTTAATGGCATCCTTCGCGATGCTCTTACAGTCTTTACGTGGAGTACCTAAAATTAAAAGAATCTCAATAATCTCATAATCCTGAAAACCAGCTAATCCTGACTTTAAAAATTTTTCTCGTAAACGTTTTCTGTGTCCTTCGCTTTTATGTTTTTGTTTTTTATCAATCATCTATTTATAAGTATTCAAGGATGTTCCATCTGAAATATTATTGTATGTTTTATTACTTTTTTTAAACATATTTTTAAAATATTCTCGTGTTTCTGTGTCTTCCGAATAAACATAACAGCCCCTCATACCACGAGTCATCAATGTTCGATACGTGTTTTTAATTATCCTATCTGCTATTTTTTGTGCATAATCAATCCCCTTCTCTCTTGCTAATTTTTTAATGCCCTTCAAAGAATGATCGCTCAAAGCGCGCGCTTGGTAATTAGTTTTAACTTTATTGTCTCTTACTATAAAATCAGAACCGATAATAACGCCAACGTAATCAAGCTCTAAACCCTGGCATGTATGTATACAGCCTACTTCAGAAACTGATTTTGGATGGATTATCCACGCCTGTCCATGCTTTGTTAAATTCCAACGAGCTTTATAGCTATTTATCTCTATATCAAAAAGGTTTGGATTTTTTTTGGATATCCATTTCCATGTGTAACCAGCAACTAGTCTAGATTTATTGTTTTTACTATTTAACTCTTTTATTATATTGTGTAATATTTGAGGATCATCAAATACCCTGAAGTCATAATCGATGTCTTCCATAGAGTAATTAGCGGTCTGGTGAATTTGTAATATATGATCGAGCCACGCTAAGTATCCGTTAGAGCCATTACATCTAAATTGTGAAGCAAGTTTCACAATTTTTGAACTAACTCCAAGCTTATTTGCCCATTGCACGATCGATTTTACATCACCTATATCTTTTATGGTAACTTTTTGATCTTCGTCTACAAAAAATATCGAAAACTTTGATGCGTTGATTAATTCTTTAATCTGATTTTCTCCTTCGTTTCCATAAAAACCACCTTTCTCGTTTAATCTATGAGCTTCATCTACTATTGCAATGTCAATTGTATTTGCATCAATATTCTGATATCCGCTAGACCCCTTAAAGAGATTGCGAAACCTAGTGGGTCTCATGGTTCCTGTTAATTTTGCTTCAAAAACACTTCTCGGGGCAGCATTTCTTGTTATGTACTGTGCAAACATTCGCTTATTTGTTAACTCTGAAAGTAAATTAATCGCTATAACAGATTTTCCAGTTCCTGGACCACCCTCAACAATTAAAACCTGTTTATTGTTTTTTGTTACACTTTTAGCTATAGAAAGTGCTTTTTCGTAAACAACTTTTTGATCATCTAATAATATAAATTCTCTGTTCCCTTGTAACATGGATGCCAAAGAGTCAGCAAGAGCTTTTGATGGTTTTATTTTTCCATTTTCAATTTCATATAATATATTTTGATCACTATATTTAATATGTTGTTTTATAAAATTATGCAATTTTTGTGAATCTGAACGAAAAAAAAGTGGTGCCTTTTTTATGTATTCCTGATATCGACTATCTGTAATCTCTGAATCTTTTATATAATTATGCAAATATACACATGGTTCTAAATTAATAGAACCATCCTGAACACTTGAATTATAATCTTGAAGAAAGGTAGCGTATGACCATACCTGATATGATGGATGGCTGACTTCACGAATGCCACCAGCTACAAAAGTTTTAACAACTCCGTCCATGTCTGTTGCGTCTACAGATTGCCATTGTTTTAATTCTATAATAACTGCGTTTTTCTTTTTTTTATAATTTAAACCCGTAATAATAAAATCAATTCGTTTTGATGTTTGAGGAATGTTATATTCGATTGCTATACCTGTATCGTCTGGGATGTCTTCATAATCAATAACATTTCGCATATATGGTAAGGAGTTTCTCCATGAAGCAATCTCGCGAATACCTGTCGAATGACCGGTCTCTCGTACAAATGAACTCAATATTTTATCGTCTATTTGATTGGAGATAACATCGTTTATAAAATCTTTTTTTGTTGATGAATAGATAATCATTTAATATTATAAATTTGTATATTTAGTGCTTACGCCCTTTGCTTTTTCCACTGGATATTTTTTATTAGATTCGTCCAACTTTTTTTCAGTCGCTTTCAGCAAATCAATATTTAAATTATCTGCCAACAATATTAAATAGTTCAAAACATCTGCAAGTTCGTCCCCGATTTCTTTTTTGTTTTTTTTTACATAACTTTCAATTTCGTGTCTATTTTTCCATTGAAAATGTTCTAACACCTCACTTGCTTCTAGAGAAATCGAAATAGCCAAATCTTTTGATGTATGAAATTGTTTCCAATCTCGTTCATCCCTAAACTCTAATATTTTTTTTGTAATATTTTTAATTGAATCCATATAATTTATTATTAAATATTGTGCTTTTGTTCATTATTAGTTAAAATTTATTTTTTTTATTTTATATTTTTAAGTCCCTTTTTAATATTTATATTTTTTCTAAAAATCTGTTAGGGTCATTTTTGGCGATGTTAGGAGATTTAGAATAAGGTTAATTTTCTCTAAGAAAAAAGCGATTTTAAAACTTTTTCAAACCCAGGCAGTAAATCAAAGTTTTTCGCCTCCTCAACTTTTATCCATTTATAATTTTGGGCTTCCCAATCCAATTTAATCTTATTGCTTTTTACATCAACTAAAATTGGATGGACAATCCACGTTTTGCTATATTTTTTCTCTTCTTGGTCAAAAATTGCTCCTCGGTGAATTGAGACAATATCGTCCATTCCAATACCTAATTCTTCTTGTAATTCTTCTTTTACTTTTTCTTCTATGCTTTTTTGGTCATCAAGAAATCCAGAAATGCCATTCCAAAAATTTGGGTACAAATTCATTTTTGAATTCCTTTGCACGATTAAAATTGTATTCTTATGCCTAACAACACAATTAACAACAGGAGCATAACGAATCTTTGTATAATCCACTTGTCCTTCTTTTGCTTTAAATATTGGTATATCTTTTTGCATTTTCTTATCTTCTACCATTCTTCTATCTTAATTCCGATTTGCTTCTTAGTAAAGCTTATCGGCTTTAACAAAAACAAAAAACAGCCCAAAGGCTGTCTTTTTGATTGTGCCCCGCGCAGGGCTCGAACCTGCAACATCCTCCTTAAAAGGGAGTTACTCTACCATTGAGTTAGCGGGGCAGAATAATCAATGATTTTTATCAGTAATAATTACAATCCTTGTTTACGCAATTCTCTTAATGAATCTTTTTGCTTTCTAGTCAATCGCTTTGGAATATCTACTGTTATTCCAACATAAAGATTACCTTTGCCATAACTGGAAAATCTTGGAACTCCTTTTTGAGATATTCTAAAAACCTTTCCTGGTTCTGTACCAGCTGGCACCTTTAGATATGATTTTTTGCCTTTTTCTAAACTTGGAATTTCTACTTGGTCGCCTAAAACAATCTGCGAAAAACTAACAGGCACTGTTGCATATAAGTCATCTCCTTTTCTTTCAAAAACAGAATGATGTTTTACAAAAACCCTTACAAACAAATCTCCAGCCGTGCCATTTTTCTTCCCGACATCTCCCTCTCCTCTAAATTTCATCACTTGCCCAGAATCAACCCCAGGAGGAATTGTAATATCTATTTTTTGATCACTTTTAATGCGACCCTCGCCATGACATACATTACATGGCTTTTCAGGAATATTTCCTTCACCATGACAAGTTGGACAAACAGTATTCTGCGTCATAGTCCCAAAAATTGTTTTCCTAATTTGTTGGACATGACCTTCTCCGCGACAAGTTGAACATTCTTTAATTTTCGTCCCCGGTTCAGCGCCATCTCCTTTGCAACGGGAACATACTACATATTTAAAAATAGAAAACTCTCGTTTTTGAGAAAACAAAACATCTTCCAATTTAACTTCAATATCTAACTGAATATCGTTTCCTCTTCTTAGATCTTCTTTTCTCTGTTGTTTTTCATTGCTGAAAAATTCCTCAAAAATATCACCTAAATTTTCAAAATTAAATCCAGACCCTCCTGCTCTAGCTCTTTGCCCGAAAGACCCAAAATCAAAACCAGGAGCTCCTCCAGCTGAACCGCCTTGTCCCATATTATCAAATGTACTTCCAAATTGATCATACTGACTTTTCTTCTGTTCATCTGAAAGCACCTGATAGGCCTCATTTATCTTGTGGAACTGCTTTTCGTCCCCACCTTTATCAGGATGATGTTTATGGGCTAAGCGTCGAAAGGCCTTTTTAATCTCAGGTTGAGAAGCCTCTCTAGAAACGCCTAAAATCTTATAGTAATCTTCTGCCATTGATGTTGGTTAAAATTAATCTTTTTTCTCTTGATCGTCTTTTTCCTCATTCTTCTCTTCGTCTTTTTTCTCTTCTGTTACCTCTCCTTCCTCTGTCTTTGCTTCTGCTTTTGGCTCTTCTCCTTTCTTGTCTTCCTGCTTGGACTGTTCTTCCTGTTTTTGTTTATAAAGCTCAGCTCCTGCTTTTTGAATAATCTGAGAAAGCTCTTCGCTCAATTTCTTTATTTCTTCTATATTATCACTTTCTTTAATTTTCTTCAATTCTTCCATTTTTTCATTAACTTCTTTTTTAACCTCATCAGGGATTTTGTCTTTCGCATCATTCAGAGTTCTTTGACAACTATAGATTAGTGTTTCTGCTTGATTTTTTACTTCAATTAATTCTTTCTTTTTTTTATCTTCTTCTTGGTGAAGCTCAGCTTGCTTTTTCATTTTTTCTACCTCCTCATCAGATACTCCACAAGAACCCTCAATCTTAATGGATTGTTCTTTGCCTGTTCCCTTGTCTTTGGCAGAAACCTGTAAAATTCCGTTTGCGTCAATTTCAAAGATAACTTCAATTTGAGGAATACCTCGAGGAGCCGCAGGAATGCCGTCTAGAATAAATCTGCCTAACTGCTTGCTATCATTAGCCATTGATCTTTCTCCTTGCAAAACTCTAATCTCTACTGATGGTTGACTATCCGCTGCAGTAGAAAAAACTTGGGCTTTAGAAGTTGGAATAGTAGTATTTTTAGCAATAAGAACAGTATTTACTCCGCCTAATGTCTCTATTCCTAAAGAAAGAGGAATAATGTCTAAAAGCAAAACATCTTTCATGTCTCCCTGTAATATGCCTGCCTGAACTGCTGCTCCTGCTGCTACAACTTCGTCTGGATTAATGTCTTTTCTTGGCTCCTTACCTAAAAGATTCTTGATTTCTTCCTGTATTTTAGGCATTCTTGTCTGTCCCCCGACTAAAATTATCTCATCAATATCTTTGGTTTCGAATTTAGCATCTTTAAGCGTTTTTTTCACTAATTCAATAGAAGAAATAATATATTCTCCAACCATTTCTTCAAATTTGGCTCTAGAAAGCTTGTAATCCAAATGTTTAGGTCCAGAAGCATCGGATGTCACGAAAGGAAGATTAATATCAGTTTCTAAAGCGCTAGAAAGTTCTATTTTTGCTTTTTCGGCCGCTTCTTTCAGTCGCTGAAGGGCTAATTTGTCTTCAGACAAATCAATGCCCTGATCTTTCTTAAATTGAGTCACTAACCAATCAATAATTTTTTGATCAAAGTCGTCTCCTCCCAAATGAGTGTTTCCATTGGTTGCCTTAACTTCCACGGTGTCTTCACTAACATCTAAAATTGAAATATCAAATGTTCCACCACCAAAATCATAAACAACAATCTGTTGTTCTGCTTTTTTTGTCAAACCGTAAGCTAAAGCAGCTGCGGTTGGCTCATTAATCACTCTCCTTACTTTAAAACCAGCAATCTCTCCAGCTACCTTGGTTGCCTTTCTTTGAGAATCGTCGAAATAAGCAGGACAAGTGATAATTGCCTCTTCAATTTTTTCCCCAAGCCTATCTTCAGCATCGTTCTTCAATTTCTGTAAAATCATTGCTGATATTTCAAATGGCTGATACCATTTTTCTCCCATTTTTATTTCTACTCCTCCATCTTTTGATTCTCTTATATCATAAGGCAAAAGCTTTAAATCTTTTTTAACTTCTGCGTCAGAAAATTTACGGCCTATCAATCGCTTAATAGAAAAAACAGTATTTTCTGGATTAGTAATTTGCTGTCTCTTAGCTAAAACACCTACTAATCTTTCGTTGTTTTTGGTAATAGCAACGATTGAAGGAGTAGTTCTTGCTCCTTCTTTGTTGTTTATAATATTCGGTTCTGCGTTGACAATTGAAGCCATTGCACAATTAGTTGTTCCTAAGTCAATACCTAAAATTTTGGACATGAGTTTAAATTCTTTTAATTATTAATTACTAATTTATTTCCCGAAACCTTTACTTTTGCTGGACGAATAAGTTTATTGTTCAATTTGTATCCTTTTTGGATAATCTTTAAGATTATTCCCTCCTCTTTTTTTTCGTCTTCCTCTACGTCAACAACTTCGTGAAAATTAGGGTCAAACTTTATCCCTTCTTGAGTTTCTAGTTCTTGAATTCCTTGATTTTTTAAAAAATCTTCAAAATATTTTTGGATTTGCAAAAAACCTTGCAAAACAGGAGATCCTTTGTCTTTCTGACTAATCCCTGCTTGCGCACTTTCAAAATAATCTAAAATAGATAATAACTCTAATACCCAGCCCTCTTTCTCAAAATCAATAAGCTCTTTAAATCGATCTCCTTGTTCTCTTTTGTAATTCAAAAAATCCGCTTTGCACCTTTGTGCATGAGCTAAATATTCTTCTTTCTCTTTTTTTATTTCTTCTACTTTCTTATGTAATTTTTTAATTTCTACTTGCTCTGTTTTATCTTTTTTCTTCTTGGTTTTAGATTGCATTGTGATATGTTTAAAAAAATTAGTGATTTTATTTTACACCGATAAACCTATTTGTCAATGATTGACAAAACCAAAGAATTAATGTTTTATTCCGAGGACGAATTTCGTATTTTGATATTTATAATTGACTATCATGCTCCTTTAATATAGTATTAATCAATCAAGTAAGACCAAAGGAGGAAAAAATGTTACATCACAAACCGCGTACTGTTGCCCTAGCAATACAATTTATAGAAAGTAGAAAGACGCTATTGGAAGAAACAAGAACATTGACTTCATCATGCCCACAGATGAGTTGTCATCGAGAAATAGCGGCTTTAGTAGAAAAGGTCAGAAAAGAAACAGAAGACGAGATACATGAACTTTATTATCTGGCAATCGGGGGCTCTGACGAAGGCACTCCAGAGAGAGAAAAGACAGAGGACGAGATAGAGAAACCCCAGAAACCGAAAATCGAAACCTCCACAGAAGAAAGTTAACCTAATTGTTCTTTTCTCTTCCCTCCGCCCGCGCTTGCGTGGACGGAGGATTTTTTTCCACTATGATTATCATTATGTTATTGCTATAATAATATAATGTGGAAAATAAATAAAAAGGTTATTATTCTTTTGGGAATTATTCTTGTAATAGCTGGCTTTTTACGACTCTATGCTTTAGACACTACCCCTCCCGGACTTTACCCTGATGAGGCAATGAACGCTAATGATGCTTTAACTAATCCTGGCAAGGTCTTTTATCCAGAAAACAACGGTAGAGAAGGGCTATATATGAATTTGGTAAATTTAAGCTTTAAAATTTTTGGCCCTAGTCCATTTTCTTTACGATTTGTTTCTGCTATCATCGGAATCTTTACTATTTTAGGACTATATCTTTTATCTAAAGAATTATTTCAAAATCTAAAGTTTAAAACCGAAAATTCTAATTTACTTGCCTTGTTGGCAAGTTTTTTTCTTGCCATTTCTTTTTGGCATATTAATTTTTCAAGAATTGGTTTTAGAGGAGCTTTTCTGCCCTTTGTACTCGTATTCTGTTTTTATTTCTTCTTTCAAGGATTAAGAAAGAAAAATATGTTTCAGATTATTATTTCTGGAATATTTTTCGGTTTGGGCTTTTATACTTATTCTTCTTTCCGTTTAGCTTTTTTAATTTTGCCATTTATTGTTATCCCCTACTTCTTTCTTTTCAAAAAGGAAAAAGAATTAAAAAAGTTTTTTCTTTGCGCTTTTTATTTTATCATCTCTGCAATCATAACATCTCTGCCCTTGTGGCTATATTTTATTTCTAATCCATCCGACTTTCTTGGTCGTCTCGGGCCAATTTCTATCTTTGCTCAAGACAGTGTTGTCAAATCATTTTTTATAAGCTTAATAAGGCATTTAGGAATGTTTAATGTTTCTGGCGATTTCAATTGGAGACATAATTTATCTGGCTCCCCTCAACTCCTATGGCCTATAGGTATTTTATTTTTAATCGGATTCATATTCTCTTTTAAAAAATTATTATCTTCTTATAAAAATAGAAATTATCAATCGCTTTCTGTTTATTCCTTTCTTTTTGGGTGGTTCTTTGTAATGATTCTTCCTGGCGCATTGACATATGAGGGTCTTCCTCGTTCTTTGCGAACAATTGGAATTATACCAGTTGTTTATATTTTCGCTGCATTGGGTGGATATTGGCTTTTCAAAAAAGTAAAAACTAATAAATGGCTTGACTTAAAGCCAAAAAATAAATTTCTTAAATTTTTTCTTTATTTTATTATTTCCTTCTTGTTCTTTAGTTTATTCACGGCTCAATTTCAAAAATATTTTGATACTTGGGCAAAAAATCCCAATGTGACTGGCGCTTTTACTGAAAGATTTGTAGATATTGGTACAACGCTTAATTCTTTGCCTAACGAAATTGAAAAATATATTATTGTTAATGAGGGAGGCACAGCAGTTCCTTATCCTGATGGTCCCCCTGTTTCAGCTCAAACAATAATGTTTATTGAAAGAATGGAATATGGCGAATTACGAGCTAGTTACTTAAAGCTGGAACAAATAAATCAAATCCAAATGGGAGATAAAAAAATCATTATTGTTCCTATGCGCTTTGATGATATAATATCAAATCTATTAGAAAAATCTTTTCCTAATGGTTTAATAAAAATAATTAATAATGTAAAAATTTATGAAATTAACTAATAGAACCACAAATATAATTGCTATTATTCTTTTGGGGATATGTTTTTTCTTGAGCTTTCTGAGTATTAGAAATATGTCTCTGACAATGGATGAAAAAGCTCATATTCCATCTGGATACTCCTATTTAAAGTTTCAGGATTATCGTTTAAATCCAGAACATCCTCCATTGGCCAAGGACTTATCTGCGATTCCACTTTTATTTTTAGATCTTAAGTTTCCAACTGAACATTCTTCCTGGACCAACGATATTAATGGCCAATGGGAATCAGGAGATCAATTTATTTTCAAATCAGGCAATAACGCTGATGAAATTATTTTTTGGTCCCGCATCCCAATGATTCTACTTCTCTTGCTTACTGGTTGGTTTATTTTCTTTTGGGTCAGAAAACTGGGAGGCAATAAGCCAGCTCTTTTGGCTTTAACTCTGTTTTCATTCTCTCCTTCATTTTTGGCTCACGGGCGACTGGTAACCACAGATGTAGCTGCTGTTTTTGGATTCTTAATTGCTACTTATTTCTGGCTCAAATTTCTAAAAAACCCATCTGGTAAAAATGTTTTCATCGCAGGAATAACCTTTGGCATAGCTATGTGTTTGAAATTCTCTCTCGTACTTTTGGTTCCTTCTTTAGGACTGGTTACTATTATTTACGCATGGTTGCAAGGCAAAAAGATAAAAAATGTTCTAAAATACATCGGTCTAGCTGTTGTTGTTGGCTTGGTAGGATTATTTTCAATTATCTGGCCATTATATCAACTCCATATTATAAACTATCCAGTGGAACAACAAGTCAATGATATGGAAACAATTTTGGAAGATACTGCTATAAACAACTTCTTTATACAAGGCGCTAGAAACCCAATGATGAGACCTATCTCGCAGTATGCCTTTGGTTTATTAATGGCAACAAGCAGGGTCGCCAGAGGAAACACTGTCTATTTCCTTGGCAAAGTTACAATTAACTCATGGAAAGAATATTTTCCAGTAATGTATCTTTTGAAAGTTCCTTTAGCATTTCATGTTTTGACTCTTTTAGCTATTGGTTTCTGGTTATCAGCAATGAAAAAAACAAACTTTTTGAAAAAAATTGGAAAACGCTTTAAAACTTGGTTTTCTAACCACTTAGCTGAATTTTCTTTGCTTGTTTTATTCATTATATACTGGGGGACCTCTATCGCTGGAAATCTTAATATCGGGGTAAGACATATCTTGCCCATATTCCCAATAATGTATATTTTGGTATCCCTTAGATTCTTTCGTTCTACTGATAAAATGAAAAAACAGCCGAAATTAATTCTTAGCTGTTTACTTGGTATCTTAATGGCTTGGTATATAATTTCTTCTGTTTTGGCTTTCCCTTATTATATTTCCTATTACAACGAATTAGCCGGGGGTTCTAAAAATGGTTATAAGATTGCAGTGGACTCAAATTATGACTGGGGTCAAGATCTAAAACGATTAGCAGATTTTATAGAAGAAAAAAATATTGAAAAAATTAATGTTTCTTATTTCGGTGGCGATAATACATTCTACCGATTAGGAAACAAATTAAATCAGGCATGGGTAGATGAAGATCAAGAGAAAAATAAAGGATGGATTGCTATTTCAGCCACTCTTTTGCAGGAAAGACGAGCCATCGCAGTTCCGGGATATGACAGAGACGCAACCGTTATGAATTGGCTTAATGACTACGAACCTATCCGCATCGGCAACTCAATCTTCGTCTATTATATAGATTAATATTTAATCACAGAGAAAAAAGAACAACAGGGGTTTGCCCTATTACATGTTCCTACTTTTTCGGATTATTTATAGAAAATTTTGTCAAAACGGAGATCAATATATTCTAGTTCATCTATTTCGGACAATGCTTCATCTCTTAAAAACAAAATTAAGTCCTCAACTTGTAAGGGAGGACTTTTTTGCGGAGAAAAATAAAGAATTAAATTATTCTCTGTTCTTGCCTCCACTTTTGAGGGAAAAACTTTAAATTCTTGAATTGCAATATTTCCCCTTTCTTTTAATTCAGCATAAATCAAAGAAATAAATTCTAATAATTCTTGATCTAAAAGTTTATCTTTTTGGATTATTTTATGTTCAAAAAAAATAATCGGCAAATCTTTCTGCGCTGTTTCTTTGGCAATTGTTTGAAAGGCAAATCCTTGATTATCTGTTAAAAAACATTCTTCTTCTGAACAAGAAAGCGCCTTAGCTTTTTTTTCTTCAATATTTATTGACAATTTATGTAATAATTTCTTTTCGACAAGGATATCTTTAACTGGGAAAAAATTCTCTAATACAAAATTCTTTACTTCTCTCTTCCTTAAAACAAAAATGCTTTTACTTGGAAAAAATAAAATATTTTTCTCTGTTATTTTCTCTATTCCCTCTTTTACTTCTAAAGCATCTACAAAATGCGTTCCTTCCACTGTTACTGATTCTATCTGAAATACTGGTGAAAAAATAAGAAAATAAAAAAGACCCAAAAAAGTTATAATTCCCAAAATAAAAAACCAAAAAAACCGATTTCTAAAAATCGACTTTTTTTTCTTTAAATAACGATATTTTTTGCTGGAATAATATTTTTGTTCTCTAGCCATAACATTAAAATCCTCTTTTTATTTTCCTTGAATGCTCGATAACATAATTCAACCAATATTTTTTAGAAGTTATAAAATCCTGGGTTGCAACATATTCTTGTTTTTCTCCGCCAAAACCCTTTTTAAACAAAGTTAGACCTTTCCACGGATGGTTGATTTTGTTTTCAGGAGCAATTCCCCAAAAACTATAATGTTTTAATCCCCTGTTCTTCGTTTCTTTAATTGCTTCCCATTGAAGCAAATAGCTTACGGGCATTTTGCTGTATTTCCTCAAGGAAGCTCCTTGATGATAAAAAGCACTATTCTGCCAAAAAATTATCATTGCTCCGGCCACTACTTCT
>Ga0307992_1001475_pt1 | contig 13872 bp, 19 predicted proteins | sample EllFjometagen133_FD_203162 | JGI IMG/M metagenome (GOLD analysis project Ga0307992, IMG submission 203162) | Marine microbial communities from Ellis Fjord, Antarctic Ocean - #133 | ecosystem: Environmental > Aquatic > Marine > Unclassified | place: Southern Ocean | collected 2014-10-08
TCCAGGAACATCTTGGCCTGGTTTTGGACCACGAACAGCACTTGACAGCATAGGAAGTGCCCTTGTAGAGTCTCAGGTATATCAAGTACCGTGCGATGGATTTATATCGGCCTACATGTCTACAAATGGATGGGTTCAGTTGTTTTCTGATTCATCCAACCCCCCCATAACATTGATTCAGCATGACAGTGAAGGAGACATGTCCACTAATCGTGCTGATGTGTTTGGAGCCATACCAAAAGGAGATTATTTTATGTTGATAGGACAAGATAGTCCCCTTCCTGGAATAAGTTGGGTACCAATTGGAACAGGTAATCCAGTTCAAGTATAAGATTACATAGTTGTAGGAGATTGATAATATGGGAATTATAAATCATGGAACGCAATCAATTACGTTTCAGTTTAATTTGGCTGCAAAAGCTGAGTATTTCAATAAATTAACACATCGCATACAACCTCCTGGTGTATATTGGGGAGGTCATCTTATTAAAGTGAGTGATTCTATTGTTACACTTACGCCCTTTGCAATAATGATAAATGATGGTGATGAGCAAGTTTCTGTATCTTCTATTGTAGATGCGACATTGTCTGCGGCCACATTGGATAGTGGAGCTATTGATGCAGCTACACCATATTTGGTATTTCGTTGGGTGCGGCTATCCACTATTGCTGCAAATTATGTGGAGGTTCATGCAACTGCAGCCGCACAGCCACTTGATGTGGTCATTGGAAAGATGGTGTTTAGTGGATCCATACTTACAGGGTTTGATTATAGTGATCGTACAGAACCAAGGACACTTGAAAACTGGTTGAAACCAGAAGCCACAGAAACATCTGAATTATATATCTATGTAAGAGGTGGTCAGGTTCAAACAGCTTTGGGCACTACATGGGTAGCAACACAAAAAGTAGGTCCATTTGTTGTGCCCGCATCTCCTAAGTCCAGGAAAGATTTGGTGTATGTGGATACGAGTGGTGCTCTACAGATCTTACAAGGTACAGCTGCTCCTGCTCCTGTAGCTCCTAATTATTTAGGAAAATTGGTTGTGGCTGAGGTTCTTGTAGCAAATGGAGTTGTTGATATTATAGAAAGTGTGATCACAGATGTTCGTTGTCCAATGAATGGGCCAGTATTTCCAGACGAGTCGACAATTACACGAAATGTTACCACAGGGCTGCTTGAAGGAACTAATTTGTCAGCATTTGGTGCACGAACAGCACTTGATAGTCTGGGGAATTTAATTGCTGAGGGAGGAGTATACCAAGTACCAGTTGATGGTTTCATAGCAGCCTACCAGATTAAAAATGGATGGATTCAATTATTTAGTGATGGAAATAATCCTCCCACAACACTGATTCATCAGGATAGTGAAGGAGACATGTCCACCAATCGTGCTGATGTGTTTGGTGCTATTCCTGCGGGGGATTATTTTATGTTAATAGGACAAGATAGTCCTATTCCTGGAATAAGTTGGGTACCAATTGGAACAGGTAATCCTATTAAGATTTCGTAAGGTGATTAATGGGTATCACAATTAAACATGTAACAAGTACGAAGATTATACCACGTACTCGCTCCCAATCCTGTCGTGCCATGGAAATTACGCAGGTTATCGACTCTGGGGCTTGGAAGGGAAGGAAGAAGTGCTTTCTCATCGGAGGGGGACCAAGCCTTAGAGGTTTTGATTATTCACAGCTTAAAGGGTACAATACAATTGCCATTAACAAGAGTTTTCTGGCATATCCCCAAGCTGATATTATGTATGCAATGGATGAACAACTTTGGACAGGGTTCACGCATTCACCGAATCCTGAATGGGTCAAGTTTCGACCCCAGTGGAAAGCATATGAAGGAATTAAACTGTTCTACAAAGCCCAAGGAACACCCTTTCAGTTTGACAACAGTGTTCATTACATCAAGGCGTTAAACCGCAACTGTTTAAGTATGGACCTTGCAGCCGGAATATATGGAGGAACGAATTCTGGTTATGGTGGTCTCATGCTGGCCATAGCACTGGGTTGTTCTGACATTGGGCTCTTAGGTTACGACTTCACTTGTGGCACCACAAACGACAAGACACACCATCATGATGGGTATGTGGGACAAGATGCCACACAACTTGGAAAGAAATTATTAGAATTTAAGAAATGTTTCATAGAAATTGCTCCTGCCATTGAAGCAATTGGAGTATCTATTATTAACTTGAATCCAAATAGTGCCCTTGACTGTTTCAAGAAAGATACCATTGAGAAGTTTTTAAATGAATAAGGAAGACCTACATCTCATTCCTGGGTTTCCAGGATATCATATAAATTTGAAGGGTGAGGTCTGGTCAGAGAAAACCAATAGGTATTTGACTATTGGAAAACATTCTCAAGGATACAGGGAAGTAGGGTTAAACAAGAATAAAAAACAATGTTATTTTATTGTTGCAAGACTTCTGTTAACAACATTTGATCGGCCACCTTTCCCAGGAGAAGAAGCAAGGCATTTAAATGACATTAAATTAGATGATCGCCTTGAAAATCTTGCTTGGGGAACACATAAACAAAATAGTGAGGATATGATTAGAAATGGACGTTGTGCTGTTGGTGAGCGGTGTGGAAATTCCAAGCTATTCTTACTAGATGTAATTAACATCCTTATGTTATGTGGGGAGAATACACAGACACAAACTGAGATCATTAAAATGTATGGAGTAGATCAAGCGCTGATATCCAATATTAAGACAGGAAAACTGTGGAAACACGTTTACACAATATGGAATCAGGAACAATCATGAAAAAAGTAGCATATGTTGTTGGTGGAGGTCCTAGTTTGCTTGGGTTTAATTTTGCACGACTATATGGCAAAGATGTTATAGCAGTCAACCAGGCCATTTTCAATGTTCCGACAGCCAAAGCCTTCGTCACGATGGACTATACATTCATGAGAAAATCAAATATTCAAGGAGGAGGACTTGTAAAAGGCCCGAAGTGGCAGTACTTCACTTCAATTCCTGCGAAGAAATATTTTGTTATCGGTATTCCAATTCAAGACAGACAAAAAATTAGTGCAGATCACTATGTTGATCTTGCACATAATCTCCACTATCGCCTTGGGCTGTTTGATCATGTGGTGGAAGTGGGCGGTTATGGTGGCATAGGTACAGACTTTAATGATTTTCATTGTGGAAGTGAGAGCGGGTATAGTGGATTACAGCTTGCAGTCGTGTTAGGATATACTGAGATTCACCTGCTAGGGTTTGATTTTTATTGCAATGGTAAGCAAACACATTTTCATAATCAATATCCTCTTTTACCTGATTATCAAACAAAATTAGATAGTTATTGTCCAGTGTATGAAACAGCTGCTCAGCGATTACGTGAAATGAATATTGATTTGTATAGTCATTCGGAACACAGTCAATTAAATAAATGGATACCATATATGCCATTGGAGACGTTATGAGAATATCAATTGTAATGACATATCATAATCGTATGCGACAGTTGTATGCTACATTGCGTTCTCTTGTATGTTCTAAATTTAAAGATTTTGAAATAATCATTGTCGATGATGCTTCTCCTATTCCGCCAACTCTCATCGTAGCTCAATTTTTCATGCTAGATATCCATGTTATTACTATCAAAGCAGAGGCGAAATGGTGGATCAATCCTTGCATTCCTTACAATATTGGATTTAAAGAAGCCTGTGGTGACATCATTGTTATCCAAAATCCTGAGTGCTTTCACTTTGGTGGTGATCTTCTTCATTATGTTAATACCCATCTTAAACAGAATGAATATGTATCATTTCCTTGTTATTCTACTACAAAAGAACAGTATATTAAAACTTTCATTCCCACACCAACGTGGTCAGATGATGTGTTAATGGAGAATGTTTCTGAGGGAATCGTTCCGCTACGTCGAGATCAGTGGTACAATCACCCATCAATTCATCCGAAAGGATATCATTTCTGTTCTGCAATTCATCAAAAGGATCTTATTAACATTGGTGGGGGATTTAATGAGGACTTTGCTAATGGATATTGTTTTGATGATAATGAATTCATTACTCGCATTAAGAATAGTTATATGAAAATATCTATGCCTCCCACTAGCTATGGTTTTGTAATTCATCAATGGCATCCAAAAAATTTATTGTATTGTGGTGCTTGTCCGGAGTGGCATAAGAATTTGAACAAGTTTAATAAACTCAAAATATTAAAAGGTTGGAAATGAATACATTAACATTTACAGATATTATAGGATTTAAGATTGCGTTTGGTTGAATAATGTGTTGTGGTTTACTTGTTATAGCAGTATATATTTTTATAGCTATACAATAATGGCGCATAAAAGAGAAAAAAATTAAATCCTTGAAAGGTTGAAAATGAAAGTAACTTTATTAAATGGTGGTAGGAAGATTTGTCTCGAAGAGGATATTATTGTACAGGTGTTGGGAAAAGAATCTGTTACAGTACCTCAGGGTTTTATTTGTGACTATGCTTCTGTTCCTAGGATATTTTGGAACATATTGCCACCTATGGGTATACGATATTCCAAGCCAGCAATCTTGCATGACTACATGTATCGGTATCACCAGGTGCAATTTACACAACTTGATACTCTTGGTTGTATACGAACAATGGTTGTGACCCGTGAGCAGGCTGATAGAACGTTTAAGTTATCATTGAAATGGTATAAAGTTAGAATCTATCGTGTGTTTTTTATGTATTGGGCTGTGAGATTGTTTGGTAAAAAGCGTTGGGACAAAGGTTATGAATAACATACCAAAGGTGTGCTACTGTTATTGGGGGAATAATTGTTTGCCCTACTTGCGATATATGTGTTTTAAATCTTTTTTAAAGTTCAATCCAGATTGGCGTATGGTATTATACATTCCAATTCAACTCACCTTGACACAAAGTTGGAATACGTTTGAAAATAAACAAGTGGTGAATACAATTGATTATACTAGCCACTTGAAACATATGGATAGAATGGAAGTACGCAAATTTGATATGGAATCTATTGGGTACGGTAATCATTTATCCGAAGTTACTAAGAGTGATATCCTGCGTCTCCATCTGCTCAGTACAGTTGGTGGACTATGGACTGATAGTGATATTATCTATTTTAGACCTTTGACTCATTGTTTGCCAACAGGGAACCATGAATCATTCTTTTGTTACCAGCGAGGCGGGCCAACACAGGAAAACATTCCTAAGAATGGGCCAAAGTACCACTCCATCGGGTTCATGGCAGCAGCACCAGGCTCAATCGATTTTAAAGTATTGTGGGAACACTTGCCAAAAGAAGTTGATATGAGTAATTATCAGGCCATGGGCTCCCCATTTTATGGAACTATTATCACCGAGCAGAGAATTAAAGCTCGTCGAAATGAAATTTGGAACTTTGATATCAGAAATGTTTACTTTTCTCGTGCGGTGCCCGGAATGTGGGACCCTGCTAATCTTTACTTGGATCAATTGTGTGATCCGAATGTCATAGGGGCCCACTGGTATTGTGGACATCCCAAGAGCGGTGAGATGCAGAACGCTGTTACTGAGCAGAACTGTGCTAATTTTAATAATATAATCTGTTGGGCTGCTAATCGGGTGAACAAGGGCCTTCCAATCAATCGACAAGCTATGACATGAAGTGATCAGATCATTAAGGATTCTGTTAAATGTCTGCAAGAGAAGACAAAAAATGTAATTCAAATACGTAGGAGGCCCGGCAGTGCCAATTACTAAACTTATGCCTATATGGAGCAAACGAATACAATGATAGAAGAGACTCGCAACTTTGATTGGGATGAAACGCGAAGGAAACTTTGTATTTTTCTTCCGCACTTTCAATGTCCAGAATTTACAGAATGTTCTATTCGAGCAATCCACACACAAGTAGATCCTAGAGATTATATCATTATCATTGGTAATGACAATGTTTCGCAAAACTGGGATCATTTAAAAGAATTCAATGTAAAGTACTTCACAATTAAACGCCAAGGCGTGCCAGAAGGTACCCCTCGCAACAGCTGCTATGTTAGGAACTACGCTCTTAAAAGAATGCAGAGTGAGTTCTATATAATGAAGGACGCTGAGGTCCTGGTGTATGGTGATTTTATTTACAATGCTATTAATTTTGGCACCGGCTGGCGTCCAGGCAGTGTCTATTCACTTACAGCAATAGAGACAGATAAATTACTTGTGGCTACTTTTCCACGTGTGTACGTTGAATCAGAGTGTGTGCCAAAGATGGACAAGGTCCCCCATCCTATTTTTGAAGACCCATATTATTTGAAACAGACATTACTTGAAGCCGATGGCAAGATTAATCCAACTACATATTTTCATTACGCCTATTGTGCCCCTCTTAAAATAGTTCAGCAGATGAATGGATACGATGAAGATTATAGTTCCTATGGGTGGGAAGATACAGATATGTACGGTCGTCTGTTCGCCCAGGGTGTTAGGATATGCCCTGACCCCACAACCATTGCAGTTCACCCGCATCATCCAAGGAATGTTGATAGCAAACGAGAGGTGGAAGTGAACATGAGAGATCTGTATATTACAAAGAGTCCGGTGGCTTGGTACAGAAATTTAAGTGGTTGGGGAGATGGTGTTCAACATTTATAGAAGAGTATATTATATTATGAGACTTACTAAACCAAGAGAAATCAAACGAAACAATTTAGCCTACCCAAAATAGTTGAAAAACATATATCCTGTTACGCGAAACCGAATCGGTGATGGTGATTGTGTAAAACGAGATGATGGAAGGGGTGGAGCCTACGGTGGTTGCTGCTTTTTTGCTTCAGTAGATAAAGAACAGGGTATTGTTAATTGTTATCATATTGAGGATGAGCTATGAATGAACAAACAACTGAAACACTTGATAAGTTATTCTTGGAAATAGCACAGTTCACTAATGCTAAAACACCCACAGAGATTGGATTATGGAAACGATGGACTCAAATTCAGAGGTTGATTGCAGCATGGATTTATGAAATAACAGAGGAAAATAGTCATATTGGATTAGATTTAAAAACACTCAAAATTATTGTTGGGATGTTGGAGAAGATTGAAACGGAGTATCCCTTGTCATGAAAGTAAAGTATCCAGATCGCAGAGATAGATACCCTGATGAGTTTAATTACTTACGGGCGAAGTATCCTCACATTGCTTTTAATCATAAGCATTGGGATGGTATGCTCAACGATCGAGCTCACGGTTGCCGTCATCTGTATGCAACTGAAGGATATATTACAATTCCTGAGAATTATAATCTGGAAATGATTAAGCAATATGATACGTTTATAACACCGAACTCGAAGTTTGCAGCAATGCATCCTGAGCTTAATATCATTATAACCAGTGGACCAATGCGTACAGATGACTTTTTTGAGTTCTGGCCAAGTGAATTACCTGCATATGAAAATAGGATTCCTGGCATTGCATCATTTTTAAAGAATTACAATACAGGTCGTGAAGGTGATTGTCTTCATATTCGTGATGAGTGGATGGGGGAAATGGCAGAAGCTGTCAATTTTATAACAAGTCCTATATTTGACACATCTTTTGATTTCCAGGTACATGCGTATGGACCAACATCTTACGGACAGCAATGGTTTCCTGATCCAGGAGCCGGGCAAGACATTCGGGCTATCAGATTAGCAGACAATTGGAAAGTGCAAAGGGATTACTTGTTCTGCTTCTGCCCAGAGCCAATGGATGGGGAACTATGGGGCTGGGATTGGGTGACCGAACGTATGATGAACTGTTGGAAGACGAAAACAGTTCCGGTATATTATGGTGCACCCAATATTGCAGATAGGGTGCCAAAAGAATTATTTGTTGATATCAGAGATTTTAATGATCGAGCAGAGCTTATTAAGTATCTTATTTCTATGCCCAAGTGTCAATGGATTGAAATGACCGAGGCTGGATATGAATTTGAAAAAACCTGTACGATTGGTGCGATCGCAGGTATTGAAAATATTCTTAATAGATTAGAGTAAAAATTATGTCACCGCTAGAACAAAGATTATTTGATTATTTGCCTGATCCTAATAGTGTCAAAGGTGGTCTCGCAGGAGTAGTAGATCTTCTGTCAGTAGAAGCACCATTGGTGGTAGAAGAGATCTTACAATGGCATGTAATGTACAATTTGGTATGGTTTATCACCAGCACTGCTTTTATATTCATACTTTTATTTTGGTTGGTGTGGTCCTGGAAGCGAATTAGGATTTGGGTAAAAGCCATCAAAAAAGAAAACCCTACTGATGTTAATGCTGGTTCAGGTGTATATGTTTGTGGAACAATTCTCCCCATCATAGCACTAGTAGTTTGTGCTGGAATGGCATTGTCCCATCTGAGTTGGTTAAAACCATTGTATTGCCCACGGCTGTTTTTGCTCGAATACCTTAAAGGAATGATGTAATGGAAAATTCTTTTGTATTTAAATCGAAAATATCTTTGGATCAATTTTTTAAAACAGTTGACAATTGTAGACAAGCTGTTTGTGAAGCTCGGAAGTTGTTTGGATTAAATACAATAACCAGGGATCAATATGATACAATAGAATATGTTCTTGGGTTTGTATACATGTATTGTCCTGAAGAGTTCCAAAATATAGCCCGGGTAACAATGGATGAAGCAGCTATGAGACGATTGATATTTGAAACTTGTATATGGTCTCCTGAGGAAGATGATGACTGAGCCTATAGAAATTCCAAAAGAGATTCTCTTTGAAGCTTTTGAACAAGCTACGAAATACATGAAGCGATTTCTTATTCATTTACCTTGTGAGGATGTAGAATTAGCTGAAGTACTTTGTAATAATTGGATGCAAGGTACTTTAGTAACACGAAAGATAAAATCATTTGTTACTTTGGCCGAGGAGTACCTTTGTCCAAAATTTATTGTATATCATGAAAAATATTTTACTGATCTAGCAGAACTTTTTGAATTATTTTATGAGCTGGGGAAACAAGATAATTGATTCTTTTTCAAGACAGTATGCGTTCCTTAGTAATTTTTATCCAGTTGAGTTGAAGGTTGATGATGTTGTTTATTCTACACTGGAGCATGCGTTCTAAACTGCAAAGACAACAGCACAGTCAGAGAAGCACTGGGTTTGTGGTGCCCCTACACCAGGACAAGCGAAAAGACGGGGGAAGAAAGTTATATTACGATCAGACTGGGAAGATGTTAAGTTGCGTGTAATGTACGAGTTGCTTTGCTTAAAGTTTGGGGATAAAGAATTGCTGGAGAAGCTGATTGACACATATCCCCATGAATTGGTAGAAGGGAATTACTGGCATGATACGTTTTGGGGACAATGCAATTGTACAAAACATCAAGGTGATGGTGAGAATGTATTAGGTAGTCTTCTCATGTTTGTTCGGAATACTATGATAATTATTAAGAAAGAATCTGATGAGTAAAGACGAAAAGTTTCTTAAAAAGAAATCGGAGATAGAGATATTGTCACAACCTCTCACCACAGAAGATGGATTTATTAATGAAGCTTGTATGAATGAGATGGTTGCAGTATTTAAAAATATGCCGCCTACTTATGAACGTTTGGCGAATGATCCGGAATGGTATATAAAAAAAGATATGTGGATTTTTCCACAAGATATCATAGCTTCTTTTGCAAAATCAGCTTGTCGATTATCACCATATGGTTGTCCAGATAATCTCAATGAAATATGCGGGTATTTAAATGCAACTATTCATAGGTATTTTTCTTGGGACAAACATCATATGATAGAGGCCAGTTTGTGTGAAATTAACAAAGCCTTATATGATATTTTGTATGAACAAGGCATTTCACAATTTGATGCTTGGAATGAACCGAAACGAGAACCATCTCAAGAAGAACGAATATTAAATTATGATGATAGAGATCCTAACACAAATTTTATGGATCTAGATGCTTTGTTTAGAAATGTATGTCTTGATATTAGAATGGAACGAAGAGCGAATCGTGTATTCGATCGTAATTTTCAAGCAGATTGGGAAGCCACTTGGCCCATAGACTATCAAATATGAAAGGTTGATTATGTGGAATCCATATTAAAATCAAAAATTAACATGGAAACGTCCAATTGTGAATCTGAGATTTGAATCTCAATGGGTAAGAAAATGGCCTTGGCTGTCTCGGATATGTGTATTTCCGTTTTTGTTTCTCGCACCTTTTTTGATTATCATACTTAACTGGAGTGAGATTTGGGGGGAAATTTGTAAGCTTTACTCTGCTATTTGGGAAATGATAATCGGTGATTATATAGATTTACCAGAAGAAAAAGAAAATAATCAGTGGGATTAATGAAAGAACAATATGAAAGTCATACCAAAGAAAGAGTTGGATCGTGTGGGTGTAGTTACATCACGTGAGTACAAAGAGTATGTACGTGGATTAACACAGTTGTTAGATGATGTAGCAACTGAACTTATGGAATGTCAATATATTTCTAAATCTGTTTGGAAATATGGGATTCATGTTAAAGAATGGGTTCGGATAATTAAAAAAACAATCAGTCAAGCAGTTTGGGGAAGGTAAAGTAATGGAACAATTTGATATGCTACATCCACCGAGTTTAGGAACATGTCCAGGTTTAGGACAATGTTTTTTTCAGGCGCATAGAAACTTCCCCGAAGGTGGCAACATCATGGAATTTGGTGTGGGCGGAGGGTACAGTTTTAGTTGGATGGCCTGGTGGCTTCAGAACCAATGCAACTCATCTACCTTGACAGGGTTCGATGGGTGGCAAGGACTACCAGCAGAAACTAAAGATATTTGGATTCCCCCAGAGCATAAGGAAGGCAACTATCTTCACCTGAAGAGTTATGTCTATGATAAGTGTGAGGCATTAGGTGTTAAGCTTTCTAATCATTCACAGCTGTTTTTAGTTGATGGAATGTATAAGGATACCCTTACACTCGCATATCAAAAGTTTTGGAAAGCAATAACTAAGCCACTCATTTTGGTAAACATGGATGTAGACCTTCATAGTAGTGCTGTAACGGTGTTGGAGTTCATCCTGCCACTGCTACAGGTGGGTACAATGATTTACACAGATGATTGGTTTTTCCCACAGTTTGGTAAACGTACTCCTGATTGTGGTGTGAGCCTTGCATTTAATGAATGGTGGGATTGTCATCCTGGATTGAAAATGGAACAAGTTTGGGAATGTCCCACCTCACAAAGATACTTTGAAGTGACAGAAATTCCAGAAAGTTTTCTTTTGTAATTTAAAGGATGAGTATATTATAATATGTCAATAATCATGTACCTACAATTCAATTGGTTTTATCAACTGATAATGCATTGGCTGAATTGTAGTTGCTACTCAAAGCATGTGATAAAATTTGTATGTATAACTAATGTTAAGCGACAGGTTGATAGCTTGTTTCGTGAGCGAAACAAAGACCAAGAAACTTTAACTGAGTTTTATAACTCTCATCTCAGGAGGTATCCATGTATCCATCTGGGTTTACTTAAACAACGGATGACCAACCACTAAAATAAAAAATGGGTTAGATTAAAGTAGTAGTATATATTAAGTACATACACTAGAAGTTATAACGTAGTAAAAGCACAAAGAGAAATCAGGAAGTTCGAAAAACAAGGCCGCTTATACATGATAAACAAGGCCGCTTATACATGATGGGCCGTCTGACAGCGTAGTTTCTGATTTGTCCTCTGACTCTCTTGAAGGTTGTAGAAACGAGAATACACCTTACAGCGGCACACTGAAGATGCTGGTAGAACCGATAAATATCCTTCTCAGGATTTGCATCTAGGTGGTGGGATCATACCCCGCGGAGAGTCTTGGAAACATTAGAAGAGTATTCGGCATTACATGACAGGTCAAAGCATGTAGTGGCTGGTATGTTGATGAGAGACTCAGCAATACCGAATGCTCTTTTAATGGCCGTGAAGACTGATGGTACGTCCTTCCATCGCAATTAGTCGTGAGGTTTGACTATAATGGTCATTCAATAAGGACTGGGTCAGGTATGGGTGAAATCCTAATCTGACTTATTGAAAACCTGGTGAACTGCATGATGAAGCATACACCCGAGGAATTCCATTCCTGTCTCGGCACTATGGTTTATTTTTTTGGAGTATCTAATGAGACAAGATGAAAAATTTTATGCTGAGAACGGATATGTTTCTCGTTTAGTAAATAATATCTGTGGATCAAGGGATATGTCATATTTGGAATTAGGATTACACAGAGGTGTTAATCATGCAGAGATTAAATGTAAAAACAAAATATCTGTAGATATAAATCAAGACACCCATCCAACACATTGTATGACGACAGATGAGTATTTTGAAAAATATACAGATACAGTTAATATCATATTTATTGATGCTTGTCATGAATATAAACAAGTAGTGAAAGATTACAATAATGCAGTAAATTGTGCGAATATCGCAATTATTCTCCATGATATGTGGCCATCGGAACAATGTCTTGTAACCTCAGATAAATGCGGAGATGCATATAAGTTGCTCTATCACTTGGTGAAGAATACCACTAGTTTACCGATCACGTTAAATACAGATTGTGGGTTAACGATTATACCTATGCCAGCTCCGGACGTCATGCCGCCCAGCAGCTTAGATGATTTGACCTATGAAGAATTTACTAGAGGACTTCAAAATTATAATAGATATCCTATTAATGAATTTTTAGAAGTTACTAGGAGATTCATATGAATAATATATCATGTTTATTAATCACAACAACCGTTCGTGAACGATATCATTTACAGCGACCTACTGTTTTATCAATTGAAGCAGCGAATGACAAGAACCAATTAGCCCAGAAAATCATGTCAGTGGATGTGATTGAGGGTCATCCTTATGATCTTACATGGTTTCAGCAATACATAGACTTGGGCTGGGAGATTGTATTCGGGCCATGTAGTGGACATAGAGGCATGGCCAATAATATAATGCGTGGTCTAGAACTTGTACACCATCCAATGTTGTTCTATTGTGAAGATGATGTCATCATACAACGAATACCAGAAGAGACTTTAATAACCAATTGGTTTTATAATTCTGATATGGGTCGGAAAAAACTCGGAGTATTAGTTTATAATACACATATATTAGCACCTTGGATTCATGATGAAAAAATTATTGAGCAGCGTCTAGCTTATATTAACAAGCCTCAGAGTTATTTTATGAGTCCGCAGTTAGATGATATGTATTTAAAAAAAGATCCGGAAATTTTGAAAGATGAATATTGGATTTGTTTTCCAACTTGTATTATGACCTACCAGCATTTTAAAGACTGTTTAGAGTATGCTTATAAGAATTGTGAAGGTATGGGCATAGAACCGGCGATGTCAAAGGCATGGTGGGAATTAGGACATCAAAGACTATATGATGTGGGTGCATACATTAATTCACTCCTTCTTAAGAAATTAGGACGGATAACATTTCAAGATGCATATGATTATGCTTTATTTCGATTCTGGAATAATGATAAAACTTTACAACATCCATCTTGGAACAATAGAAAGAATACAATTTTTTAGAACTGCTGTTCAGTTTAAAAAACTGTATGGAAAAGCTCCTATATGGAAGAAGAGATAACTATGAACTTAAAAATGAAACAAATGCGTTTAAATTCTATGGCGTATCCTCCTACCCATACATATGATTTGGCAACCAATAAACCTACAGGCCAGCTGAAAAAGCGTGTAGATATTATGAGTGAACATTTTCCAAAGTTCTTTCAGAGTTGTCGTAGGTTTTTGGATATTGGATGCAACAAAGGTTTCTTTAGTAATTTGTTTACACTACTTACAAATGAAATCTATGGTATTGATAATAGAAAAGAATACATTG
>Ga0307992_1001476_pt1 | contig 13869 bp, 15 predicted proteins | sample EllFjometagen133_FD_203162 | JGI IMG/M metagenome (GOLD analysis project Ga0307992, IMG submission 203162) | Marine microbial communities from Ellis Fjord, Antarctic Ocean - #133 | ecosystem: Environmental > Aquatic > Marine > Unclassified | place: Southern Ocean | collected 2014-10-08
AGAACGAGTAACTGTAGCTTAGTGGGTGCTTACTTGATTAGCAGCTTAACGTAAATCTTCGCTTAGCGCTAAAGGCAGGAACAATGGCTTGCAAGTACTTGATTCGTTACTGGAGTATGATATACTCGCCTTATTGATAGACTAGCGAAGAATAACAATAGTAGAGGTATGTAATGACTACTAAGAGGACTGGTGACGATAGTAATAGCAAAAAGCATGAGAAATTTAAGGATAGCCATGAAGAGGTGCCTACTAACAAGGTAGAAAGAGACCTTACGGCTAAAGGCTCATCACATATACGGGACATAAGAAACTCCCTTGTACATTCTAGTCCCACTGGTAGTCTTGGCAATAGCTGGTTTGTCCCAAAAACGGACTACCCACCAACTCAAAAGAGAGATTGGAATGATTGGGTAAGAACATCCAGAATATCTAATAATGCAATCACAATGGTAGAAGAATTGGAACGCAAGACTAATCAGTTGAAGCAAGACAATATTATGCTTTTACGTGAACTTCAGGACCAGAAAGAAGCATTGCTAGAGAAGAAAACAACCATTGCGGAACTAAAGATAACAATTGACAAGCAGGCGAAAAAACAGGAAGAATTGTACAAGCAACAGAGGTTTCAGCATTTACTATATAGGGTAAATGCTTCAGCGTTGGAAAAGCTCTGGGTCGATGTAGAATTTCGGCAGGAGTTTGAAAGAGATACGCCTCAATTAACCGCTGTTATGGCAATAGACATTAGAAGGTCAACCGAATTGATGCTCAAAGCAAAGGATGCTGCTAGTTACCAACTATTCATAATGAGCCTTTGCGAAACTTTGAAGAAGACAATCTTAGAAAACTATGGTGTTTTTGACAAGTTTACTGGAGATGGAATCCTTGCATTTTTCCCTGAATTCTATTCTGGAGATGATACCCTGTACCTAGCTATAAAGTCAGCAGAACAATGTCACAATGCTTTTGTTGCTCACTATAACCAGCATAGGAAATGTTTCACGACAATTTTGAATGATATTGGCCTTGGCATTGGTATTGATTATGGCGAATCCCAGTTAGTTAACATGGAAGATTGGCTGACAGTTATTGGTAGACCAGTCGTCTATGCTTGCCGTTTGTCAGCATGCGAAGCTGGCTTAACTTTGTTAAATCAGTGTGCATATGAAATTGCGTCTGACAAATATGGCGCATACATTAACTTTGGAGAGCATCCAATAGACATTAAGAACGAAGGACAGGTTCTAGCTTACGCCGTTTCTCTTGGCAAAAAACAGCGAGAGATTATACCGCCTAAGTGGTTGCCTGTCTCCGAGGTCAGCTTAAGTGGGCAACGTTGAAATTCAAGTTTGCTGAACTCATGATATCTAAACCACGATATCTGAATAGAGCTCAAGACCGTTCTCAAATCTTACTGACCTAGTGGTGCCTTATGAAACTTCAAGCTACCATGAAAGCTGACCGACCTCGTGTATCTCTGTACCATCTCCAAGCAATCCTCAATGCACAATTCTCACAAAATCCAATTTCCGAGACTGCAAATAGGTTACACTATAATTGACTCATAATTAAGTGAACCGTACCCTCAGTTAACACACATGATTCACAATCATATTATCGTGCCTAGTTGGTTAACTTTGGGTTAACTTTTATTAGCCTGTTTATATAACTCCAGACAATCATCAAAGGTTATGCTGCGAGTGTATCTAGTTACCATATCAAGGCTAGACCACCTCCCCAGGTTCATTATGGAGAGTGTTGATAATCCCTTCTTATGGAGATGGCAGGCAAAACCTCTCCTGAAGCTATGTGCATTGCAGGGCAAGCCAGTCTTATTTGCTAGTTTCCTAAGCATCCAGGCTATCCCCCATTCGCTAATATCCCATAGCTTATCACTAGTAGGACATTGTGTTAACCATTCACTAAGTAGTTTCTGAGTCTTGCTACCGAAAGGGGCATAACCTTCCTTATTACCCTTGCAAATGACCTTTATTAACCGATTCTGCCAATCTATATTGTGGCGATTGATATTGGCTAATTCTGACAATCTGAGTCCACTATCAGCAAATAGGGATATTATAGCTTTGTCTCGGCTACATTCAGCTTGGTCTATAAGTAAGTCCAGTTGCTCTGGTGTAAGTGAAGGTAATACCCTCTTGCCTACTTTTGGAGCATCAACAGCCAGAATGGGATTATCCTGAGGATTAAGGTTATAGCCTGACTTACGGGAGTATACCCAGTTGTAGAAGGCTCTTAGTACTCGGTAGTAAGCATGTTTACCACCATTACTACACTCTAGGTTGTCCAAGAAACGAGCAATATCTTGCCCTGTGATGTGAACCCCTATTACAGAGTTTGAAAGCCTTAGATAACCATCATAGAAGTCTATCGTGTTAGTACTTAAACCTTCTCGTCTTGATTTGAGAAAATTGCTTACCAGTTGCTTACCATTTTCTGGTAAATACTGAGGGGTATTGTTTGAAATGCCCGGATTATTGCTGGTGCCGAGGGTGGGACTCGAACCCACAAGGATGTTACTCCGGCGGATTTTAAGTCCGCTGCGTCTGCCGATTCCGCCACCCCGGCACTCACAGGATTATTGTAGAGGCTGGTGTTACAGGCGTCAAGTTTCCTGTTACATTTATAACACTTTTTTGAGGCAACGACACCACTTTCAGTAACAATGATTATGACTCAATTCGCCATATTGACAAAGCCTGTAAATAGGAATAGACTCAATCTTTAAACTTTGCCAGTATGACAGGTTCAATCAGAGCGGGGGGTGGGAGAATGTATCAGAGAATGCTGGTTACGCTGGATGGTTCGGAAAGTTCAGAAAAGGCCTTCCCCTATGTCAAAGAGCTTGCTGGCAGGTTAGATATAAACACGACCCTGCTTTACGTTGGCAAGCCAGAGGAATGCGAGATAACCCCTATGCATCGGACCTATATTGAGTGCAAAGCCGGAATTATAAAGCGTCAGGTAAAAGAGGTCAGGAAAAGGGCCGAAACCGGCTCAGAGAAGAAAACTGTACAGGTACGAGGTGAGCTGGCTACCGGCTACCCTGCTAAAGAGATTCTCCGTTATGCTGATGAAAATAGCATTGACCTTATCATCATGGCGACCCGTCGCTGCCGCTCTGGAATCAGGCGTTGGATTATGCGCAGTGTAGCTGACGAAGTCATCCGTTTCTCAAAGATACCGGTCTGGCTTATTAATGCCGGGAATCCTGACAAGATTGCCTATGACAAGTGGCCGAGACGGACCATACTGGTGCCGCTGGATGGCTCAGAACTGGCCGAAGCTGTGCTTCCCCATGTCGAAATATTCGCGAAACAATGGCGTACTGAGCCAGTGGAAGTAGTCCTGTTTGGGGTCGCTGAGCCTACGGTTGCGTTAGGTTACTATCCGCCTAGTGGCCGTTTTGGCACTTCCAGCGGTGCCGTTCATGTGATGCCTCAGGACTATGTGATGGGCGAAGTAGACAAGCAAAAGATACTATGCGAGCAGTACCTGGGTGGAATAGGGGAAAGACTTGAGGCTGCTGGCCTTAATGTGCGGTCAGAGGTACGAACGGGTGAGCCTGCGGAGCAGATCGCTGACTATGCCAATGCGAACCCCTTTAATCTCATTGTCATGTCAACCCGTGGTCACTCTCGGCTCAGCCTGCGGGCTTACAGTGCTATCACTGCAAAGGTCCTGCAAAAGGCCTCCAGTCCGGTATTCCTGGTCAGGCCAAGCCAACCAGAGTCGGCTCAAGCCTGAGGCAGTGTTTTGCTCTTGGCGTAGACCCTTATATAGCTAATACTGCCTGATTGGTAGCCAAGAAGCGAAGGTAATCTGCCCAGCTACCGATATGGATGGTTCGCGGACAAAAAATTTGGAGGCGACGACCGGATTCGAACCGGTGAATAGCGGTTTTGCAAACCGCCGCCTTAACCACTTGGCTACGTCGCCCCACGGGCTTGCTCTATTGGAGCGGAAGACGAGATTCGAACTCGCGACCTTTTCCTTGGCAAGGAAACGTTCTACCACTGAACTACTTCCGCATATTCAAGCTATGCTGGAATCCCTTTCGCCCTTCTCTCTTTCCTGGCAGCAGAGCCAGGTTATTGGTGCCGGGGGGGAGATTTGAACTCCCACGAGCTTGCGCTCACTAGCCCCTCAAGCTAGCGCGTCTGCCAATTCCGCCACCTCGGCCCAAATCTGGCAGGAGTGGGAGGGCTCGAACCCCCGACCTGCGGTTTTGGAGACCGCTGCTCTCCCAACTGAGCTACACTCCTACACTAGCTCTTATTTTAACATAACTCAGCACAAAAATTAACCTCTTGAGCCACCACAACCGAATCCGTTATTCTATGGGGCGTTCTGGAAGCGGCTTGAAGACTACATCCGAGCCGACTCCGGGTAAGGGCGCTACCGGTTCGGTCAGCAGGAACTCCCCGCTTAGTATCCATTCCTTAAGAGTAGTGGCAATCTCTACTGCCCTCGAGTAGCTGGACAGCGAAGCGGTTGGTACCTTCTTACCCCGAATTACTATTGTGCCGCTCTTTAGCTGGGCGTAACTAACCTCAGCCAGGATGTCCGGCTTCAAGTTGGGATATGCCTCTGAGTAGTCCACCACAGCGGCAAAGATATCCTCATCACTCACTGTCGTATAGCGCAGGATTTCCTCAGAGAGTATCGGGATGGGTATTCCCACCCCCACCGCTAAGGTAGAGCCATATCCCATCATGCTTGCCCCGACCAGCCAGCGCGGCTTCATCTGCTTCAGATCGCCGATTACGGCAAGGGTGCCAGCCCCACTTCTCGGAGTCCCGTTGTCCGAGCGGGGCACATTGGGGTTATGCTGAGTGCCCTGCCAGGCGATAAAGCCGGTGCCGCCACCTAAGAATATCCTGGTGCCGATACCGATGGTCTTGTAGTACGGGTCGTTGAACAACGGGGAGAGCTGTCCGGCACTGGAAAAGTGGGCATTAGCCAGCCTGGGTTTCAATACCCCCATATAGGTGTAAATCGTCTTGTCCGAGAGATTCACCGCAACATTATAGTTCTGATAAGCATTCCGGATGTTGAACAGTACGGCTTCATTAAGGTCTTTGATGTTTATCCAGGTCTCGAGCTTTTTCCGGGGGTAGCAGTCTGTACCGTAAGCGGTGGCTGCCAGCCTGATATCCTTCCCGGCTGCCAGTTCTTCAATGACATGCCCGCCGCCATAGTTGAAATCACCGGGATGGGACCTGTTCCTAGGGTCATCATCGGGCAGGGCATTAGCCCCGATATAGAGGTCTGCCGCAGCAAACCCGGTGTAGGCCAGAACATCATTAAGGTAGGTTCGACCGCCACCCAGCTTTATCCTTGGCTTGGAGTGCCCGATATTAATGTAAGCGCCGGAGGAGCACATCGGACCGAAGGTGCCGGTGGTAACTACATCCACCTCCTGAGCCGCCTTTTTGGCGCCCTTCTCCTTAACGATGCCAATTATATCTTCAGCGGTAACTACTACCGCCTTACCCTCTCGTATCTTTTCGTTTATCTCTGCGATTGTCTTTGCCATATCATAAAGATAATAATGTTTAAAGGCTGGATTTGTCAATTTGCCCCGAGTGGAAAGACTCGCTTCAGGTATTCCCCTGTGCCAATAGCAGTATTGACATATCACCAGAGATGCGATACAAATAGAGTAATTCGGCACTATCGAGGGGTCTTAAGTATGGAATCCGGTGAACTGCTCAAACGGATGGTAGAGACGGGGGCTTCCGACCTGCACCTTCAGCCCCCCGGCCACCCGGTACTTCGCATCGATGGGTATCTGGTGCGGCAGACGGACCTGCCCCTCTTCACCCCGGAAGACGTTGAGCGGGTATTTGAGAGTATCACCACCCCGGAACAGAGAAGTACCTTTCTCAACGAACAGGAGCTGGACTTTGCCTACAGTGTTGCCAAACTGGCTAGATTCCGGGTTAATGTGTTAAGACAGAGGGGGACGCTAAGCCTCTCCTGCCGGTTTGTGCCGTTTGCCCCCCCTACTATTAATGAATTGGGGCTGCCCCGGATCCTGGAGGAGTTCATCCTGAAACCGAGGGGGCTGATACTGATAACGGGACCCACCGGCAGCGGCAAGTCCTCCACCCTGGCGGCAATGATTGACCACCTTAACAGCCGCGAGGCGAGGACTATCATTACTATTGAAGACCCGATTGAGCACGTTCACAGTGATAAAAAATGCCTCATCTCCCAGCGAGAACTCGGCGGAGACACTAGGTCTTTTGCCTCTGCCTTAAAATACGCTCTCCGTCATGACCCGGATGTGATTGTGGTCGGTGAGATGCGCGACGAAGAGACTATGTCCACTGCCATCACGGCTGCGGAAACGGGGCACCTGGTGCTGGGAACACTGCACACCATCGATGCTCCCCAAACAGTCGACCGCCTGATTAGCATGTTTTCATCAAGCCGGCAGCTTCAGGTCAGACTGGAGCTCTCACAGGTAATGGAAGCCGTCTTCTCGCAGATACTGCTGCCGCGTCTCGACGGTAAGGGGAGGGTGGCCGCCTACGAGATTATGATAGCCACGCCGCCAATCAGGAATCTCATCCGTGAGGCGAGGACCTTTGAGCTACACAATACGATGCAGCTCAGCAGGAAGGACGGCATGCAAATTCTAAATCAAGCGCTGGCTGACCTCGTGAAAAGCAATGTAATCAGCTCGGATGAAGCAGTAATGAGAAGCAGCCGTCCGACACAGCTAAAAAAGATACTGGAGGCACCATCCTGCTAATCCACCGGTGATTTCAGTCCCAGACTGTTCTAGCCCCTTCCTATACTAATCTTAGCTTAACTCCCCCCCAACTTATCAGCAATGACCGGATTACCGTCGGGTAACGTCTTGCTTTGTCACATCCAGGGTATCTTAATCCAAACATTTTTGTACATGTCCTGCCCCCAGTAGTTAATGCTATAATCAGTTATTATCAAATTTAGGAGGTGGGGTTATGGACCCTGAAATAGAAATCAAGATAATGGAATTAGCTGATAAGTGGTCTGATGTGAAATTATTAAGACGAGACGATGAAGCAGAGTCCTTTCTTGATAAGAAAGCAAAATGTTTTGATATGGCGTACAAATCCATTATTAAGACAATGGGCTATGAGTTAGAAGAAGGTGAGGATTAACCAATTTACTTAACATCTCTAACATTTGAGAGCACTTCTACTCCGTTTCACAGTTAGCGATTAACCGCCTAGCTATATCTAATGCAATCAGATATATGCTGGTTTCCGACATTCTACTCTTCCTTCCCTTGCATTTAAGGTATACTCACCAAACTATAATGCTTGAGGAATCACAGGGGAGTAAAAATGAAAAAAGTTAAGCAAAATAAAAACTGGGGAAGGGGGGACTCGAACCCCCACGCCTTGCGGCACATGATCCTAAATCATGCTCGTCTGCCAATTCCGACACTCCCCCGGGTACAGGCTGCCTTGCTATTTTAGCATACTGTATTAGAGTACTGCATACGGAAATGGTATTATATACTGCGGCGGTTAAGGGTCCGGCATGCTGGTAGCCGTCCTTTGAGAATAGTTGCGGTTGCCAGACCGCATATTTACCAACCATTAGATGTCCCTTTCTATGCTTATTCCGTTCCGGTTTTCTTAGTAGAATTACCCTAATCCCGGGGCTGTTGATAAATGAAGACCTGGTGATGTATTAGTAAGAGGTTTGGGGGAAAAAGGGGAAACCGTTCCCATAGATAGGATTATTTCTGCTTGAGCCTGTCAGAGAGAGTACGAAGAGGAGGTCGTAAATTGAGAAAACTCCCCGACACCCGGCAAGATATGTATCAGCACTTTTCCAGGGTGGCCGCTTCGTACAATGAGATGAGAACCACCGATCTGGAGCCGATTATATTTATTAAGGAGAGGTGCAATAATAACCGCAAAATTGAAGCGGTTGATGTCGGCGCTGGCTCCGGAAGATACTGCCTGAAGCTTTTTGAACACCTGGCCAACCTCAACCTGACCTGCATCGATATTAACGCGTCAATGCTAAAAGAGACTTCCAGATGCTTGGCGAGGGCGGGTATCACTAACTTCAAAACCATTCATTCGCCCGCCGAGTATATTCCGCTTGCTGATAACAGCATCGACTACGTCTTCGTTTTCAATGCCATTCATCATTTCAACCTTAGAGAATTTATGGCCAGGGCTGCTATGGTCTTGAAAGATGGGGGTAGTATTTTCATCTACACCCGTCTGCGAAGCCAGAACGCCAGGAATATCTGGGGCAGGTATTTCCCTCTCTTCCTGGAGAAGGAAGACCGTCTCTACGAACTGGACCAACTGGAAGGAATGATAGAGATGCTAGACTCGCTGGATATAGAGTGTACCGAGCAGTTCAAGTACAGGCGAAGTGCCTCAGTCTACCATCTTGTTGACCTGGCTAGAAGCAGGCACTACTCTACCTTCTCGTTGTATCAGAAGGATGAATTCGAGGCTGCGCTCCAGGACTTTCAGGATAATATCAGAAAACACTTCAGCAACCCGGAGCAAATTGAATGGGATGACGATTACACTATGCTGGTGGTCCAGAAACGCAGCCATCACCCCAGTCGCTAATAACCGCAAAAGCGAGTACCGGCAAGTTGAAATTTAGTTCAGACGCTCTAGCTGGACCCGCCTTTCCTTTACCGAGCAGTCAATCGGGATGGATTATCACTATCTATATTATTTCTGGCAGGGCGAAAACTCCCCCTTGCCCAGGGCGACAAATATGATAGCCAGTATACCCAATATTCCACCTGAGGGGAGAGCCAGGATAGAACCGGCCAGCGACAGGCCCCACTTCTGCCTCTTGATGGCGTAGATACCGCCGATTAGGGCTATTATCCCAAAGACAAGCAGCACGATGCCGACCACCATTAAAACGAATGATGAGATGCCAGCTGCCTCCGTAATCAGTGATTGAAGGTCAGTAGCCTCAGGTATCCACACGCCAGCCCATTCGCTCAGTGCACCACTGATTTCGGCACTAAGACCGCCCAATTTGCCGACGAACCCCCCCAGCATAATCGTGGTAACACCCCCGGCAATACCCATAGCTCCGGAAATTATGTTCAGAATACCCGCTGTTGTCGGTTTCCACGTCTTTTCCATCGAACCTACCTCCAAAACGTTCTTGTTATTTTGCTATATTACCACAAGATTTTTCTTTTGACCAGTACCTGAATTACACCTGGAACCCTAGCTGGCAGGTTTGCTGCTCCCGGCCCTGGAATGTGCGGCAAATTCATCATCGGCCAGGGCGACAAAGATGATAGCCAGCGTACCCAGAACCGGCATGCAGGGAATGGCAAAGATAGCACCGATAACCGCCATCACCCAGAGCCTCCGGCGCAGGGCAAAGATGCCGCCGATTAGCGCCACCACGCCCAGGATGATTGTGGGTACGCCAAGCGGCTCAAAGCCGAGTATTCCTCCCGAATCACTGACAAAATCACCCATCAGCACAACAAGGCCGCCGCCGCCGATGCCTATCATACCGGCGATTATACTGAGGACGCCTGATGTTATCGGCTTCCATGACTTCGTTATATCGACCATATTCGCCTCCTCAATCACCCGATAACGAGATTTTTTCCATCACCAACATTACCACATAATTATCCCTTTGAACAGTACCAGCCGCTTTGTTTTTGAAGAAAAGAACACCCTAATCGGTAAGAGATTCTCCTCATAGCTTTAGGCGTGCCTTTGCCTGCTTATTGCGTGAAGCGGGGGTAAATACAATGACCATCAAAGACCTGGGCAGGTGGGAATCACTTGAAATGGTGCAGAGATATACAAGATCAGTTAGCTTTCACGATAGCCTGAAGTTCCATAATGTGCCTTTGTCATAGTACTAACTAGACCTTTTATACAAATAGGCTAAGCAATCAAAGGTGTAAATGCATCTTCAGGTATTGCCGTAATACTATCGTCGCTATCTAGTCGGATTTCATACACGTAGTAATCACTCGGGAGAGTTTCTGCCTGAAAACCTATGCTATAGTATTCTATGATGACACCAAATTTGCCGACATGGATCTCCATATCTGGATACTTTGGATCCCCTTCGCTGTTTATTGCTGAAACAACCTGTATTCGCTGCCCTTTGGCATATCTTGGCATTCTTCACTCCTTTAAAGGATGCGCTTAGGTCATTCTAGTCTTGCAGTGAAAGTCTAAGCTTCATAAAAGGTCTTGTCAACACCACCGGAAACGAAGAACCCAGGTGTGAGATAGGTATTTGTTTTCAGCCTTGCCCCATTGACAAACAAAGGGGCAGACAGCACACTTAGGAATAGGGTAGGGGATTGCTTGGAGAGCGTGGCATAGAGATAGGATGACCGATATATCAGGGTCTATAGTCTTTGGCTCACTGACAGCATGGAACATTGTAATGACAGTCCTTGAGAGGCGGAAAGCCTCTGAGCTCTACGGTCACCTGAGCCTGTCCATCTTTTTCGGCACATTACTCTTCAGTTTCCTTCCCTTTTCCTATGAGACCTTCGGTCGAGTATTTCATAGTTGTTTTGTCAATACAGCAGCGCTGCAGATAGCCGGGCTTAGCATTGTTTTGATAAGCGTCTTCCCCTACCTGTTTGCACTGACTACACTGAGGGCAAGGGGAGCTCCGGAAAAGAAGCGCCATCTAGAGACTGGTAATCTGGTGACCTCGGGAATATACCGATATGTTTGACACCCGATGGCACTGGCGGTATTTGTGCTGTGTTTTGGGCTTATGCTCTGGAGGCTATCTATTGCTTCTATCATCGCCTACATTGTGGTAACGCTGTTCTACATAGTCATACAAAGGAGGGAGGAGGAGGCTCTTATCAACAAATTCGGAGACGGGTATTGTGGATACCGGCAGCAAGTGCCTGCTCTAAACATGATACGGGGTTTGATAAGAGTGATAACCTTAAAAAGGGGGGCAAGCCATTATTTCAAATGACAGTGATTAACAGGGATTTAAATGGTCGGGGTGAGAGGACTCGAACCTCCGACCTCAGCGTCCCAAACGCTGCGCGCTAGCCAACTGCGCCACACCCCGCTGCCGAGAACAAATATAGCAGACCACCTGCTCAGGGTCAAGCGGGTGTGCCGGTCAGGGCTTCAGTCCCTGCAGTTGGGACAGATATCAAATGCTTCCGGAGCCAGTCCGGCTTTCTTGGCGATATACTCTAACTGCTTCTCGGGAGCCCAGTACTCTCCACACTTACTACACTTCTTTAGCTTGAACTCCGTCGGCTGCATTTTGGGATTAGGCATAGTTATAGTTCTTGTATCTCCAATATCATCTATCTTTATTGCATTTACAGGACAGATGTAGGCACAGGACCCGCAACCAATACAAGCATCCGGGGATTCATAAAAGGGTGAAGCTACCTGTCTATCGGTACCCCGATTGACTAAGCTGATGGCACTAACACCTACAACTTGTTCACACGCCCTAACACATAATCCGCATAGAATACATTTCTTGTTCTCTAGTTTGAAAGGTGTTTTATCAACACCCAGCTGTTTAGCCAAATCATGTATTTCCTCCAAGTCAGGACACCTTGCCAGCAGCAGCTCAATCACCGTGCGGCGGATGTTACTAACCTCCGGTGATTCGGTCCTGACGACAAGCCCTTCCGCCACCGGATAGAGACAGGAAGCTACCAGCCTCGTCCGTCCGTTCCGGGTAACCTCCACCATACAGAGACGACAGGCGCCATAAGGGGATACCTCCTCATGGTAACACAGGGTTGGGATATAGATACCGTTTTCACTAGCTACTTCCAGGATTGTTTTTCCCTCTTCCGCCTGAAATTCCCGTTCGTCAATAGTCAGTCTTACCATCCTCATAACACCTTCAACTTACTTTTACGGCACCAAGCTTACAGACATCGTAGCAGGCCCCGCACTTGATGCACTTCTCCTGGTCCAAAATAACCGGCTTCTTCTTGCCGCCGGAGGTTATCGCCTCCGCCGGGCAGGCCTTGACACAGAGCCCACACCCCGGGCACTTCTCCTCAATAATCTGATAGGTAATTAACTCCTTGCAGACGCCAGCGGGGCACCTCTTCTCCTTAATGTGAGCCTCATACTCGTCCCGGAAAAAGCGGATGGTGCTCAAGACCGGATTGGGCGCTGTTGCTCCCAGGGCACAGAGAGCGCCATCTTTTAGTACCGTGGAGAGACGTTCCAATAACTCAATGTCGCCTTCCTTGCCCCTGCCCTCGCTAATATCATCAAGTATCTCCCTCATTCTCTTTAATCCCTCGCGACAGGGGACACACTTACCGCACGACTCCCCTTCGAGGAAGCCGATAAAGTACTTGGCGATATCCACCATACAGTTGTCCTCATCCATTACAATCATCCCGCCGGAGCCCATCATCGAACCGGCCTCGGTCAGTTCGTCAAAATCCACTGGCAGATTGATTAGACTATCCGGGATAACTCCCCCGGAAGGACCGCCAGTCTGTACCGCCTTGAACTTTTTACCATCGGGAATACCACCGCCGATATCATAAATAATCTCCCTCAGTGTGATGCCCATCGGGACCTCTACCAGCCCGGTGTTGTTGACCTTGCCCACCAGAGAGAATATCTTGGTACCCTTGCTGTTAGCGGTGCCTGTTTCGGTGTACCAATCGGCACCCTTATTTATTATTAGCGGGATATTTGCCCAGGTTTCGACATTGTTTAACGTGGTGGGCTTGTCCCACAAGCCCTTCTCAACGGTATGAACATACTTAGCCCTGGGTTCCCCTACTTTACCCTCCAGCGAAGCCATCAGCGCTGAAGACTCACCGCAGATGAAGGCGCCACCCCCCCGGTTTATCCTGACGCTGAAGTCAAAACCGGAGCCCAAGATATTCTTACCGAGCAGCCCGTACTCTTCAGCTTGCTTAATGGCTAACTGGATATTCTTCACCGCCAGCGGGTATTCATAGCGCACATAGACATAGCCCTCATGGCTACCTATGGCATAGGCCCCGATTAACATTCCCTCCAGGATACTGTGCGGGTTACCCTCAAGAAGGCTCCTATCCATATAGGCGCCGGGGTCACCCTCATCAGCGTTACAGATGATATAACGAACGCCATCCGATGACGGGGCATTACGGCAGGACTCCCACTTAACACCAGTGGGAAAGCCGCCGCCGCCGCGTCCCCTTAAGCCCGACTTCTTCACTTCCTCAATTACCGCCTCGGGCTTTATCCCGGAAAGTACCTTGCCTAGGGCGGAGTAGCCACCCACGGCCAGGTAGTCCTCGATTACTGTGGGGTCGATATAGCCGTTATTACCGAAGACAGACCGCTTCTGTCGGGCATAGAACGGCACTTCATGCTCATGGACGACCTTTTCGCCAGTGTTAGGGTCGGTGTAGAGCAGCCTGTCGATGATATTGTCCTTAAGGACGGTCTCCGAGATTATCTCAGAGACATCACCGGCGCTTACCCGCTGATAGAAGATATCCTTCGGCCGGATGACGACCAGCGGACCCCTTTCGCAGAAGCCGTGACAACCGGTAGTCTTGACATCCACCCTGTCCTCCAGCCCCAGCCGCTTAATCTCTTTTTGGAAAGCCTCGGATACCTTTTCACAGCCAAAGGCGTGACACCCGGTCCCGCTGCATATTGTAATACAGGGTTTATCAGTATCCCTTTTGCTAACTATTGATTCCCTTACCTTTTCCAGCCCCGCAGGAGAGCTTAGTCTGTCCAATAGCTGCCCCCTTCTCATCAAGAATATTCCTTAATCATATCTTTGACCTTTTCCGTCTTCATCTGCCCGTGGTATTCTCCGTCAACGATTACCACCGGCCCT
>Ga0307992_1001477_pt1 | contig 13865 bp, 18 predicted proteins | sample EllFjometagen133_FD_203162 | JGI IMG/M metagenome (GOLD analysis project Ga0307992, IMG submission 203162) | Marine microbial communities from Ellis Fjord, Antarctic Ocean - #133 | ecosystem: Environmental > Aquatic > Marine > Unclassified | place: Southern Ocean | collected 2014-10-08
CGATTGCCAGGGAAATTCGAGAAAGAGGTTTTATGAAAATAATCTCTTTGGCTAAAGAAGTTTATTAGAAAGATTTTTGGAATAAATAATTTGGATAAATTAAATTAATATTTATGAAGTTTAAGATAAAAAAAGGCGACAAAGTCAAAGTGCTAGCAGGAAAAGACCGAGGAAAAACTGGCGTTATTGAAGCTGTCTTGACTGATAAGAAAAAAGTAAAGATTGAAGGTATTAATGTTGCTAAGAAACATCAAAAAGCGAAGAGGAGCGGAGAGAAAGGACAGTTAGTCTCGATTTCTATGCCAATTGATATTTCGAAAGTTCAATTAATTTGTCCGAAGTGTGATAAACCTTCTAGACTAGGTCGGATTATGGACGGAGACAAGAAGTTTAGAGTTTGTAAGAAATGTGGTGCTAAATTTGAATAATTTTATTTATGAATAATTTAAGAAAAAAATATTTAGAAGAAGTTCTTCCTGCCTTGAAGAAGGAGTTTGATAAGAAGAACGATTGTGCTGTGACAAAACCGGAAAAGGTGACTTTGAACGTTGGTTTGTCTCGAGCTATCGATAATAAAGAATTTAAACAAGAAATAGTTAATGATTTAAAAACTATTGCTGGACAAGCGCCGGTATTAGTAAAAAGTCGAAAGTCTATTTCTGGTTTCAAGGTTCGAGAAGGTCAAGAAATTGGAGCAATGGTGACTTTGCGAGGTAAAAAAATGTGGGATTCTATCGAAAGATTTATCCGAGTGACTTTGCCTAGAACTAGAGACTTTCGAGGAATTAAAAGAAGTTGTGTCGATAAAAACGGTAATTTTAATATTGGCGTGAAGGAACAACTAGTTTTTCCTGAAATTTCTCATGATAATATTAAATCAATTTTTAGTTTGCAAGTGAATATTACGACTAAAGAGCATAATCAAGAAGAAGGAATGCGATTGTTTGAACTACTTGGTTTTCCAATTCAGAAAAAATAAGAGTTTTGCATTTAAATATATTATAATTTTTGAAAATAATTATGAGTTTCGATCAAATAGCTGACATGTTAACGAGAATAAGAAATGCCCAAATGGCTAAAAATAGCGACACTGCTATGCCTTTGTCTAAATTTAAACTAGCTATTGCGCAAGTTTTATACAAACAAGGACGAATTAGTAAGGTCTCAATTTTTTCCGATGGAGATAAGAATTTCTTGAAATTGAAACTAAAATACAACCAAGATGGAACTCCAGTAATCAAGGAAATCAAACGAATCAGCAAGCAAGGTTGTAGGGTTTACAAGAATAAGCAAGAAATAAGAGAAGTTAAAGATGGATACGGATTTTCAATTATTTCAACTTCCAAAGGACTTTTAACTGGCGATGAAGCTCGAGAGAAAAAAGTGGGAGGAGAAGTGGTTTGCGAAATTTGGTAAGTGAGATTTTTTATAGAATAGATATTTTTAAATTAATAAAGTAAATATGGCCCGAAAAGCATTAATTGAAAAAGCACAAAAAGAACCTAAATTTTCTACTCGAATTGTTCGAAGATGTTGGAAATGTGGGAGAAAAAGAGGTTATTTAAGAGATTTTGATCTTTGCAGAATTTGTTTTAGAGAATTAGCTCAAAAAGGAGAAATCCCTGGAATTAAAAAATCCAGTTGGTAAAAGAGTTTGAATCTAAAGATTTTTTTGTTTCAATTTTAAATTAAATTTTTCAAAAATTTATTAACATTAAATTTATTTAATATGTTAAAATGTATTTGAAGAAAATAGTTTAAAAAGATTTTTAGATTCAAACTCTGAAGTTAATTCTAGTATATTAATTAAGTTATATTTAAGATATGTCACGAATAGGAAAAATGCCCATAGCTATCCCTCAAGGGGTTGAAGTTAAAATTGAAGATAAAATTATTACTGTCAAAGGACCTAAAGGGGAACTTGCTTTTGAATTTGGCTATAAAGTTGAAATTAAAGTTGATTCTGAATTGGGTATCTTAGTCGAACAAAAAGAAACTACCAAGCAAGCTCGATCAATGTGGGGAACAACTAGATCGATAATCAATAATATGGTTATTGGTGTGACGGAAGGATTCGAGAAACGATTAGAATTGCACGGAGTTGGCTACAAAATGAATGTTCAAGGAGACAAATTAAACCTAAGTTTGGGATTTTCTCATCCAATTAATAAACCTATTCCTAAGGGATTAGAAGTTTCTATTGAAAAAGAGACTTTAATAATCAAAGGAATTGATAAACAATTGGTGGGTGAATTTGCAGCTGAGACTCGAAGTTTGAAAAAAGTTGAGCCTTACAAAGGAAAAGGTTTTCGATATGAAGGAGAACAATTTATAAAGAAAGAAGGTAAGCGAGCTACAGGAGGCGCTGAATAGTAAAATATTTATTAAGAAGATTTTATGGAAAGTAGGAATAAAAAAAGATTACATCGAAAAAGACGAACAACAATCAAAAATAAAGGGACTGCTAATCGGCCTAGAGTTAGTATTTTTCGAAGTAATAAAATCATTTATGCTCAATTGATTAATGATGAAGTCGGAAAAACTTTAACTACGGCTAGTAGCCAAGAGTTGAAAGCTAAAGATTTTAATATCGAAATTGCTAAAAAAACAGGGCAATTATTAGCTGAAAAAGCTTTGAAATTAAAAATAGCAGAGGTTGTTTTTGATAGAAGCGGTTATAAGTATCATGGCAAAGTGAAGGCTTTGGCAGATGGAGCGCGAGAAGGTAAATTAAAATTCTAATTTAAAATTTAAATTATATAGATGTCAAATAAGAGATTTAACAATAGAAACAGAAAGCCAGAATTTGATCAAAAACTTTTAGATTTAGCTAGAGTTGTTCGTGTGGTCAAAGGTGGTCGAAGATTTTCATTTCGAGCTACAATGATTATCGGTAATCGAAAAGGAAAAGTTGGTTTGGGCGTGGCTCAAGGAACTGATGTATCAGGTGCGATTAACAAAGCGGTTGAAGCTGCTAAAAAAAGTATGATTATTGTTAAACGTTTGGATTCTACTATCTCTTATCGAGTTGATGAACGATTTTGCGGAGCTCAAATTATGATAAAGCCAGCTAAAGACGGAAAGGGAATTGTGGCTGGTGGAGCGATGCGATTAATTTTTGAATTAGCCGGAGTTAAAAATATTACTGCGAAGTCATTAGGATCTTCTAATAAAATAAATATTGCGAAAGCCACATTGAAGGCTTTGGATCAATTGGAAGGAAAAAAGATTGAGGCAATTGTTAAAATTGCTAAGCCTAAAAAAGTAGTAGCTAAGAAAATTGAGGAAAAGGTTGTTAAAAAAGTCGCAGTTAAGAAAACGGTCAAGAAAGAAGCGCCAAAACAAGTAAAGAAAGAAAAGAAATAACGATGAAATAGAAACTATTAATTCTCATTATTTTAAACAATCAATGGGAGCTTAAATAAATATTAGATATTATTATGCAGATTCACGAACTTGAAGTTACTAAAAAAGCCAGTCGAAAAAGAGTCGGACGAGGTGGTAAAAAAGGCACTTATTCTGGACGTGGAATGAAAGGACAAAAATCTCGATCAGGTTCTTCCCAGGCGCCTACTTTTGAAGGTGGACAAACTACTATAATTCAAAAAACCAAGAAGAATAAAGGTTTCAAATCTCGAAATGAAAAAAAACTAGCAATTAATTTAGATAAACTTGAGTTGAAATTCAAAGATGGAGACAAGGTCAATGCTAAAACTTTGAAAGAACAAAAAATAACGCGAAAAGAAACTCGAACCGTTAAAATTCTTTCTGAGGGTAAAATTACCAAAAAAATAACAATTGAAGGTTTGGAAATTTCAAAAAAAGCTCAAGAAAAAATAGAAAAAGCCGGAGGAAAGGTTGTTGCTCTTGAAAAGAAAAAATCTGCCGAAAAAGAGGCTTAATATTAAAGCTTAATTGTTCATTTTTGAAAATAAAAAATTTATTAGTCCAAATAAATGTCCAATAAAATCAAACAAATATTTCAAATAAAGGAAATCCGAAACAAGATATTATTTATCTTGGGTGTTTTGGTGGTATTTCGTTTGGCGGCTAATATTCCAGTTCCTGGTGTTGATATTGCTCGTCTGAAGAGTTTTTTTGATAATAGTCAGCTGTTGGGAATGTTGGATATGTTTTCTGGAGGAGGGTTGCGAAATGTTTCAATCGTTATGTTGGGAGTTGGGCCATATATTACGGCTTCAATTATTATGCAACTTTCTACTATGATTTTTCCGAAAATGGAAAAATTATACAAAGAGGAAGGGGAAGCAGGACGACAAAAATTTAATTTATGGACGCGTTGGTTGACTTTGCCTTTAGCTATCTTGCAGTCTTTCAGTATGATTACATTGCTTAAAAGTCAAGGAATGATGTCTGGTTTATCAATTCTGCAATATATTTTAATTATTCTAACGATCACGGCTGGAACTGTTTTCTTGATGTGGCTGGGAGAAATTATTACCGAAAAGGGTTTGGGGAATGGAGTATCTTTACTTATTTTTGCTGGAATTGTATCAGCTCTTCCGATGGCGATTAATAATTTAATCTTGACTTGGAATCCGGCTGAAATATTGGCTTATATCGGTTTGATAATTTTTTCTATTATAACAATTGGTGCCATTGTTTTTATTACAGAAGGGCAAAGAAACATTCCTATTACTTTTGCTCGTCAAAAATCTATGGCAGGGGGTTCCAGTTTGCCTTTGCGAGTTAATATGGCGGGGGTTATTCCAATCATATTCGCGATGTCAATTATGCTCTTCCCAAGTGTTATTGCGAATTTTTTATCTACTAGTTCAGTCGGCTGGGTGGCTCGTTGGGCTTCAGTTGTGGCAGATTTAATGGCTAATCAGTGGGTTTATGGTGGAGCTTATTTTTTGCTGGTAGTGATTTTTACTTATTTTTATACGGCTGTCACATTTAATCCTGAAAAAGTTGCGGAAAATCTTCAACGACAAGGGGGCTTTATTTCTGGAATTCGGCCGGGAAAACCTACTATGGAATATTTGAATTTTATTGTTAATAGAATCACGTTAACCGGTGCTTTGTTTTTGGGGGCGGTGGCCGTTTTACCTTTTATTATTCAGGGTTTAACTGGAATTCAAACGATTACAGTTGGTGGAACGGGAATCTTGATAGTGGTTTCGGTGGTGATGGAGACGATGAAGCAGGTAGAAGGGCAGTTAGTCATGAGAGACTACGATAAATTGGATCTTTAAGGGGTTTCTGTTTTTGGTGCATTTCTTTGTCTTGGGACTAAATTTAAATACTTTTTCTATTCAATTTAAAATTTTTGGCTAAATTATCCAAAAATTTTATTACATTGACTATGGCCAGTGCTTCAAAAATTATTTGAATAATTTACCTCAAAAATTTAAAATTTCATTACGAAATTGTATTCAAACTTGGTCCCTATTTCCGCCACTCGCTCAATGTACTATTCAGTACATTTCGCTCGGTGCTCAAGCTCTCCTCAAATTGCACTAAAATTAACAAGCCCATCACATTTATTTTGATTATTTTTTTGACGTGCCATTCAGCACGTTTCATGTGTCGCTCGATTTTTTTGCTACTCATTTGACGCATTATTAAGTGTGTCTTTTTATTACTTTTTACCGATTAGATAATCCGCCCTCGCCTCGCCGTAGCTTCAGCGGAGGTGGGTCGAATTTTGCTCAAAATCTAAAGATTTTCTTGTATAGAATAAATTTGTAAATTTTGTGCAATTTTTTATTGGTCAATTATATCATAGCATTTGCCTTAAACTCGTGTTAAAATAAATTTAGGGATTTTATTTAAAAACTGTGATTTGAAATAAATTCATAAAACAAAATAGCGATTTAAAATGTTTTTCAAACTTCAACCCTTAATATATTCAATTTTCTTTTTATTGTCGCTGGAAGCGGTTGTTTTGAAGGAAAATTGGGTTAAAAGTGTGGCTTGGTTATTGATTTTTTTGACAGTTATTGTTATTTGGCCTTTAACCAGAAAACCAAGATTCATAGCCCTACCTTTTTTCCTCAGTTTGGGCTCTTTGGGCTTGTTATTTTTAGTAGATCATATTGCCGAAAAGCAAGTTTTCATTTTTTTAGCCACGGGAGTTTATTATTTGACTTTGCTAGGAGGCTATCGTTTGCGGTTTTGCATTACTGATCAAACTGCTCTTGGGATGGTTAATTTAGCTACTCTTTCTACCGTATTTTTGTGGTTTTCAGCGGCTTTGGGATTGTATCTAAATTTTCAAATTAAATATTGGATAATGGCGGTTTTTGTGGCGACGATATTTTTTGTTAGTTTACCTTCTTTCTATACGAACGCTAAGGACAAAGAGGCTCGTTTGAAAAAAGTTGGTGGAAAATCTCAAAAAACAGAATCAATCACTATAATTTTTTTGAATTTAATTTTGGTTTTGATAATGGTCCAATTTTTTTGGGGAATCATTTTCTGGCCTTTTGGTTATTTGACATTAGGCGGTTCAGCGCTTATAATTTTTTATGAGTTCTGGGATATAATTCGTCTTTATACAAGAGGAGAATTAACAGTTAAAAGGATCGTTTTGAATTGGTCTATTGGTTTAATTTTACTGTTCGGAATTTTATCAACAGCGCAATGGTCCTTGGTTTCTAAGATATAGATATTTTTTAAATAATTTAAAACTTTTACAGTTAATAGTATGAAAAAAACTTGCAAATTAATCGGTCTAATTTTATTAATTTTTGTTATCGGTGGAACAGCGGGCGTTATCGGAGAGCGTTTTTTAATGCCGTGGCTTTCAAAATTTCCTTCTTTAGAAAAATGTAGTTTTATGCAAAAGGCCAACGAAAAAGTGACAGTTATAAACCAAACCAAAGAAATTACAGTTAAAGAAGACTTCTCGGTAGCCAATATTGCCGAAAAAGTTTCTCCCTCAGTGGTGAGTATTATTAGTTTCAAAGAAAACAAGGAAGAAACTATAAAGGTAGCTAATCAAATTAAATCTAGTCAGGATATTCAGAAAAACGTTAAAACTGGAATTATTTTAACCAGTGATGGTTTGATCGTCAGTATTTTAGACGATGTTATTAGGGATATAATTGAAGCTGATGATGAACTGGAGGAGGGAGAAGAAAGCACTTGGAAGTTCAAGATATTGGCTGGAGACAATAACGAATTTGATGCGGAAATTTTAGCGGTGGATAATTTTAGTAATTTAGTTTTTTATAAAGTAGGAAAAAATAATTTGCCTATTCCTAGTTTAGGCGACTCGGCTAGTATTGAAATCGGGGAAAAAGTTGTAATTTGTGGAAATGCAGGAGGTGAATATCAAAATTCTTATTCCTCTGGTTTAATAAAAGAACGAGATTATACTTTTACTTTACTTAATTCGGAACTTTCTTCTTCAGAAAAATTGGAAGGAGCTCTTTTGCTAGACGCTAAAATTGAAGATCGAAATGTTGGAGGACCAGTCTTGGATTATAATGGTAATATAATCGGGATTGTTAATCAAATTGAAAAAGACGGAGAAAAAGTTGGGTTTGTTGTCCCGATCGATGATCTTAAGCCGACCATCAATAAAGTTTTAGAAAAAGAGGAATTGTTAAATTCTTCTTTAGGAGTTTATTATCTTTCAATAAACAGAGAGATTGCCTTGTTGAATAATCTTAAGGTTAGTAGGGGTGCTTTGGTTTATTCTTTTTCTGGGCAACAAGGGCTAGCGGTAATGAAGGATTCAGCAGCGGATAAGGCTGGGATTAAAATTGGTGATATCATTATTACTGTTGGGGAAAAATCGGTTGATTTACAAAATCCTTTATCAAGATTAATTTCTAAATATCAAACTGGAGAAGAAATCGAAATTAAATTAATAAGAGCTGGAGAGCGTATGAGTTTGAAAGTAATTTTAGAATAAATATTTATAAAATAAAGATGAAAATAAAAAATATTTTATCAATTTTGTGTTTAGCGATCTTGGTCACCATTTTTTCTGGTTGTACTATTAATAATCCTGGTGGAGGGGGCTTTTTTAAATCAGCTGATGGTGGAATGACTTTTAATCAAGGAACTAGTGAACTAGCTTCAGTTTTGGTTGAAAAAAATATTTTATCTTTAGAAATCAATCCTTCCAACAACAAAGAAATTTTTGTGGGGACTCTTAGTTCGGGATTATTTAAATCTGTAGATGGTGGTGAAACTTGGTTGACTGGTGTGAACAGTTTTCAAAGTATTTATGACATAGAACTTATTCCGAATACCGCAATTATTTATATGATTGCTAAAAAAAATGGGAGGGGCAAATTATTGAAATCTGATAATAACGGTGAAGTTTGGGAAGAACTTTATACTGAAAAGGATGAAACTTCTTTTTTAACTTCAATGGCCATTATTCGAAATAATTTTAATGAAATTTATATTTCTAATTCTAAAGGTGGACTTTTCAAATCAGAAGATGCTGGAATTACTTGGAAAAATATTTATTGGGCAGATAGTTTGATTAGGAAGATTGAAATAGACAATGTTAATTCCAATATTATCTATTTGGCTACTAACCAAAGTGGGCTTTTGATGTCTGAAAATCGAGGTCAAGAATTTAATTCAATAATTCAAGGTGGCTATATCTATAATGTTTTGTCGCATCCTAATCGAGAAGGATTTCTTTATGTTAGTTCTAAAAATGGTCTACAAAGAAGCTTAAATAAAGGTTCTGACTGGGAAACTCTTAATACGTTAGTTAAGTCAGAGGAGCTAGTTTCTCGTGGTTTGGCTATTAACCCAAATAATACTCAAGAAATATATTACACTTCAGGAAAAACTTTTTATAAATCTAGCAACGAGGGTGAAACCTGGATGCCAGTCCAGTTTGATATCGGAGTCTCAATTGAGATAATCAAAATTGATCCTGGAAATAGTCAGCTTATTTATTTGGGAACTAATAATAGAGGTGGAGGCTCGATTCTAACACCAACATTTAATTAATAAAACAATATTATGAGCATCGAAAATATAGATGATTTACAAATTAATTTTGAGGAAATTATTGAACAGTATCAAAGTGATTTAAAGAAGATGAAAACTGGTCGAGCCAATGCCGAATTATTAGAAGGGCTTCAAGTCGAATATTTTGGAAATCGAACTCCTTTGATTCATATGGCGACAGTCGGTGTTTTAGACGCTAAAACAATCGAGATTACGCCTTGGGATAAAAGTCAACTTAAAGAAATTCAAAAAGCGATAAGCAAGTCGGAGCTGGGTTTAAATCCGAGTGACGATGGAAACGTTATCAGGATTACTATTCCGCCAATGACCGAGGAACGAAGATTGGATTTAGTAAAACAGCTAGGCAAGAAAACTGAAGAAATGAAAATTAGAATGAGAAGATCGCGAGAGGAATTTTGGAGCGGAATTCAAAGTGGCGAAAGAGAAGGTCAAATATCAGAAGACGAAAAATTTAAAGCTAAAGATGATTTACAAAAATTAGTTGATGAGTATAACAAAAAAATTGATGAAATTGAAGTCAAAAAGAAAACTGATTTAATGCAGGTATAAGTCGGAAAGTTTGAAAGTTTGTAAAGTTTACCCCGTTAAATAATTTTAAACTTTATTTAAAATTAGGCAAAGCCTATTTAACTGGGCGAACCCTGTTTCCACCAGAAGCGGATCCGCCTTTGGCAGAAATGAATGATTGTAAGAAATAAATTTTTATTATGACAACTTTTATAGTGTTTATTCTAATAATTGGCTTATTAGTTCTTGTTCATGAACTAGGTCATTTTTTGACAGCTAAAAGAAACGGAGTGCCTTCAGATGAGTTCGGTTTTGGTTTTCCGCCTCGTTTGGTTGGGACTTATAAAAATAAACAAGGGAAAAGATGCTGGGTGTTTGGGAATAAAGAAGTTCCTGAAAGTGAAAAAGACCGAGATGAAACAATTTATTCTTTGAATTTAATTCCACTAGGGGGTTTTGTTAAAATTAGAGGAGAAGATGGTGACGAGAAAGAAGATAAAAAAAGTTTTGTTAACCAGTCAGCTTGGGTGAAGTTTAAAATTCTTTTTGCCGGAGTGGCTATGAATTTTATTTTAGCGATAGTTTTGTTTTCAATAGCTTTTCAAATTGGTTTGCCAGAGTCAATATCGGATGAAACAAAGGCTGCTGATGCCAAAGTTCAAATTGCTCAAGTGACGGTGGATTCTCCTGCTTCTGAGATGGGATTAGAGATGGGCGATGAAGTCATTTCCGTCACGGATCAGGAAAAAGTAATTCGAATAAAAACCATTACTGAATTTCAAGAAGTAATCAAGAAGAACAAAGGAAAGGAGGTCTTTATCGGTGTCGCTAGAGGCTCAACTAATGAAGCTAAAGAAATTACAACTTTGAAAACTGTTATTAGAGAAGAAGCACCTGAGGGTCAAGGACTTTTGGGAGTGCAATTAGTTCGAACGACTTTTGCGAAGTATGGTTTTTTTGAATCGACTTGGATGGCAGTCGAAACTACTTTTTCAATGATCCTAGCGATATTGGCATTTTTAGGAGATTTAATAGTTAAGATTTTTACTTCTGAAAAAATTTCAGCTGATGTGGCTGGGCCAGTTGGAATTGCCGTGATGACTGGTAAGATGACTCAATTGGGATTGGCTTATGTTTTGCAGTTCATTGCTTTGCTTTCGGTTAATTTGGGAGTAATCAACTTGCTTCCTTTTCCGGCTTTGGATGGAGGAAGAATATTCTTTTTACTAATTGAAAAAATCAAAGGTTCACCTTTGAATCAAAAAGTTGAGGGAATTGCCAATACCTTTGGTTTCTTTTTGTTGATTGGTTTAATGGTGTTTGTGACGATTAAAGATTTCGCTAATTTTGAGATTATTGACAAGATAAAAAATATTTTTTAAGTTAGGGACTATTAATTTGGCAAATTTTTTTGTCAAAACCTTCGCTACTCATTTCATGTATTGTCAAATACATTCCATTGCGTTGCTCGGTTTTTCCTCGAACTTTGCTCAAATTTATAATCCCTATAAATATAAACATGACTGAAAAATTTATTTGTTTTGATATTGGAGGAACTAAAATTTTTAAAAGTGTGGTCGAAGTTAACTTTGGGCAGAGAAGTTTTGAATTTTTGAATTCAGAAACTATTAAAAATCCCATTGATGCTGATAGAATAAAAGACGAAGTTATTAATTATTGCCAAAAAAATAAAGAAAAATTTGATACTAATAAAATAGCTATTTCTAGCGCTAGTATAACAAATTTGTCTAAATTAGTTGTTTTTCAAGTTAGTGATATCTATGGTGTAGAAAAGTTTGATTTTAATTTTCTTAAAGAACTTGGTTTTCAAGTGGTTCTAGAAAATGATGGAGAAGCTTTTTCTTTGGGCACCTATTATTTTGAGAACAATGAAGAAAAACAAGGTTTATTAACCTTAACTTTAGGTTCTGGTATCGGAGGGGGTTTCATAAGCACTGGAGGAGAAGTTTTGAGAGGCAAGGAAAATTCAGCGACCGAGTTCAGTCATATCAAAATGTTTATCGATGGAAAATGGGAGAAGTGGGAATGTATTTCAGCTGGTCGGGGAATTGAGAAAATGTACTTAGAAAAGAATGGAGAAAAAAAGAGTGCTAAAGATGTTTTTGAAGAAATTGAAAAAGACGAAGTTGCCAAAGAAGTTATTTCTAAATCTAAAGAATATTTAGGACAAGGAATTGCTAATTTGATAGATATTTTTAATCCAGAGAAGATAGTTTTTGGAGGAAGTATTGTTAAGCAAGAAGCTTATGTTCAAGGAGCAATCGAAATCGCAGAGAGAAATATTTTTAATAAAAAAGCGATGCCGGAATGGTCAATTTCCAGATTAAAAGCCGAAATGAATGTTTTGGGGGTTTGTGCTTTGTATTATGTTTAGTCTGTAAAGTTCATAAAGTTGAAAGTTTAGAAGGTTTATAAAGTAAAAAGCGACTGGCAAAGTCGCTTTTTTTGAGGATTAAAATCCTCTATGACAAATTTGTGCTAGGCGTTGGGATTCTTAACATCTTCAAATTTTTCGTAATACATTTCAACATCATCAATCCATTTCTCGACACTATAATCAGAATGTCCTTCACAACTAGAGCCACATTTCCAGATAACCATTTCTTGCGGAGTATCAATGTCGGCTTTAACTAAATTTCCGATTCTTCTGGCAACTGTTTCGACAGCATCTTTAGGACTATCAAAACAAGTATGTCCACCGCTTCCCATCCTATCTCTTATTCCTCGATATCCCCAGTAATTATAACAATCTTCACCATCTAAAACTGGAACTCGTCTTCCCAGATTGCTTTCCTTTTTTGCAATTGCGACCATAAAAGCAGCAACTCGATTATCAAGTTGCGCAATTAACGGAGTCATTTTTTTCATTGGTGAGCCGTCAACAATTTTGTTAATTTCTTCCTCAAGATCTTCTTGTTTAACTTTCTCAAATTGTTTCAAGGTATCCATAACGAATAGGTCTAATTCCTCTTCTGATTCTTTGGATTCTCGTTCCGTAATTTTTCCTAAAACTTTGGTCTGATTTTCAGTTGCTAATTTAATAGTTTCATTTTGGGATTTAGCCATTTCGTAAGCTATTTTTTCGTTAACATCTTTTTGAATGAAAAAAGAAAAACTCATAGTAAATAAGAACAAAAAAGAAGTTGCCATAGCGAAAGATTTGTTTCTAATAAAGGTTTTTCCCCAATCAAAGTTTTTGATATTGAAAAAATCTTTGAGAATTTGAGGGGATTTGATATTTGGTTTTTTGATGGCAAATTCAATTTCAGAAGCCTCTTGTTTATCGAAAATTAATCTATTTTCTTGCGCTTGAACAATCTCATCAAAGAATTTTTCCGGTTGGAAATTATCCATCATAACTAACTTTTTGACTCTCAAGGCCGACCAACAACCTTTTTTGATGTGTAGTTTTTTGTAGGGATTAATAAAGTCTTTTCTTAAACCATCTACAAAATAATCTTTTTTATTTTTTCCAAATAAAGCCGTTTCCCCTTTGGTGGAGTTTTTAATTTTCTTGACCCACTTCTGAGCATCGACTTTATTTTCAAAAAGTCGTCGATAGTCGGGTTTATTATTTTCGTCAATAATACAATAATACTCCTTTTTTAATTTCATATTTTGTTTTTCGGAATTTTTATTTTTAAAGAGATTGTTCTCTAATATTTCATTTCAACACTTACAATTATTTTAGCGTTTTGAGGTTTAATGTCAATAAGATTTAAGGGGAGTTATGAACAATTTGGGAGAGTAAACTAGAGATTAGAAATTAGTCAATTGGGGCAATTCAAATCGAGGCAATTTTTTTGAGCAGAAGTTGAATTTAAAAAATAAATGCTTGGAAATAACAAAATCAAAGAGAAGAATTCACAAAAATTGCATATTTAAAAGCAACAGGATATAATTAAAGTTAAGATGAAATAATAAATAAAGCTAAAAGAGAGAGTCATTTTAATATAAGGCAAATAATAAATAGCTATTTAAATTGCAATTTAAATTGCAACAAAGTTAAAAATTAAAAAATAATTATGAGGAGAAAAATCGAGGATCGTAATGTGCGAAAAATTTCTAAACGAGGTGGAAGCTATTCTGTGACGTTGCCGATTGAAATAATTCGGAAGCTTGGTTGGCGAGAAAAACAAAAAATCGTTGTTGAAAAAGTTCGAGGAGGAGTGATAATTAAAGATTGGAAAAAATAGTTTCGGGAATATAAAAGTATTTATATTTAAATCACGTCGTTCGTGAATGACTGTGATAAGTATTGATTTAAATAATGATTTTCATCCAAAGGGGAAAATAATTAAGAAGGTTTTCAGCCCAGACTATTAAGATAAAAAATAAGGTTCTTATGCATGTAATTAAATAAG
>Ga0307992_1001478_pt1 | contig 13864 bp, 11 predicted proteins | sample EllFjometagen133_FD_203162 | JGI IMG/M metagenome (GOLD analysis project Ga0307992, IMG submission 203162) | Marine microbial communities from Ellis Fjord, Antarctic Ocean - #133 | ecosystem: Environmental > Aquatic > Marine > Unclassified | place: Southern Ocean | collected 2014-10-08
ATTAAACCAATTGGTTTAGGCGCCAGAGATACACTTAGACTTGAAATGGGCTATTGTTTATACGGCAATGATATTAATGATAATACATCACCTATCGAAGCAGGTTTAGGCTGGATAACAAAATTTAACGATAGTAATAATTTTATTGATAAAGACTTGTTACTTAGACAAAAAAAAGAAGGTGTTTCCAAAAGATTAATGGGGTTTAAAATGATTGACCGGGGTATCCCACGACAACATTATAAAGTGACCGATAATAATGATAATATAATTGGAGAAGTTACATCAGGTACTATGTCTCCTATGATGAAAATAGGCATAGGTATGGCTTATCTCGACAAGGGATTCTGGAAAGAGGGAACTGATATATATATACCGATAAGGAATAAATCACTTAAAGCAAAAGTTGTAAAACTGCCAATATACCAGGGCTAAGATAATTTGCTGCGTTTATTTAGTAAGGATTATATGTATAATAAGAATAAAATAGAAGTTTGTTTTTCTCCCGCGGTTTTTCAATACTATAAAGATAGTAATGCTATTGTTGTGGTAATTGATATTTTGAGAGCTACATCGGCAATTTGTAACGCGTTTCAGAACGGGGTGGAGAAATTGATTCCTGTGAAAACTATTGATGAGGCAAGGGAGTATAAAAAGAAAGGTTATATTGTTGCTGCTGAACGGGATGGGGATGTTCTGGATTTTGCTGATTTTGGTAATTCCCCTTTTAATTTCACAGAGGAAAAGGTTAAAGGGAAAACTATTGTTTATAGTACTACCAATGGAACTCAGGCTATTCAAATGGCAGAAAGTTGTTATATGGTGGTAATCGGATCTTTTTTGAATTTATCATTCTTGTGTAATTGGTTGGTTAAGCAGGGAAGAGATGTGCTGCTCCTGTGTGCAGGATGGAAAAACAGGTTCAATCTTGAAGATACTGTGCTGGCTGGTGCAATATCAGAAAAACTAATTGCAACCAATAATTACTCTACAATGTGTGATTCTACAATTGCATCTCTCGATTTATGGTCACTTGCTAAACCGGATATCCTGGGGTACATAGATAAAGCGGCTCATAGAACACGCCTTAGGGAAAAAGGGCTTGATGATGTTCTTGAGTTTTGCCATACTCCGGATTCAGCAAATGTTATTCCTGTTTTAAAAAATGGACACATTGTGGAAATACGGAATATTGGAATAATGGAATAATGGAATAATGGAAAAAAGCATTAATAAATGGTTTAAATAATAAATAAAAAAAATCAGATATGAAAAAACATAATTTTTATGCAGGTCCATCAATACTTCCTGAATTTACCGAAGACCAGGTTGTTAAAGCAATTAAGGATTTTTATGGCACGGGTATATCTATAATGTCAATCTCTCACAGAAGTAAGGAGTTTGTAGCAGTTATGGAAGAAACCATGTCATTATTCAGGGAACTGCTCAATATTCCTGAAGGTTACCATGTTCTGTTCCTTGGAGGTGGTGCCAGTATGCAATTCGCTATGGTTCCTATGAACCTGATGAACAAAAAAGCTGCTTACCTGAATACCGGAAGCTGGGCAAATAAAGCTATGAAAGAAGCGAAAAATTTTGGAGAAATGATTGAGGTAGCTTCCTCCGCTGATAAGAACTATTCGTATATTCCAAAGAATTATGTTATCCCTTCTGATGCTGATTATTTTCATATTACAACAAATAACACTATTTACGGTACTGAAATCAAGGCAGATATGGATATTGAAGTTCCTTTGGTTGCTGATATGTCTTCAGATATTTTCAGCCGGATGGTTGATGTATCAAAATATGTTCTTATTTATGGTGGTGCGCAAAAGAACCTGGCCCCTTCAGGTGTTACATTTGTAATAGTTAGGGATAATGCACTGGGAAAGGTAAATCGTACCATACCAACTATGCTTGATTATAAAACTCATATAGAAAAAGGATCAATGTTTAATACTCCTCCATGCATAGTAATATTTGCAGCACTGCAGACACTTAAATGGATAAAGAACCTGGGGGGTGTGGAAGTTATGAATAAAATGAACCGGGAAAAAGCAGAGTTATTGTATAGTGAAGTTGAAAGGAGCAAAATTTTTATACCAACCATTGCAAACGAACAGGATCGTTCAATAATGAATGTTTGCTGGGTAATGAATAAAGATTATGCTGCTCTTGAGCAGGAATTTCTTGAGTATGCTACTGAACGGGGAATGGTTGGGATTAAAGGTCACCGCTCGGTAGGTGGTTTCAGAGCTTCAATTTATAATGCTTTACCTAAAGACAGTGTTGAAGCACTCATTGCACTTATGCAGGAATTTGAAAATGATAAAGCATGAATTTTACTTTTTAAATAAATTAATTATATGATGATGAAGAAAGTATTAATAGCAACCGTGAAACCATTTGCTCCTGAAACATTACCTCTAATAAAAACGCTTTGTAATAAAGCTGCTTATGAAATGGAGTTGATTGAAAAATATGAAAGTCAGAATGATCTTATTGAAGCTGTGAAAGGAGCCAATGCCCTGATAATCCGTTCAGATAAAGTGACAAGGGAAGTAATTGAAGCTGCAGAAAGTCTTGAGATAGTGGTAAGAGCCGGTGCAGGATATGATAATGTTGACCTTGAAGCGGCTACAGCGAATAATGTAGTAGTGATGAATACACCCGGACAGAATTCTAATGCAGTGGCTGAACTGGCACTTGGAATGATGGTCTATTTTGCACGTAACCTGTTTAACGGTAAGCCGGGTACCGAATTAAAAGGGAAAAAACTTGGGATGCATGCTTATGGTCATGTCGGGAAATTGGTAGCCAATATTGCAAAAGGATTTGGCATGGAGATATTTGCTTTCGATCCCTATATTGAAAATGATAATATACGAAAAGATAATGTTATTCCGGTTGATTCTGTTGAGGAATTGTATCGAAAATGTCAGTATATTTCTCTTCATATACCGGCTAATGAAAAAACAAAAGGATCTGTTAATTATAATCTAATGAAACAAATGCCTGAGGGAGCAACTATTATAAACACTGCCCGTAAGGAGGTGGTTGATGAGGTTTCTTTATTGAAAATTATGGAGGAGAGAAGTGATTTTGGTTATCTGGCTGACGTTGCTCCTGATTGTAAGGATGAATTTGATCAAAAGTATGAAGGGAGATATTACTTTACCCCGAAAAAAATGGGAGCTCAAACAAAAGAAGCAAATGTTAATGCAGGAGTTGCAGCAGCAAATCAGATAATAGATTTTTTCACGAAAGACGATATTACTTATAAAGTCAATTAGAGCCTGTCTATCCAGTTTAACAAATTAAAAATTACCAATTAACCAATTAACCATGGCAGTACTAAAACCATTTAAAGGGATCATGCCAACCAGAGAAGTTGCTGAAAAAATTGCCTCCCGTCCTTATGATGTTTTAAATTCACAGGAAGCAAGAGAGGAAGCTAAGGGTAATAAATACAGCTTGTTTCATATTATTAAACCTGAAATTGATTTTGAACAGGATGTGGATATACATAGCAATATAGTTTATAATAAGGCTAAAGAAAACTTTAATAAATTCTTGCAAAATGGATGGTTGGTTCAGGATAATAAAGAACATATATATATATATGCTCAAACAATGCATGGCAGAACACAATATGGTATTGTAGGAGGAGCTTCTGTTGATGATTATCTAAATGGTGTAATACTGAAACATGAACTCACCAGACCAGATAAAGAAGAAGATCGCATGAAGCATGTGCGGATTAATAATGCAAATATCGAACCGGTTTTCTTTTCTTATCCGGCTTACCCGGAACTGGATAGACTGGTTAAGGAATATGCCGGTTCAAATGTTCCTGAATATGATTTTGTTGCTGATGATGGTATCAGTCACCATTTCTGGGTGATTAAAGATGATGAGGTGACCAAACGAATTATTTTACTTTTTAACAAAATTCCTTATACGTATGTGGCTGATGGACATCATCGTACAGCCGCTGCAGTCAGGGTGGGTGAGGAGAAGAGAAAAAATAATCCAAACTATCAGGGTAATGAAGAATATAACTTTTTTCTGGCTGTACATTTCCCTCATGACCAGCTTACAATAATTGATTATAACAGAGTAGTCAGGGATCTGAATGGACTTACATCAGAAGAATTCCTAAAGAAACTTGAAATTGGATTTAGTATTAAAGAAAAAGGAACAGCTATCTATAAACCAGATAAACTGCATAACTTTTCAATGTACCTGGAAGGGGAATGGTACTCCCTTACAGCGGATGAAAATATTTACGATGATAACGATCCGGTAGGAGCATTGGATGTAACAATACTTGCAAAACAAATATTAGATCCGGTTCTTGATATCAAAGATCTGAGAAGATCAGAGCGGATTGATTTTGTTGGTGGAATCAGGGGGTTAGAAGAGTTGAGAAAACGGGTTGATTCCGGGGAAACGAAAGTTGCTTTTGCTTTGTTTCCTGTTTCCATGAAACAATTAATCAGAATTGCGGATACAGGTAATATTATGCCACCGAAAACTACATGGTTTGAACCAAAACTCAGAAGTGGATTGATTATTCATAGTCTTGATGAGAAAGTGTGAGACCCAGAACCCAGTAACCAGCACCCAGCACCACTTTTTGATACGTTTAAATGGAAAAATAATAAAATCAAATGCAAATCAGATTTTGTAATTAAAAAAAAAATACTAATTTTACTTTCAGTATAATGAAATAGTATAAATAATTCTTTAAATCAAATAATTATGGCTAACAACTTCTATCGGTTTAAATTTGCAATGGCATTCATGCTAATTATTATTAGCGCTTTAGTCATTGGTTGTAAGTCTGGCGGAAAGGGGGACAAAGAACCGGTGTTTGATGTAGATATGGAAGAAATTGATGAAGCCCTTTTTGATAATATCAATCAGGCAAAACAGATTTTTTATTCTATGCCTTCACCTCTTGAGACAGCAATGTTAGTTAGGTCTGCCGGTGCTCCATATAATGAAGACCTTCTTAATCCCACTGATAATGCTGGTAACTATACTACAAATTGTAGTATGGCTCTTAATCTTGGAATTTATACTTGCGATTTAAGTTTTGCCAGTCTTTATGACCAGACTCAAACTTCAATCTCTTATATGTCTGCAGCTAAGAAAATGGCAGACGGACTTGGGATTCTTGATGCAATTAGTGAGGAAACTCTTGAAAGACTTGAAGAGAATGTGAACAACAGGGAGATGATCATGGATATTGTTTCAGAAACTTTCATGAACTCCAGTTCATATTTGCAGGAGAATGACAGACAAGCTCTTTCCTCAATTATGCTTGTTGGTGGTTGGGTTGAGGGTTTATATCTTGCTACTAAACTTGTTGACGAAGATTCTTTTGAAGGAAATAAGCTGGTGACGAGAATCATCGATCAGAAATTATCACTTAATATCGTGATGAAAATGCTTGAGGACCAAAAAAGTAATCCTGATGTGGCTACTATTCTTACTGATATGAATCAGTTAAAAGCTATTTATGAAAAGATTAGTGTTACTACTTCAAAAATAACTACATCAAAAGATGAAGAAACTCAAGTTACAACACTTAAATCTGAAACAAGAAATAATTTCACGCCTGAACTTTTCGCTGAACTTAGCGCAAAAGTTGAGTCACTTCGGGAATCTTATATTCTTTAAATCTTCAATATTATGAAAAGGAGTTTATTTGTTTTTATTATTGTTGCATTATTCTTTTCGTTACCTCAATCAGGTAAGTCACAGTGTAAAGGTTATGCAAAAAAAATATGTAAAGCTGAACTTAGCCCGTTTACACATGATGGGAATTATCATGCGGCTATACTGACCGAAGGGGAAGAAGCAGAACTTTATAAGACTTTTTATTCTGATCAGGAATACAGGATAGCCATTTGTGGGGCTATTGGCCAGTCAAATGTTGAATTCAAAATTGTGGATGCTCATAGAAACGAGCTGTACAATAACCGGAATGACGACTATACTAATGTTTGGGACTTTAAGCTTGATTCAAGTCAGCAACTTAAATTAGTGGTTAAGGTATTGAAAGCGGAGGATGAAACTGAAGAACCGCAGAGTGGTTGCGTAGCAATTATGTTTGGCTTTAAGGTAAAATAACTATTTATATGATAAATATAAACCGCCTTGTAAAAGGTGGTTTTTTTTATTTAATAAGTTTTGATCGTAAATATTTTCCGGTGTAGGATTTTTTACATTTAATGAGTCCTTCAGGAGTTCCTTCAAAAACCAGGTTACCTCCCTGTTCACCACCTCCGGGTCCCAGATCAATAATCCAGTCTGCACATTTTATTACCTCAAGATTATGCTCAATGATTAAAATTGAGTGCCCTCTTTCTATAAGGGCATTAAACGAATCAAGTAATTTTCTTATATCATGGAAATGCAAACCTGTAGTAGGTTCATCAAAAATAAACAGAGAAGGACTCATGCTTCTTTCTTTACTTAAATATGATGCCAGCTTAACCCGTTGACTTTCACCTCCACTTAGTGTGCTTGATGCCTGACCTAATTTCACATAACCTAACCCTACATCTGATAAAGGTTTTAATTTTTCAACTATTCTTTTCTCCAGGGAATCTTCTACAGAGCTAAAAAAATCAATAGCCTCATTTACAGTTTGTTCTAAAATATTGTAAATATTCTTACCCCTGTATCTGACATCAAGTATTTCTTTTTTAAATCTTTTCCCTCCGCAGCTTTCACAAACCAGTTCAACATCTGCCATAAATTGCATTTCAACTTTAATAATTCCTTCACCCTTGCATTCATCACATCTTCCGCCATCAATATTGAACGAGTAATGTGATGGACTAAAATGGTTATATTTTGATAATTGTTGTTCCGCGTATAGTTTTCTTATCTCATCATATGCTTTCAGATATGTAACAGGATTTGAGCGGGAAGACCTCCCTATTGGGTTTTGATCTACAAATTCCACAGAACCCAGAGAGGAAGTATCTGCTGTTAGATGATCAAATTCGCCGGGTTGTTTGCCGTACTCATTGAGATATCGTAAAAGGGCAGGATATAAAATTGATCCCACGAGCGAAGTTTTTCCTGATCCACTTACCCCGGTGATGACTGTTAAAATATTTAATGGAAATTTAATTGTAAGGTTTTTTAGATTATTTTCCCTTGCACCCTGAATTTTTATTGAATTATGCCATTTCCTTCTTATCCCGGGAACAGGAATTTGTTTTTCTCCAGTTAGATATTTGGCTGTTAAACTGTTCTTGTTCTTATAAAGTGCTTTGTGAGTTCCATGGAATACAACTTCACCACCTAATCTTCCTGCTTTTGGTCCGATATCAATTATTTCATCAGCCGCCCTGATTATCTCTTCGTCATGCTCAACAACAAGAACAGTGTTCCCCAGTTTATTTAAATATTTGAGAACATCAATCAGTCTTGAAGTGTCACGGGGATGCAATCCTATTGATGGTTCATCGAGGATATATAACGAACCTACAAGATTACTCCCCAGTGATGTTGCAAGGTTTATCCGCTGAGATTCGCCCCCTGAGAGGGTTGAGGATAACCTGTTTAATGTCAGATAACCTAACCCCACATTTACAAGAAATTCTAACCGGTTACTAATTTCAATTAAAAGTCTGTTAGCAATTTCCTGCTCATGTTTGGAAATTTTTATCTCTTTAAAAAAAGCATGAAGCTTATCTACGGGCAAATCAACAAGGTACTGAATTGTTTTCCCTCCCACTTTTACATATGAAGCTTCTTTCTTCAGTCGTTTCCCTTTGCATTCCTGACAAATAGTTTTGCCTCTGTATCTTGAAAGTAAAACCCTGTATTGAATTTTGTATTTTTTTTCTTCCAGATAATCAAAAAACCTGTTTAGCCCTCTGAAGTATCGATTTCCATTCCACAGTAAATCCTTTTGATCAGGACTCAATTCAAAATATGGTTTGTGTATTGGGAAATTGAATTTGTCAGCATTTAAAATAAGCCGTTCTTTCCATTTTTTAAGTTTATCCCCCTTCCAGCAAACAATAGCATCCTCATAAACCGATAATGCTTTATTTGGGACAACAAGGCTTTCGTCAATTCCGATGATTTTTCCATATCCCCCGCATTTTTGACAGGCTCCAACAGGATTATTAAAATTAAACATATGAACAGTGGGTTCTTCAAATTCAACTCCATCAACTTCAAACTTATTGGAGAATATTTCGTTAATAACTTTGTTTCCACTAAATACTTCAATTTCGCAGTATCCTTTTCCAATTTGGAATGCTGTTTGAATCGAATCATCAATTTGTCCTGCTGTATCAGTATCGTTGATTACTATTATCCGGTCAATAACAATTTTTGCGTGTTCTAATTTTTCTGCTTTGGTTACTCTATTTTGCAATTCATCTATCTTTTTTACCTGGTTGCCTGTTTTTATTCTTGTAAGACCAAGTTTTTTTAAGTGCTCTAAATATTCCGGTATACCATATTTCTTATCTATGTGAAGTGGAGCCAGAATGAAAGCTTTGGTTGTTTCAGGAAATGAAAAAAGAAAATCTGCTACGTCTTTAACCTGGTGTCGTTTTACAATCTTGTTTGAACCTGGTGAGTAGGTTTTTCCAATTCTGGCGTACAATAATTTGAGGTAATCGTAAATCTCTGTTGAAGTGCCTACAGTTGACCTGGGATTATGAGAGTTTATCTTCTGTTCAATTGCAATTGCCGGCGGGATTCCTTTGATATAATCAACCTCCGGTTTGCTCATTCTTCTAAGAAATTGCCTGGCATATGAGGATAAACTCTCAACGTACCTGCGCTGTCCTTCAGCATAAAGAGTGTCAAAAGCCAGTGATGATTTTCCTGAACCCGATAAGCCTGTGATAACAATAAACTTGTCTCTCGGAATGGAAAGATCGAAATTTTTTAAATTATGTACTCGTGCCCCTTTTATCTCAATTACTTCTGATATCCCCGTATACCGGCTGTCAGGTGTTTCTTTTCTGGCATTAAAACTCATGTTGTTGCAAATATTTTAACATTATTTAGCAAATTTCAAAAGTAATATTTTTTGAATAAACATTTTTTTTACTTTAATTGCAGAATATTAGAACTAAACTAAATACAGGAGGGCTGCCTTAGAAACATTTCTACTCCAATTGAATTAACAAGGAGGCATGATAATGATTCATAATTTATCTGATTATGAACTGATAAAGCGGTTCGTAAATGGCAGTCAACCAAGTATTGAAGAGTTAATTACTCGCTACAAATCAAAAGTATATACATATATTTTGCTGATGGTCAAAAATCAGCAACTTGCCGAAGATCTGTTTCAGGAAACATTCATTAAAGTAATCCAATCCCTAAAAATGAATAAATATAAGGATAAGGGAAAGTTTGTTTCCTGGATTATACGTATTGCTCATAACCTTGTAATTGACCATTTCCGTAAAGAAAAGCAGATAAATACCTGTAATAATGAAGATTATGAGGCTGATTTGTTCAACTCAAGTAAGTTTTCAGCGAAAAATATTGAACAATTAATTGTGCATGACCAGATAATAAAAGATGTAAGGAAGCTTATTGATGAATTACCTGACGATCAAAGGGAAGTTGTTATGCTCAGGCATTATGGACAACTTAGTTTTAAAGAAATTGCCGAGCAAACAGATGTAAGTATAAATACTGCTCTGGGTAGAATGAGATATGCACTTATTAATATGCGAAAGATGATTGAAGAGAAAAAATTGAGCCTTACTTTTTATTAAGAGTTATATACTAAATCCTCGGGTATAACGTTTTGTTGATGTATTAAAGCAAAAATTGTTTGCCTATGGAACAAAGTTATACTCCTATCCCTTTACCTAGTGAAAATATAGATAACGACACAGACTTGTACCACCTTAAATGGCAGGTGGAACATTCTTTTAGTGACATTGTATCACTTCTTTATCTTCTTCAATTTGATGTTAGAAGTGAAGTTACTGAGAGATTGTTTCGACAAATTGAACAATCCTGATTCGTGAAGCTTTGCATTCTGCCTTGATACTGGTTAATGGTTAATCAGATTAACAGTATGACAAGCAACAATACCTGCGGTTTCAGTTCGTAACCTGCTGTTTTGTGCGATGGGACACCCAAAAAGAAAAAATCAATCTATTGTGTGAAATTTTCTAGCACCAAAGGTGCGTAAATCATTAGCCCCGAGCGCAGCTCGGGGGTTTTGATACGTTCCACAATATAAGCACCACCGGTGCGTAATCATCTTAATCCCAAATATATCGCTCATCATAATTGATATTATATTCCTTTAGAAAAGCAAGATATTCATCTTTAAATGATCTCTTCTGATGATGTTTATCTTGTGACGAAATATAATCTTTTACCACATCAATTTGTGCCGGGTGAATTGAAAATCCTCCATAACCACTCTGCCAATAAAACTTTTGATATTGTTGCCCCTTTGTTTTAATCCATTTTGATGAATAAGTCTTTAATTCTTCGATCAGTTTCATTAATGCAACCTTTCGCGATAACAAACAAAGAATATGAACATGATCTTGATATCCTCCTACAATTATAGGATTACATTCGAGATTTTTACATATTCCTCCAAGATAACTGAACAACTCTTCCTGTATATGCTTATCAATGAATGGGTATCTATTCTTTGTGCTATAGGTAATGTGCATGTAGTTTTTTACTAACGATTGTGGCATGGTTCAAATTATTGATTACGCACCTTTGGTGCTTATTTAATATCGCATTACAAACCCCGGGCTGCGCCCGGGGCTATTGATTATCGCCCACTTCGGGGCTTAATTTGTAAACAAATATATCATTATAATAACGGGACACCCAAAATCACAATTTTTCAAATCATAAAATGCTATTAGACTGCTTATTAAGAAGGTTCAATAATCTACTTTTTAAGAAGTGCTCAAAACAGGTAAAATAATTAAATCAGTCAGCAGTCAGCAGTTGATTGTGACACTTTTTATTGGTTAACCATGTTGACAGTATGACAAGCAACAATACCTGCGGTTTCAGTTCGTAACCTGCTTGTTCCCAATTGTATTGAATTGAATCCGTTTTTTGTTGCATGATGTATTTCTTTAGGGGAAAAATCTCCCTCGGGACCAATTAAAATCAGAGTATCATCTCCTTTAGTTGCCAGTTCTTTTAATTCAGGATTAGATTTCTTATCGCAACAGGCAATGAATTTAGTTGAGGAATGTTTTATGGATATAAATTCTGAGAATTTTGTAATTCTGTTTAATTTTGGTTTGTATGCTTTGACAGATTGCTTCATTGCTGAAACAATTACTTTTTCTAAACGTTCGTTACGAATGGTTTTCCTTTCAGACCGCTCACAAAGCAAAGGAGTGATTTCATCAATACCAATTTCAGTTGCCTTCTCAAGAAACCATTCGAAGCGGTTGATGTTTTTTGTTGGAGCAATTGCAATATGAAGTCTGAAATTCTTTTTCCCAACCCCATGTTTACTGCTTATAATTTCAATTGTACATTTATACTTATCAGGTATCTTTATCTTTGCTTTGTAGTATCCGCCCTTTCCGTCAACAAGGATAATTCTATCACCTTCTTGCAGGCGGAGCACATTTATACAGTGTTGTGATTCCTTCTTCTCAAGCTGGTGTATCTTCCCATGAATGTCAGGTGTATAAAATGTATGCATCTCCCTACAATTCTTCCTCATTATTATCATCATATAATCTGAATCTTCTCAGAAACATCTGAAGTTTCCTGTCGACTGATAGCATATATATGTAAGATGTCTCACCACTTTTTACATCCAGTCTTCTTTGTCCGGTTTTAAGTTCCTGAATGGGATTTGTGAAGCTATGGTTATTTGAAAGGGCTTGCAAAACACCTCTTGTATATGCGAAATAATACCAGGTTTCATTATCAAGTTTAAGATACAGATCAAACATGTCACCACTTTTCTTTTTTTGAATTTCAAGGTATCCCTCAGTTTTTACGTTAAGTTGCTTATTCATAATATTACCAATGCCTATCTTTCCAACTGAGCGATATGAACTGGTTTCCTGGTTCCATTTTAACTTGACATCTGTTAAGAGTATCCTGTATTTCCTAATTTCTCCGGGAAGCTCAGCCATAACTCCATAAAGACTTGATTCCTGTATTAATGAATTAGCCTGTTCAACACCTATAAGTTCCCGAATACCTTTCTTATATTGTCCGGTGGACATGTCAACCGGTTCAAGTGTAGGTACTACAAATATGTCGTTGGCCATAACCATCATGGCTTCATCAGAGAAGAAGAAATCAAAACCTAACATAACATTCATGGTTGTTAGTCCTGAATCTGATTCATAAATAGTATTTCCAACAGCAGTGATTTTAGCCTGTCCAAATTCCACAGCCAGATCAAGTGATCCTTCACCATATAGATTACAATAATTTTTATCAAAACTAAGCAGGTTTCCCGGTAAACTTTCATCAGTTAATTTCTCCAGGCTACCTATTTTATAATTATCAGAACCTTCATCATAATATAAATAACCTTCGGCTTTCATAATAGGGGTATCACTGTAGTCTTTTCGTCTGCCCATAAATGTTTGATAAATATGAGTGGAGTCTTCAGTAATATAAAGACCGCTGAATATTCTTCCGCCATTACTACTCCGTAAGTTAGATGAAACCGGAATCAATACATTCTCAGGATTGATCTCAGATGTAAATTGTAAATAATTCTGAGCTATGCCGGCACACTGATGTTCAATTTGTGCTCCTCCTGTAAAAGTCAGATATTCTTTATTTGCATTTATAAAAACATCTCCAACAAACCGGAAGTATGGATTAAGTTTAAAATCATCATTTTTTTCAATGGTTCCATATCCGACAGTTACTTCTTCTTTGTTTACTGATATGCTGTCAAACCTGATTGGTTGAGGATTTTCATTTTGATCAATATAAGTATACAATCCCGAACCTGCATAACTGTTTTTATTATATATGTTTACACTTGCCGGTTCAATTACAAACCGGTTATTGGCAAGTATCTTAGCATCTTCAAGAGTTCTTATTCTCGATTTGTTTTCAATTTTAACAATACCTTCATTAGGAAAAATCAGTGCATCAGCTATTTCAATAGAGTTTACTTCATAAGCAGTAATAAGGCTTTCTTCCAGGTTGTAAACTGCTGAGTCAGATATAAAACCTAATGAGTCTTTCTTTGTATTGATCGAAACTAAGGTTGGTTTTTCAATTCTGGCATCAGCATAATTAGAGGAGGTATTACCCAAAGCCAACTCTTTAGCATTCATATTCCACCTAAAATAGTCCATACTGGTTGTTATCTGGTTTTCAGGGAAAATCATATCGGTTGTGTCAGAATTTGAGGCGAATAAACCTCTATTATTACTTAAATCAATATGTCCGCTAACATTATCAGCAATAAATGCATATCCGTCAGTTTTTTCCGATTTTAACCGGAAATTAGCTGTATCAGTATCAAAAGACTTTTCTGTAAAAAGATAAATATCCGACGTTAAAATAGCATCAGGCAGATCAATTCTTCCTGACCCTAAAAGACCGTCAGGTTTTAATGTAACCGATCCTTTCAATTTCATCTTATCATCAAATAATGAAAAATAATTCATAGTGCTCCCGGCAATCAATTCATCTTTATTAGGGTACCATTTTATTTGAACACTATCTGCACTCAGTTCGGGAAATTTCACACCGGTTTCCTGCTTATTAATACTAAAAGTTTGAGCATCAGCCAACATTGAATCGGGATAAAAAACAAAATTATCAGATTCAGTAACAGAAGAAAGATAATTCAACTCTCCATCACCCTTGA
>Ga0307992_1001479_pt1 | contig 13857 bp, 15 predicted proteins | sample EllFjometagen133_FD_203162 | JGI IMG/M metagenome (GOLD analysis project Ga0307992, IMG submission 203162) | Marine microbial communities from Ellis Fjord, Antarctic Ocean - #133 | ecosystem: Environmental > Aquatic > Marine > Unclassified | place: Southern Ocean | collected 2014-10-08
AAACGCACCGACAGAATTACCACGCTCTACGAGCGTAAAATTAAGTTCAGAGCCACCACGCACTCGGTGCGTGATTAGTCGGGGTTCTGTTCAAAAAAAGTTAGAATTTCAACCAAAAGGTACCGCCTTCGCCCGCCATAGCGGGCTACGGCGGACACAGTCCGCTGAAGCTCGCGAAGGCGGGATCTATAAAATAAGAAATAAATCTTAGAAATGTTGTATTATGTTTATATCTTAAAATGCAAAGACGATAAACTATACACAGGTTGCACTGAAAATTTAAAAGATAGATTAAAGCGTCATAAAAATGGATATGTCACTACTACCACTGATAGACTCCCAGTTGACCTTATTAGTTACACAGCTTTTACCGACAAATATAAAGCTTTTGATTTTGAAAAATATTTAAAATCTGGCTCAGGACGAGCTTTCATCAAAAAACACTTTTAAAAAGTGTTTTTTATTTCGTAAGGACGCACGTAAGGACGTCCATCCTTACATCTATTAATCTATCTACATCTCCTAAGAATGGTATTTTTACTTTGACAAAAATCGTTTTCATGCTAGATTTCTTGTAATAGAAGTAGCTATTCTGGCTACTGTGAAAAACGAGTTCTTTTCACAACACAAACAAATGAAGAAGAACAGGTTCTCTTCTTCGAAAGGAGCGTGTACCATGGAGCAACAATCTAAAAACAGCCAAGCAAAGGTTTTGGAGCTACTGAGATCTCTCCCCCACCCAGGCAAAATACTTATCGATTCCGTCGGGGATGGAATTTCTGGTCTTTCATTGAGACCCAAATCTATTCCCAAAAAAGTCATCGGAAATGTTCAAGGATTACCCTGGACAGTAGAACTAAAAATCATGAAAGGAAAAGAGAGCTTTATTGATGGTTGCCAAATGCGATTAGACCTTCATTCACCGAAATGGCTGGAATGGTCCAGTGAAAAACCTGCTTTCACCATCCAAGCAGGAGATATCGGAAGAAAGGTTGTTAACATTGCAGCAAAAAAGTTTACACTTTTTAAAGAAAAATAATAGAATTAAAAAGTAATTTTTTACTTTTAAAATTCTATGAATAACTTTGATCCAAGATATCTTATGCTACAAGAAGAAAAACTAAAGCAAATCATTAATAAAGAAAGACAAGTAACTGATGTTGCTAGGGAGCTTAATGTTTCAAGGCAAACTATCCATAAATGGCTCAGTAGATACAAAAGATTTGGAATAGAAGGTTTAATTAAAAGAAGAAGAACTAATACTAACTATACTCCTCACAATAAAACCTCAAAAGAGATAGAGCAGTTAGTCATTAACATAGCTAAAGAATACTATCACGATGGAGTAGAATCTCTTGCTGATAGATTGCAATATGAAAACAATATTACTTTGCATCCTACAACAATCTACAGAATCTTGAAAAGAAAAGGACTTCGTTATACAGAGAACTATCCTCATACTCAGAAAAGATGGAAGAAGCAACTCTATTCTCATAAAGTCCCAGGTAAAGAGCTTCAGATGGACACTAAATACCCGCATGGCTACAAACAAGGTAAGGTTATCTACACTATCATAGATGATGCCTCAAGATGGGTCTTTGCTTGGAGCTATAGTAAAGCTAATGCAATCAATTCTGTGGATTTTTTAGAAAGAGTAATTAGAAGAGCTCCTTTTAACATTAAGAAGATTAGAACTGATCAAGGTACTGAATTTTTAAATGATAAATTAAAACAATCTTTCTTAAAACACAATATTAATTATAGAAAGAATACTCCATATTGTCCTGAAGAAAATGGAAAGATAGAAAGATTTCATAAAACTCTAAACCAAAAAGCTCTTAAGTATGGCTTTCCTCCTAGTGAATCATTAGATAGTTTACAATACAAGCTAAATCTCTTCTTACACCATTACAATTATCAGAAGAAACATAGAGGATTAGGTATGAATGGTTTAACTCCTATGCAGAAGCTCGAAGAGTGTAGAAGTGTAAACTTGACGCTGCAATGCTACAAAGGTTGACACAATTGAGGAACGTGAGAAAAACTTCAATAAAAATCTTTTACATGAATTTCTCAATCAGTTCTCCATTGAGATAACGATCAAAGAAGAGGCTCAAGAAGAAATACTCGGATTAGATAATTATCATTCCTATTTCTGGAAAAATTCTGTCTCTATTTCTGGCAATTCTTATTCAAGTAATATCGTTCCTATTAGCATTGCCATAAAAGGAATTGATCATAATGCAGGAATAATGATCAGAAATGATCTGCTTCATTTGAAATATTGGTATTTACTGACAGAAGAAAAAAAGCCCTTCATGAAAGTTGTACTCAAATGGCACAAAGCATTAATATCACTCAATCATCTAATGAAATTGGATAGCATCAACATCCCAATTGATTTCAAAAAGATGAAACAAGATTGCCGGAGCGAAATTGAAACCGCTTCCAAGTTATAAGACAACTCATCAGCAGAAAACAGAAAACTCATCTGTACTGCAGGTGAGTTTTTTGTTTTATACTAAAATTAAAAAATCTTTACCTACCTCAATATTAGCAAAAAAACAGCGCTTTTCATAAACACTGTTTTTTAATCAATATCTTAAGAAAAGAAATAACCCTATTTCTTACTCCGATAATCCCTAATCTCAATCTTCCCGTTGCCCTTGTCTGAAATAACAACTTTTTGTCTTTCTCTCCAACCATATTTTTCAATGATTTCTTTGGGAATTATCACTGAATAACTATGGGTGGAAACCCTAGTTAATTTCCTAATACATTTTTCCATGTTTTGTTTTTATTTATTAAAACTCACTTAAAATTAATTGTCATCCCCGCGCAGACTTGCCTCGCCGAAGCCATAGCGAAGGCGGGCGAGAATCCAGTTTCCTGAAAATCTAAATTATAAAAATATCATTATTAAAAAGTAGTGCATTGTAAACTTGAACCTTTCCCATGCTCACACTTCCTTGCTCCAACTAAATTATCCAAAATCCAGAATTCTTATTTCCTCCTCTTTATCTTTTTTATCTCATTTTCAAAATCAGAATCAATTTTCTGAATTTTGTTAAATTCATCATATTCAGTAAAAGCTTTTTTTTCTGCCATTTTTGAAGATATTTTACCTTTCCCACTCAAAACTACAAAATCATTAAACTCTAAAAATTTATTCACAGATTCAGATAAAGTCCTCATATTCATTTTTTTTCTTTGCTCAATTTGATTTTCAATATAATCAAAATATGCAGAAACAGTTCTTTCTAATTTTTTAATTTCTTGCTCTGAGAGATAATTCTTTGCAATAGAAGTGTCTGATTTTAAAATTCTTCCCTTAGGTGAATTCTTCCAAGTTTCAAGCCCCATATTTCTTTCACTTTTATCAGCTTTAAAATGAATAATTTCCGCTGCAGTTTTTCCAGTAATTGCATAATGAAATTTGTTCTGAATTTTTGCATAAAAATCTTTTGTAATTTTAGCATTTTTATCATAATCAATACTGCATTCCTTAAAAATATCTGTAATTTGAAGATAAATTCTTCGTTCACTGGCACGAATTGAACGAACTCTTTCTAAAAGTTCTCGAAAATAATCTTTTCCAAAAATTTCTTGTCCTTGCTTGAGCCTATTATCATCCAAAACAAATCCTTTAACAATGTAATCTCGTAAAACTTTAGTCGCCCAAACTCGAAACTGAGTAGCTCTTTTAGAATTTACTCGATAGCCAACCGCAATAATGACATCAAGATTATAATATTCAATATTCCTTGAAACATCCCTTTTCCCCTCCTTTTGAACTTGTAAAATTTCTTTACAAGTTGATTTTTTTTCCAATTCCCCGTTTTCATAAATATTTTTCAAATGAATTGTAATGTTTTGAGTAGAAACATCGAAAAGCTCTGCCATATTTCTTTGAGTAAGCCAAATTGTCTCATCTTGCAAAAAAACTTCAAGCTTAACATCTCCGACAGGAGAAGTATAAAGAATAAATTCAGATTTTTGAAACTTATTTTCTTTCATTTAAAAATATCTATTTATAATTTTATTCCTTTAATTCTATCCTCATTTTATCAATAAATCAAAACTACTAGCCACCACTCTTCTCTTTTGTCATCCCCATCCTCTGTCATCCTGAGCGGAACGAAGTGGAGTCGACCGCGTGTCGCCCTAGCTTCAGTCATACGTCGCCAGAGACTTTGTCGACGGCGCGCAGTGGCGCAAGAATCTGCATTCACAATAGCTTAATCCCTCTCTCTTTTTGTCATCCCCGCGCAAGCGGGGATCCATATATTATTATTCAACAAAATTATACCACTAAACAATCCTTTTGTCCCAAAAACCAATATGTTGAGTTTATAAAAACAACTTTCAGGAAAGAAAGTTGTTTGAGATCAGTAGTATGTATATCGATTGCTATGTGTTGTAAATTTTAATTGACTTCAAATCCAGCTTCTTTAAGTTTTTTAGTAATCTCTTTTCTCTGAGGATTGTCTTGATCCTCAAAACCATTAGTAAACCAAATTTTGAAGCCATTACAATCCTTATTCCGAGTTGCCCTTATGCCATCAAGCCCATCTGAGACAAGACCTATTCCAGTACCTCTCTCCCAATCCCCCTTAATTCCTGTAATTGGATTTTCATCATAAACATACTCCCTAATGTTAAGTCCCATTTCAGACAATATAGCAGCAATTTTTTGCAACTCATCAAAAGCCTTGGAAAAGTTATCATCTAACATTTGTTTCTTTTGTTCAAGTTTTGGATATTCTTTCATATGATTGTTAAAATTATAATTTATTTTATCTAACATCGGGGATAAAAAAAGTTTTCGGAGTGAAACGGAGAAAATTCGGGAAAATTGCGAGCCGAGGAATTTTTCTGTAGCCGCTTATCGCAGTGTTGTGTGATGTATAGTTTATTATACTTCAAAATAGGTTTTGCGAAATGAGGAGTAGGGGCAAGTTCGCAGGAGCCTATTCCCGATGGCTTTAGACATTTCGCCGAAAAGCCTTTATGTTACCGCGATTTTCTACTGCCTCATTTCGCAAATTATATTTTCAAATAAACCATATTTAACACAACTCGTTCTTATACAAACCTACATATCCTCCATCCCAGGAACTCCTTCAATAAATTCAGAAGGCAATCCAAGATTTTTGAAATATCCACACATAGCCTGACAAGCAAACTTTTCAGTTGAATAATGAGTTCCTCCTAAAATATTGATTCCATGCTTTTCCTCATATTCGTGCGTGGATTTCGAAAAATCGTTTTTAATCGTAATGCCAATAATCAACACCTTAACGTTATACTCAGAAAGTTCAGATACAATATCCATATCATTCCCACCACCAGCTACAACGGCAACTTTTCCGTTCAAGATTTCATCACTACCGTATTTATACAATTTCGTATCATGCCCAACTGCTTTAGAAAACTTATTCTGTAACTCCTCTACTGTATTACAATCTGTTTTTCCGATAACACCGCACAAAGCACCAAAATATTTTCCAAACTGTTTTTCTACCTTAATCCCAAGTGCATCAGCTAAGGTTTTACTTGTTGAGTATTCACTGAAATTATCTAATGGGACGTGTAAATTATAAATTGAAATCTTACGCTCCTTAAATTGATCAAGCATATTAGAAGACATCTGATAAAATACAGGATCTCTTTGAACATCCCAAATTGATGGATGATGCACAAACAGCATTGCATTACGAGTGTCATTGTCGATAATTTTTTGCATTACTTCTTCAGTAGAAAAAACAGCAGAATAAATTTTCGTTATTTCATCAGCAAAATCACAAACAAGCCCCATACTTCTTTTTTTGAAGTTATCACAAACATATTCTTCTATTTCAGACATATCCTGAGCCCAATCGTCTGATAAAGAAGGGGTAATGAAATCTTTTTCAAGTTGATTATATAATTGAATCGCCTTCATCTGAATATTTTTTATTAAAAAAGTGTTGCTTAACAAAAAAATCATGTAAGTAATACATTACGTAATTATTTTTTCTATCGATTTCCCTTCGCTCGATTGTGTGTTTTGCATAACATTTGGCAGTTTTTAACAGAAGTCTCTCCACCTTTACTCCAGGCCGCTACATGATCAGCATCCATTTCAGAAAGATTCCATACCCTATCTTTATTAGCATCATGTCCGATAGCACAAAGCGGACAATTTGATTCATTTTTAGCTTTTGCCAATTCTGTTTGTGATGCATAAACCGATTTTTTAATTGCTTCATCAAAAACTCGAACATTTAGAAGTCTTGTATCAGATAATCCTCCGAGAACATATTCAAAAATGCCTTTACGATTCTTTACATACAAATCACCATAAAGTTTTTGAAATTCTTTTGATGTTTTAGTGGGATCATAGGATTGTTTATGATACTGCTCATATAATCGACCCCATTCCAATCCGCACATTTCATTTTCAACATCAATAAATACGCTAGATACCCAATCGATGACACTATCAAAATATGTTTTTAGTTCTGTAATATTAGTGTCTTTACGATGACGACTCATGTAGTCATCAATATTTCCTTTGCTTACCCAATCTAGTGCTCGCTCCAGAAAATCTTGCCGATGCACATTTCCTTTTATATATGCGCTCCATTTTTGAATATTAGCGTTTTGACTATTGCTAAATTCTTCTTTTGCGAGTGTTACAAACTGTCCGGAATAAATAGCATTAAGCAATTCTTGGAGTTTAAGTGGAACCCCAGCGATATTGATTGTCTTAAACCATTCTTTTATTTCGCTTTCTGCACCTTCACATTCATAAACAATTAGTTTGGTTTCCAAAATCATATCTTGCTTGTAAATTCTATTCCAAATGTTAATTTAATTATTTAGAAATTTTTAGATTTTTTCTAAAAAACACTTCTTTAGGAGTATAATAGTTTAGTCTCTTTCTTGGCCTATTATTTAAAATTCTTTCAACCTTTTTAACTTCTTCTTTGGATATATTAGCAAAATGCATCCCTTTAGGAAAGTATTCTCTAACAAGTCCGTTAAAATTTTCATTACAACCTCTTTCCCAGGAATGATAAGGAAAAGCTCTAAAGATATCCATCTTAATTTTCTTTTCCAAAGATAGATCTTCTTTACCAATTTCAGTTCCATTATCATAAGTATAGGTATATCTTTTCTCCCTAGGAATTTTACTAAATCTTTCTTCTAGTTTCCTCCAAATTATTTCTGCACTAACTAAATCTAATTTATCAATTAATCCATAACCACTTTTTCTATCTACATTAGTCAGCAATCGTTTAGTTCTTTCTTTTCCAATCACCGTGTCACCTTCCCAGTCACCGATTCTAGCTCTTTCTTCGACAATAGGAGGTCTCATATCAATTCTCTTGACTTTAGCCTTTTCCCGCTGTTTTTCACGTATTCTAGTGCCATATCTTCTTCGATAATTACCTTTCTTGCAACGAAGATATTTTACTAAATCCTTTCTTTCTTCGTAAGTCCAAGTATAAATACAGTCCTTACCAATCTTTCTTTGATATTCTAATTTTAATCTTCCTGATATTTGCTCTGGAGACCAATGAGAAGTTAACTTTCTAATAATATACATTCTTATCCATTTATCATTTTCTATCTTTCTAAATCTTTGATTAGCAATAATTCTTCTTTTCTTAGTTTTTTCTTTAGCTATTCTAGCATGATATTTATCATCAATAGAATTTCTTTTAATCTCTTTTGAAATAGCTGAAGTACTTTTGTCTAAAATCTTAGCTATCTCTTTTTGTTTAATTCCAGCTCGAAGTAAAACTGATAGCTCATTTCTTTGTTCTGGTGTAATATGCTTACAAGACATCTCTTTTTAATTTAATTATTAGTTTGTTAGACTAATCAATTATACCTAATTGAGGTGTCTTTTAAATTAAAATTAACTTTGGGAGCAGAATGCAAGTATGAGAGATTGACAAAAGACTAATTCTATACTATCATCAGGAGTCACAGTATTTTGACAATTATTGAAGAAAACTGAAATATAAGGAGGAGTAAGTATGAATATTCATGCTCAGTTAACGCAGTATGTAATTAATTCAGGAGTTGTAGTATACGATCATGAATTAATTATTAAGATAAGCGGCTATGGTCTTCTTATCGCACTTTCGAGCTCTGTTGTTTATTATTTATATATAAGACGAATTTTTGCACGGAAAATTCCGCCATCTATTGTAACTTGGTCTTTGTGGTTATTGCTGGATATGGTTGCAGTGATTTCTTCGTTTAAGCAAGGACATTTTAATGTTCAATTAATAACTTATACATTCGGAACTGCGTTGGTTTGCCTTGCTCTTTTAATACGCAAAAATTTATCATGGGACAAACTATGGGATTCCATTACAGCGGCCATTGTGGTCTTGTCGGTGGTTGTCTATATTTTAGTGGATAATAGCTTCTGGGCATTAACTACTGCATTAACTGGAATGACATTTGCAGCAATTCCCATGTTTTGCGATTTGATTAATGAAGAGAAAGAACCCTGGATGGAACCATGGGATTCTTGGCTAGTTATTTTTATGGGGAGCGTATTGACATGTTTAGACGGCCAGCTCTTTTCTGGTGCCTGGTTAGGGTTATTGCAGTTTATTTTTTTATCAATTATCCTGCAATGGAATTTTAAAAGAAGATTTGTAATATAGAAATTATTAACAGAAGGTTATAATTCAGGGTGTGAGAAAAATTTCTCCACCCTGTTTTTTATTTCCCAAAACTAGGCCCTCTGAATTGTTTCCATTTAACTAATTCTTCTATGATTTGATTCCAATGCAGTCTAACTTAGTCTACCAAACCGAGCTCATGCCACTCCATTTTTTCACAAAAATTTTACAAAAACATCCCCAAAATGCTAAAATACAACCATGACTAAATACATAATGCAATCTGGTGGGCTAAAATCACAACCAGATTCAGTCTGCTGAACTCCTAACTAGTCTTGGCAACAAACCAACCTCACCCCACTCCATTTTTTATCAAAAAGTGTTAAGTAACTTGTTACTTAACACTTTTTTGTATGAAACTTCTTACTGAAACGAGTTTGTGGTCCAGTTCATTTTTTTATCATATTTATTTACAATCAATAAATTTTCTGCTATCTTAATTACTCTAGTTTTTTGATAATTTATAAACCTAAACCTAAACTAACTGAAAAGGAGAAAGGTCCATGAAAATGTTTCAAAATGCCAGGGAATGGTGTACACACATAAAATAATTTAAAAAGAAAGGAAAACAAGCCCTGTCAGTAACTTAACTGACAGGGCTTTAAATTAGAACATATCATATTTTTTCTCACAAAAAATAGAGGCCTCTATAGAGGCCTCTATTTTTATTATTCAAATCTTCCTGAAAATATTTATTACTAAAGCAATCTTATAACCCAGTTTAATTTTTCTTCCTATTTAATTGACAGATACCCCCATGAATGCTAACTTTATATGCTAAGCTGTACCTAAAAAATAATCATAAAAATATACGGAAGGAGGAAGAAAAATGCCAAGTTCAATGAACCCATGTACAGCGATTAATGTTCCAGAAGAGATCATCGATTTATCTCAAAAAACAAAAGGGATTATTTGTAATCTCAGAATTGGTCAATATCCCATAGAAAAATCTGAGACCAGGATAAGAAGCTGGATGCTAGAAATGGATTATAATAAAACCTGGAATTTTCATGAAGAAATGCACACTTTTTTTGAGAATGTCCAACCAGGGGAAAGGCTCCTTTTGGTTTGCCAAGGTGTTGAGGGGGAAATTTTTTCCTTGGTTACTGATATAGAAGAAATTTTCTGGTTTAATCATTATCCCAGGATCGATTTTGAGAAACGACCAAGAATAGTGCAAAGAATTCTTGGATACTCGGATTTATGGGGAGGATTTGTCTTAGCAACTGCCAAAGTTGGCCGAGTTAAACAACAAGCCTCTCTTGGTTATGATTTGTTATTTAAAATAGCAAAAAGACTCGGAGGGATAAAAAATTAACTTTATTTCAATCACACAGGAGGCGAACTATGGATATTAATCAGATCAAAGAAGTTGCCCGACTGATTGTAAAGAATTTTTCAGGACAAAAAAAGATTTTTCTTTTCGGAAGTACTGCTCGTGATCTTGAGGTCAATGAAGATACTTTTTCTGAATCTCAGGATCTTGACCTTCTTTTTGAAGTAGATCCGGAAGTTTTTGAGCAATACTGCCAAATATGTCAAAGTGACGGATTTGATCTTTTCGGTCAACCTCACGATCCATTTTCTGCGTACTGGGGCTATTACTCACTTTCAGAAATGAGATGGGATGTTATTCGAAACGTCTTTGAAATAGACACTTCTTTATCCAAAGAAATTGTTGCCCTTCTCGGTGGCAAGAAAGTTGACATCATCCTTTTCCCCTTCGACTGGGAAAACAATAATGAAATATTGAACGCCATCAATGCACGTGACCCAAAATTCTCCCAAAATATCCAAGGCGACAAAAAACTTCTTTTTGAAAAATAAAGAAGCTACTCTTATTTAAATAAGAAAAAGGCTTTCAACGAAATTCGTTGAAAGCCTTTTCTCTTTATTTTTTATTTAATTCCCACAAAAACTTCAAAATCATCTCACACCTTCATACAAAAAGTGTTAAGTAACAAGTTACTTAACACTTTTTTATTTATTGAAACTGACCTACGAAGACCGACCTCTTCTATTTTATAACTTAATAATTTCCGCTTTATTTTCTTTTGAATCATAAATCGCAACTGTGAAATTTTCTTCAATTTTCCCAGCTCGCAAACAATTAATTGTTCCTGGATTAATATGCAGAACACCGTCTATATCTTCTATTTTTGGCACATGATTATGACCAGAAATCACCACCTCCCATTTTTTTGAAAGCACTAATGCTTCGGTTATCTCACCAACATTTCCATGATAAACAGCAATCTTCTTTCCTTCCAAGTCTAGATCCGCAAACTCCCCATGATATTCTAAATTATCCCAACCATACTTTTCTTTATAAGTAAAAAAGCGATATAAATCCTTATCGTTATTCCCAAAAACTGAGATTGTTTTGATATTACAATTATTCATGTAAAGCCAAGTTGCTCCAGGAGATCCCCAATCACCAGAATGGATTATGGTCTCCACCTCTTTTTTCTTAAAAACATCTATAGCTTTTAAGAGATTTGGTCCATTATCATGGACATCGGAAATAATTCCAATTTTCATATTTTTAATTTAAAAAATTATTATTCTAATGACTCCGCATTAACCTTAATTTCATTATCCCATTCAATTTCCTCGAAAGAATGGAGCAATTTATTAAGATAATTTTTCAACTCATCATAACGCTCCTGTGTTTTCCCCTCAAATTTAATTGTAATGTAAGGACCATTTTGTGAATAACGAACAACGAACATTCCATCTTCAAGCTCCAATCGGACTCCGTCCCCGGCTCTTTCATCATCAATAACTTCTGCATCATTAAAGTCTTTCTCTAAAATTGGTGCTATTTTTTTTATTAGCTCTACTTTTTTTTCATCAGAACAATACAACTTAATTTCAGGACTTGAAATATATTCAGGCAAATTATCAATCTCTTCACTTAAAGTCTTCCCTGTCCTTGAAAGATATCTTAACACACGAAGCGTTGCATAACATCCATCGTCATGATTGTAAAAATCCGCCGAAAAGAAAAAGTGCCCGGAAAGCTCACCAATAAAAGGGGCTTTCACTTCCTGATTTTTCTTTTTCAAAAAACCATGTCCAGTTCTCCACATGAAAGGATGTCCGCCATATTTAATTATAGTGTCATCAACAATCTTGGAGCAAAGAGTATTGTACATTATTCTTTCTCCTGGATGATCTTTTAATATATCAATTGCAAAGAGTGCCACCAAAACATCGTTCCAAATAATTCCACCTTTTTCATCAACGATTCCTATTCTGTCCCCATCGGCATCATACGAAAATCCAATATCAGCTCCTGTTTCAAGCACCTTATCCCGCAATCTTTCTGCAACAATCATCTCAGTTGGATCAGCAACCCCCAATGGAAAATTTCCATCCAGCTCACAATTGCTTTCAATAACTTCACATCCAACTCTTCTCAAGAGATCAGGGATGACTGCGCCTGCTGTTGCACAACTTGCATCAACAACAACCTTGAATTTCTTTTCAAACTGCACTTTTTCAATTATATCATTAAAATATTCCTCTCTAATATCAATTTCATTAATCTTCCCTAAATTTTCTGATTTTATATACTCCTCTTTCTCCACTAAATCAACAAGCTCATTTATTTCATCACCGATCATCGCCTCCGAAAAATCATTAGCCAATTTAAAACCATTGTATTCACTAGGGTTATGAGAAGCAGTAATCATTACTGCACCTTTTGTATTAAAATGATACTGAGCCCAATAAACAGTTCCTACAAGAACAAGTCCAATATCAATAACATCAAGTCCTGTTGATATTACTCCCTGAGTAAAAGCATTCTTATACTTAACGCTGGTTAAGCGAGAATCATAACCAATAACCACTTTTTCGATATCATTATGCCGATTCTTAATATAGGTTCCATAAGCTTTTCCAAAATGCTCAACAATTTCCGAACTAAGATCTTTATCAACAACTCCACGAATGTCATAACCTCTGATTATGTGTCTATTAATTTCCATTTTCTTTTTAATTACTTATTTATTATTAATCAACATTAATTATTCTTTGATCCTCTCCTTTAATCTTAAAAGAAACCCGCACACTATTTTCTGGTAATATTTTTTCAATTCTTTCTGGCCATTCAACTAAAACCAAATTCTTCGGGTCACTAACAATTTCTTCCCATCCTAATCCCAACATGTCTTGCTCCTCAATCCGATAACAATCAAAATGATAGACATTTTCAAATCCTGACTTGGACACCTCATACTTTTTCATAATCACAAAAGTTGGTGAAGTGAACGGTCCCTTCGCTCCCAAAAATTCCAAAACATTCTGACTAAAAGTTGTTTTCCCCGCTCCCAATTCTCCCTGAAGCAAAACAACATTTTGATTATTCAGATTTTCAATAATTTCTCGTGCAATTTCCCCAGTCTTTTCTACCAAATTAGATATATGTTCCATGTCAAAAATTTAATTCTTTTCAACTAATCTTTTAGCCAGTTCGTCCGTGTCTCCTGCTCCCATAGCAATAATGATATCATTTTCACCAGCTTCTTTTTTTAAATATTCATAAGCCTCTTCATTGGTCGGAATATGCATCGTCCACCTCTTGAATTTTTTAATTTTTTCAACCAAGTCAGCAGAAGTTACAGTCCCTTGTTCTTCACGAGCTGACTCAAAAATATCTAAGATAATTAAATTATCACAATTATCAAAGCATTGAGAAAACTCCCCTAAAAGTTTTTCCGTCCGACTAAAGGTATGAGGCTTAAAAACACAAATAATATTTTTCTCTGGATATTTCTCTCGAGCAGCTTTTAGCGTCACCCGAACTTCTTCTGGATGATGAGCGTAATCATCTATTACCATTGCCCCAGCATCAGTCTCTCCAACTAATTCAAATCTCCTAGCAGTTCCCTTAAAATTAATTAAAGATTTTTTAACGTCTTCTTCATTCATTTTTAATTTTTTACTCAAAGATAATACTGCACTAGCATTAAGAAGATTGTGCTGACCAGGAACTTGAAGAGAAAGACCTCTTGGCACTGTATAAAAATCAACATTATCTTTTCCGATCTTTTTAAAATCGTCCTTCAGTTGATAAATTGAATCAGCCGCAGAGAAAAAATCATAAAAAATTATATTACACTTAGCACTTTTAGCAACCTCAATCACGTCCACACTTCCT
>Ga0307992_1001480_pt1 | contig 13848 bp, 13 predicted proteins | sample EllFjometagen133_FD_203162 | JGI IMG/M metagenome (GOLD analysis project Ga0307992, IMG submission 203162) | Marine microbial communities from Ellis Fjord, Antarctic Ocean - #133 | ecosystem: Environmental > Aquatic > Marine > Unclassified | place: Southern Ocean | collected 2014-10-08
GCCACTATTAACCAGCGCTTAGCTTGAACTCTGTTGGAAAATAATAAAAATGAACGCCACATGTGTGACCATTATGGGATAAAGGCGTGGTTTTGACTAGCAGCGGTCTTTTTCACAACAAACTTTTTTAATTAAATTGACGGTGAAAAAAAAGTGAGTTAATTAGCCATAAATAGTAAATTTTAAGATTTTTTCTTAAATGCCGCCGCGCCTTTTACCACTGATAGCTGTGGTTCTGGTAATCGTAATACTTCGATGTTTAACCAATTTGATAAATATTCATCCAAACCAGTTATTAGGCCGCCGCCGCCAGTTAAAAATAAGCCATGATCAAAAGCTGTCATGAGCTGTTCAGCCGGCACTTGACTAAAAAATCGCTGTAATTGATGAGAGAGCTGGCCCAACTCTTTAATCAACGCTTGATTAACTTGATCTAATGAAATTGTTTTTGTAACGATTAAATGACTCACTAAATCTAATCCTCGTACATTAGTTTTAGTTTCAATTTGATTATCTTGAGTTTTAGCTTTTTTCTTGGGTGCTGATGCAGGGGTAACATTAACTAATTGATGTTTGAGTTTAAGCGCTTGGCGTAAACTAACGGCTATATCAAATTCATCACGCAAATACTCCTGAATTATTCTAGTTAAATCAACTCCTCCCCAACAAACTGTTCTGGAACAATGGCTTTGTCCTCCAGTGGCAATCACTAGCTCAGTTAATCGATCACCAACGTCGACAATAAATTGAGCGTTGTGTTTGTTTGGCAAAGCCAGTGGTAAAACTGAGCTTTTTTCTAAAATTTCTATTTTATTTAAACCTAGTTTAAACAAACTATTTTTAAAAATTTTACGATCCAAAGTAGTCGCTGCATGAGGCACAGTTACCACCACCTTAAGTTTGGATAGCCATGACCAATTTTGCTCGCTTTTAATTTCTTTTAAAATAATTTCAAAAAACTGCTTAAAATTTTGACGATCATAAATCACACCATTTTTGAATGGGAATACCACTCGGGCTTGGGCCGGTTCTTTGCCCAGCAATGATCTCGCTTGATCTCCATAACTTAATACCACTTGATTAAGCTTATCAGCCACATAACAGCTAGCCTGATTAAAAATTAGTTGATCGTCCACTATGACTTTAGTTCTAAAGTTGCCAAAATCAATAGTTAAATTAGCATTCTTACCAATTCCTGGAAAATTGAGGCTAGAAAAAAATTGACGTACGCGGCTCATAATTACAAAATATTATACTGGAAAAACTAAAAAAGGGATAAGTTCAATAAAAAAAACAATAAAAAATAGATCTCAAGCTTCAGCCAGCTTTATGTTAATGCATTTAACACCTTGGCACCACTCATCCATTTTCCTTGAGCGAAAAATTTAGCGGCTTCATCAATTTTAGTTAAATCAGTTGGCTTATCCTTATAATACTCTTTTATTCCTACCACTCGCTCTTTAACTAAGTCTTGTTTGAGTTCTAAAGCTTTTTCAAGCATAATTGTTTCTAAATCAGGAATTAAACCTGCCAGATACTCAATTAGCTTTTCCTGTTTTTCTAAATCAGACAAATCTGTTTGTGCTGAAATTTTGTCTGCTGCTTGTTTTTCATCACTAGTAATCAACAGGCTCAAATCATTTTCTAAAAAATCTTCCCAGATAACTTGTTGCAACTCATCCAGAAATTTTTCCTTTTCGTCTGGTTTACCATCCTCAACTCCTAATAAAAAGAAAATATTCTGATCTTCTAGTTTTTCAGGCAAAGTTTTAGACTCTTTCGTTGCTGGGGATTGATCTTGACTTGCCTGAGTTGGTTCCATGGGTTTAATTGAAGGAGCAGATTTAATCAGGTCTGCTGGTTTAATTACAGCAATCGGCTTTGGCTCTAGTTGTTGAACCTGAGCTGCCGCAGTTGGCTTATCAGGAATAGCTGGTGGAGGCAAAATTGCCTTTTCTGTTTCAGCTTTAATTTCCTCTGACATAGTTAGCAACGAAGGTGGGGCTACCTCGGTTGACTTGGGTTTATCAGCAGGGGCAACAGTAGGCTCGTTCGCCACATCAGAGCCTTGACTAACAACTTGGCTGTCTTTTTTGTTTTGCTGTTCAGCAATCATTTTCTCCAACTCGTCCAAAGCTGACGTATTAGCTGATGCTGGCTGGAAAGCTTGGGTTGTCTGAGCAGTTTGACCTAAATCAATTGGTTGAGGTGGTAACTCTGTCGGCGGTGTTACCGGCTGTTTAACTAATGTTGTTTGAACTGCTTCACTGACAGCCCCATCCACCAACTCCTGGACTTGCTTAGGTGCTGTAATTTCATCAACCGTTACCGGCTTGACCGGTGGCTGAACTTTTTCAATTGGTGAGACTGGCTGGACTGGTTGAACCGATTGGGCTGGCGGCTGATAGGAAGCCACGTAGTCTTGATTTTGACTAACTTGATTATCATTGCCGGCAGGCTGATCAACTGTAGGTTGGGATTGATTATTAACGGGTGGATTGTTGTTATCTTGGACAAACATGGGCGGGATTTATGATTATAATTACTAGTATCTTTTACTTTAGCAGAATTTCAAACAATTGAGGAGTAATAAATGTTACCAATATCAAAAATAAAAACGCTCTCAACCCATAAACTAGACAGGCTTTTCAAAAAAATCATTTTTTGGGCTTTTAATTTGCTCCTAGTTATCACTCCTTTTATCTTTACTTGGTTCAATCAAGAACTATTTGAGTTCAATAAAATGATTTTCGTATATTTAATGACTATTATCATTACCTCTGCCTGGATAACCCGCATGATTGTCAAACAAAAGCTCATTTTCAAACACACTGCTCTAGATTGGCCATTATTGGCCTTAGTTATCAGTCAGACTTTGGCTACTATTTTTTCGATTCATCAACGCACTTCTTTTTTCGGCTACTACACTCGATTTAATGGTGGTTTGCTATCTACCCTCACTTACGCTCTCTTATATTGGTCTTTTATCAGTAACTTTTCCATTAAGCACACGAGGTTGTTGCTTAAAAATACCTTATTAGCCGCTATTGGCGTTAGCCTTTATGCTATTCCGGAACACTTTGGCGTTTCGCCTAGCTGTCTGATTATTCGTGGCAATCTTGACGTTAATTGCTGGATTCAAGATGTGAGACACCGAGTTTTTGCCAGTTTTGGCCAGCCAAATTGGCTGGCTGCCTACTTAATTACTCTCATTCCGCTGAGTATTGCTTTTTATCTAAATTGGGCCATTAAAAAAACCAACACTCTCATCAAAACTAAAGCCGGGTGGTGGTTCCTAACCACAATCACATTATTCATAGCTCTCCTTTTTACCAACTCGCGCTCCGGTATTCTAGGATTAGGTTTTGGGTTGGGTATCTTTTTAGTATTAAACTTCAAAACAGCACTCCAGACTACTCGCTCAATTTCTTTCAAATCAAAACCACTCATTAAAAAAACGCTGACTGTCTTTATTGCTCTGGGGTTAATCTTATTAATTGTCGGCACCGATTTCACCCCAAATTTCACCGGTTTGTTAAAAAAAATAACAAAACAACCCAACGCCACCCAAATTAACGCTCAAGAAGCAACTAATGCCAGAACCACAGCTAACCCAAATATTGTCATTACTTCTTCAGAAAAAATTAGATATATCGTCTGGCACGGAGCAATCAAAATTTGGCAACGCTATCCTATTTTTGGTTCCGGTCCAGGCACATTTGCTTACAGTTATTATCTAGATCGGCCCATGGAACACAATTTAGTTTCAGAGTGGGATTTTTTATACAACAAAGCCCATAACGAATTGTTAAACTATTTAGCAACTAGTGGAACAGTAGGATTACTTGCCTATCTTTGGCTTTTAGGCACTATCTTTTACCATGGGTTTGCGACCATTTTAAATCATAAAAAACATCGGTCTCAGCCTAAAACTCAGCTTATGATTAACGCCATTTTGGCTGGCATTCTAGGCTTGAGTGTTTCAAATTTTCTAGGCTTCTCCACAGTCATGGTCTCAGCATTAATGATAATTTTAGCAGCCGCTTTATTTATTTTTAAATCTCAAGAAACTAAAATCATAAAAGATAGTAAAACAACCCGGCTTAATCCATTTCAAATTTTGACTTTATTTTCACTCTTTTTAATCACTCTTTTTCTAACATTTAATGTTGTCCGTATTTGGCAGGCAGATTATTACCTAACTAAAGGCAAGACCTCCCTGGCGATTGGTGAATATGATCAAAGTTTAAGCTATCTAAATCGAGCCATCTTATTATCTCCAAATGAAGCTCTTTTTTACGATGAACTAGCTAGCACTTATGCTGAAGTAGTCTCTCAATTAGTCCAAGCTAAAGAAACTGAGGCGGCAAAAGAATTTGCCGGTTTGGCCATCGCAGCCAATGACAAAGCCCTTAGATTGAATGAGCGGCACTTAAATTTCTACAAAACTCGTTCAGCAATATTTTCAAAACTGTCCGCTTTAAATGAAAGTTATTTGCAAGATGCTCAAGAAGCTTTGCAACTGGCGCAAATACTGGCTCCAACAGATCCTAAAATGGTTTATCAAGAAGGCTTAGTAGCTTTGGCTCTTTCGCATTCAGACGAGGCCATCACCTTAATCCAACGAGCTATAGACATGAAACCCAATTATCATCAAGCCTACTATCAACTTGGCCAAATCTATGAACAGCAACAAGCATACGCCTCCGCTCTTGAACAATACCGATTTATTCTTGATTATTTAATTCCTAATGATAATAATCTTCAAAAAAAAATTAAGGCTCTGCAAGCACTAATTAAAAATCAATCATCAGCTACTGAGAAAACACGATGAAACGACCGATTGTCGAACTCTATAATCATTACCAAATACCGGAAAATTTAAAACAGCATCTATTGACCGTGGCTGCAATCGGCTTAACAATTGTCCAAAATTGGGATCCGGCGGCTACCCTTGATAACGAACTCATATTGGTCACTCTTCTTACCCATGATTTAGGCAATTTAGCCAAGTTTGATCTTGATTCACCCTTATCGCGACATTATTTAGGTGAGCAAGATCTTGATTATTGGAGGCAGCGGCAGCAGCAGTTTAGAGAAAAGTATGGCCATGATGATCATCAAGCTAATCTTAAAATTGTGCAAGAGTTAGGTCTACCTCAAGCAGTCACCGAAATTTTAAAACGGCAATCTTTTGTCAACTTACCCGATTTACTTCAATCAGTTAAACCTCATACTTGGGAAACAAAAATTTGTTTGTATAGTGACCTGCGCGTGACTCCCAGCGGTTTAGCCTCTATAGAATCAAGAATTAATGATTTACAAAAACGCTATGGCTATCGAGACATTAAGTGGCAAAATGCTGAGACTGTCAAAAAATGGCATCAACAAAGTGCTGTTTTAGAAGCTCAACTTAATCAAAAAACTACTATCTCTTTACCCGACCTTTCAATGAAAAAAATTGCGCCGCTTATAACCGGACTTACTCGCTACCAGATAGAAACTACGCTATAATAGGGATCATTGTTTAAAACAATAAAAATTATGAGTATTATTACTGTTCCCAATCAACATTTAAGAAGAATGGCTAAGCCCATTATTAAAGTTGATGAAAAACTAAAACAACTTCTAGCTAAACTAAAAAATGAATTGGAGCTTAAACAAAATCCCCCTGGCTTGGGCCTAGCTTTTCCTCAAATTGATAAAAATATCAGAGCCTTTGCCATGAGAACAATCACCGAACAAGGCCCTAGTTCAGAAACAAAAATTATCATTAATCCGATTATTATTAAACACAGTCGTCAAACTAGTTTTGGTCTAGATGAAAAAAATCCGGATTTAGAAGGCTGTTTGTCAATTCCAAAAATATATGGGCCAGTTCCTCGCTGGGTATGGATAGAATTTGATTATCAGCTCGTACAAGCAGATCAATTGATTAATCAGCACCAACGACTAGAAAACTTTGATGCTCGCATTGTGCAACACGAGCTTGATCACTTAAACGGAATTTTATTTACTGACCATATCTTGAAACATGACTTGCCGGCCTATCTTGAAAATGATGCTAAAGAGTTAATCAAAGTTCAAGATCGTTCTTTATTTGATCTTTATTAACTTTAAAACACTGAAATATTGATCTTCATGGCTACTCACATCAACCTTGCCATCGCCGGTACTACCAAACACACTCTAATGTGTCTGGAAACTTTAATGAAGGATGGTAGGTTTAAAATTCAGTGGCTTATCACCCCTGCTCCCAAAAAAATCGGGCGTCAGCAAATCCTGACTCTCAATCCAGTTCATGCCTGGGCAAACTCACAAGACATTCCGCTAGTCTTACTAGATGAAAAAATTGATCGCACTGCCCAAAAAAAAATTTTATCCCTTAATCAGCAGCATCCAGTTAATTTATTGCTTGTAGTTGATTTTGGTTACTACATCCCTCGGTGGTTACTCAAACTCCCAACTCACAACACGCTTAATTTACACCCCTCTGCCCTGCCCAAATGGCGAGGTAGTTCTCCCGGACAATTTGTCCTGTTAGCTGGTGAAAAAAAATCAGCCATAACTTTAATGGAGTTAGTCTCCAAAATGGACTCCGGGCCTATTATCAAACAACTGTCATTTACTATCAAAAATGCCTGGACCAGCACTGATTATTATCAACACAGTTTTAATTTAGCCACTCAAAATTTAGGCAATTGGCTAGCAAACTATAGCGACGGCAAACTAAAACCAAAAATTCAACCGGCAAGCTCGCCCACCCCAATGGCTCACAAATTATCCAAGCCGGACGCTTTTATGCCCTGGTCAGTTCTTAAATTAACTTTAGTGCACAATTCTGAAAATCCTGATATCAAACAACTACTGAATGAGCTAGCTGAAAATCGCTTGCTGAGCAAGCTCCTTAAACAGCTTGAGCCAGCCAAATGGCCAGAGTTAATCGAGCGAGCCAGCCGAGCTTTTGCTCCTTGGCCGTTATTATGGACAAAAATTCCAACGACTAAAGGGGAAAAAAGAATGCAAATTTTATCTTGCGCTGTTAACACCGATGAAAACACGAAAAGTGCCCAAGTTGTCCATTTACAAAACAAGCTCCAACTCAAACGAATTAAGATCGAAGGTCAACAAACAGCTGACTGGAAACAAGTTAAAAGCATTGTTCAGGAATAAAATTCGAGTTGAAAAAATAAAATTAAGCAGTTTTCTCAGGCTTTTGCCAATGAGTGGTAATACCCTGCTTCTTGAATAATCTAAGAACTTTAGTGGGTACTTTATAGCGCTTGCGTTCACCATCAACCAGCAAAGTCACGGTGTGTAAATTGCGTTTGAAAGAACGCTTGGTGCGATTCTTGGCATGAGACACTTTATTACCAACGTGTGCTACTGAGGGAAATTTGTAATCAAAACTTTTCATAGAGTATGAATTTTAACATTAAAAAACACTAGAGACAAGCAACAGTCCCGCCCCCAAGAATCAGCAATCAATTCTCGGCATTGAATATGCTATACTATTTTTCATTATGATTAACCTACTCTTTAGTCATCCACTGGCTTTTGTTATTATTTTTCCCGGTATTTTGCTAACCATTGCCTTACATGAATATGCACACTGCTGGACCGCCGACCGTTTAGGTGATCCAACTCCTCGAGTTAAAGGTCGGCTTACTCTCGATCCAAGGGCACACCTAGACCCTTTAGGTGTTATCGTCATGCTTTTTACTCGTTTTGGCTGGGGCAAACCAGCCCCGTATGATCCCTATAACCTTAAAAATCCGGTGAGGGATACTGCGCTCATCGCCGCCTCTGGTGCCATACTTAACCTAGTCATTGCCACTCTGTTATCTTTTATTATTAAATTTCTTCCTTATGACTGGACGATCCTCACCTTCTCTCTCATGCAACTATCGGTCATTAATATCTACTTAGCAGTATTTAATTTTATTCCGGTCAAACCTCTAGACGGTTCCAAAGTGTTAATTGCTTTTTTACCAAAAGAAGCTGCTTATGAATATGAGCGACTCATGGACCGCTTTGGATTAATGATTTTATTGTTGCTGCTAATCCCCTTCTCTGGAGGACCAGCACCCATTAATTACTTAGTTTCACCAATCGCTAATCTAATTCTTAACATTCTGTTTTAAAACTTGACTCATACCTAGATTCGAACATTTTATTGCTTTGCAACCTCTGTTACAATCATAAAGGCTTATTTATCAATCTTTATCTTTTTGCTGTCTTGCCTAACAATTGTAGTCAAATTCATTCACTTCCTTAAAGATTTCTTTAAGATTTGGTTGGTATAAAGCTTATTATGCGCTTATTGCTGATTGAATCAAAAAAGTCAAGCATTTATCAGATTAAGTTACAATTACAAAATCGTTTTATTATTGATGTTGCTCGCGATTTTCAGCGGGCTATTCTATTAGCTAACACCAATAACTATCAACTGGTCATGATTGACCTTTGTTACAATTTGCACCAGGGTTTAAATTTAATTAAAAACTTTAGAAACGACCAGCTAATTTTCCCAATTCTAGCTATCGGTCCAACTCAAGCTAGCTGCGATTTAGCTCAAGCCTTAAACGCCGGGGCGGATGACTACTTACTAATCCCTTTTACCTGGGAAATATTAACCGCTCATATCACTGCTTTACTCCGTCGTGGACCAATAACTATGGACAATAAAATTCGCGTTGGCCGGCTTAGTTTCAATCTTTCAACCAATAGTTTTGTTTTTAACAAAAAACCCTTACTGCTCAGGAAAAAAGGCAAATTAATTTTAGGGTGTCTAATGCGTAATGCTCGTCGAATAGTTACTCGCCCAATCTTAGCTGCTTGTGCCTGGGAAGATCAGTATGTTGATCGAAGTAAAATCGATGTACAAATTTGCCAACTGCGAAAAAGTCTTAAAAAACAGACCGGTCTTGATTTTATTGAAACTAAATATGGTTTTGGCTATCAGCTTAGTGAAAAAGTATGTCATTCATGCCATCACTTAGACAAATCTTTTAAAGACTCGAGCCGGATCGCCTTACCATGAATTAAACCATCGGCAATTTTAGTATAGGCACTATTTAAAATTCTATTAAAAGTAGGCTGAGAAATTTTCATCTTATCAGCCGCTTCAGTCTGATTGAGGTCGTCAACATCATGTAATTTAATAGCTTGAATTTCATCAACTCGTAACGCTACTTCTTCTAAATGTCGCATCGGCACCCCTCGCGGCTTGAAGTAAGTTATGTCTGCAGAAAAATTAATCCGGCGTGGTCTTAATGGTCTTGGCATAATAAAAACTAAACTGGATCCGACTTTAATTTATTGAATCCAGTTTAGTATAAATCACAACTAATTATTGATCGCTTTCAAGGGCTGACTCAGTAGCAGAGAGTTCTTTCTTCAGCGCATCTCGATAAAGTTCCAACTCTTCTTTTTGATCATTTTGGCTCCAAAACCTGCGGCCAAAACCAAAACCTTGCCCCATGCCACAACCACAACCCATGCCTCTACCCCAACCTCTGCCAAATCCTGGGCCTGGACCAAACCCATAACCCGGACCTGGTACACAAGGTCCCGCTCCGCGACCAGTACTTGGTCCTTGTCCGGTTGGTCCTGTTTTATCTCTTGCTGGCATATTTGCCTCCTTATTTGATTAATTTATTATTAGTTATTCAACTGCAATTAAGTTTTGTTTTAACGATGTAATTACAATTGTCTTATGAATATATATTCATTATACTGTGACTACAACAATTGTCAAGTTACACCAACGAATCTCAGCTAAACCCCAACAAAAAAATGCTACAATGGTTAATTCATGAAATATCTATTAAAACTTTTTAAACGACGCGATTTTTTAATCTTACTCATTGCTAGTCTTGTTACTATTATTATTGCCAATGGCTTATCTCTAACCTTCCCTCTACTCCTCTCAAGAATCATGGATCATTATTTTGCTTCCAACACCTTCCTGGCTAATCACTGGCTCTTAGTTGCTGAATTAATCTTAATTGCTTTTATAGCCTCACTATTGCAAAATTTTTTCTTTAATTTGCTCAGTGAAAAAATAGCTTATGAGCTTCGCCAACAACTCATTGAAAAAATTACCACTCAACCAGAAAGATATTTTTTACACCATCAAACAAATAAGCTTCTCACAATTTTAACTAGCGATGTTAATTTAATTCGACATACTTTTGGTCGTCTGACTAGCATGATTATTACCATCGCTGTTCTTTTAATTGGTAGCAGCAGCTTAATGTTTTCTTTAAATTTTTCTTTATCTCTGATCATCATGCTGTCAGTTTTAATAGTGCTGGCTATCTTATTCACTGCAGTAAAACAAATTAAAAAAATCTTTCAAAAAAACCGTAAAATTCGAGACAAGCTCAATAAAATAATTAATGAAAATGTTAAGGGCGCTATGCTCATTCGAGTTTTTGTAGCTGAAGAACTCGAAAAACAAAAGTTTACCGTTTTAAATACAGACATTAAACAAGTTGGTCTAGCCATGACTAACAAGATGTCATTGGTGATGCCAGCAGTTAATTTCATCAACTTATTTGCTTCGCTTCTTATTTTTTCAATCGGTGGGCGTCAAGTCATCGACAGCCAAATGACGCTTGGAGAAATGAGTGTTTTTTCTAATTATGTCATGATGTTCGTGACGTCATTATTAATGCTTGGCATGATGAGCACTTTGATTGGACAAGCTCTAGTCTCGCTTAAAAGAATGGTCGGCGTTTTAACTGCTCCCAGTGAATTCAACAATGGCAGCCGGCCTATTCAAAAAATCACCAGCCTTAAATTCAAAAATGTCAGCCTTAAAATTAACCAGAATCTAGTATTAAACAAAATTAATTTTGAGATTAAACCTGGCGAACAAATCGCCATCATGGGTTTAACTGGTGCTGGGAAATCCCTTTTTTTACAGTTAATTATTCGCTTAATTGATCCAACCGAAGGCCAAATTTTACTCAATAATCAGCCTTTGCATAAGTACGACATCAATCAGGTCCGCAACTTAATCAGCACTACTTTCCAAGATAGTTTTCTCTTTAATGACACCTTGAAACACAACATTAACTTCGGTCGTGATTTAACAAAACAACAAACTCAACAAGCCGCTGAAATAGCTCTAGTGACTGAGTTCAGCGGTCAATTTAAACAAAAACTAAACTACGGCGTTGGAGAAAATGGGCGTCGATTATCTGGCGGTCAAAAGCAGCGAGTGAATATTGCTCGCGCCATTGCCGGCCAACCACAATTAATTATCTTGGATGATGTCACTAGCAATCTTGATGTGGCCACTGAGCAACAAATTATAACTAACATCAAAACTAAGTTAAACCGACCAGCTATGATTATAGTTTCACAAAAAATTAGCTCAGTCAAAAATTGTGATCGTCTCTACATTATGGAGCACGGTCAATTCACTGCTGTCGGTGCCCACCAAGAACTACTTAAAAAATCAGCCTTATATCAAGAGATTGAATTGATTCAACAAAATATTGATTCAACTGATAATTAAAAGTTTAATTTTATGAATTATAAACTCATTCAACTCAAAACAAAGAAAAAATCAGGGCTAAAATTTTTGATTAAAGAATTTTTAGTCTATCGGCGCGGATTAGTTTTAACTGGAGGCTTACTGCTATTAATTGCCCTTACCTCGGCCTGGATTCCTAAGTTAATTGAGCAAGGCACCAACCAGCACATCATTACTGGCGATTTAACTGGAATAAACAAGCTGTCAGCTTTAATTTTAATAGTAATTATTATTACCGCGGTTGCTTTTTATTATGAAACTAGGCTAGCGGGACATATCAGCCAAAAAGTTGTTTTTAATATTCGTCAAAAAATTTATGCTCAGCTCCAAACTCTACCTTTGGCGTTTTTTTCTCACAACCAATCGGGTGAAATTATCCAAAGAGTTACCGAAAACGTTAATGACATTGATCGCTTTTTCCAGCATGGCTTTCTACGCCTGGTAAACATGGCCTCTAAAATGATGCTGGTGTTTATCTTTATGTTTGTTATTAACTGGCAAATCGCAGCAATAGTTTTATCAGGCGTAATTATTATTCTTTTATTTTTATTGATCCAAGGTAATATTTTACATAAAATGAGCAATAAATATTTAGCAATGGATAGTCATTTAGCTGCCTTTGATCAAGAAACTTTAGATGGTCACAAAGTTATTGCTGCTTTTAACCAAAAACAGTTTTGGGTCGAACGCTTTCAAAAACGAAATCAGCAATTTTATCAATACTCAAAAAAATACAACTTGGTCTCAGTTAGCTCTGATGGCTTTTTAAGCATTGTGAGCAACATCACCACTTTTCTGGTTTTATTCGTTTCTTTATCCTTTTTTTCTCAACAACAACTGGCTGCCGGGACCGTAATTTTACTCACTGCTTATAGTTTTAGCGTTTTTAAAAAAATGAATGGTATCTCTAATATCTGGATGAATTTACAGCGCGGTTTGGCTGCAGCAGATCGATTGCAATTAATCTTGAAGCTTAAAGCTAACATTGTAGAAATTGCCAATCCCTACGACCCCCCAATTAATCAAGTACGAGGAGCAGTTGAATTTAAACACGTTACTTTTAGTTATGCCGCTGATAAAAAGCCAGCCCTTAAAAATCTAAATTTGAAAATTAAACCAGGTCAGTCAGTCGCTATTGTCGGCCCAACTGGAGCTGGCAAGACTACTTTTGTGAATCTCATTGCTCGTTTATATGATCCTGACAAAGGTCGGGTCTTAGTTGACGGCGTTGATGTTAAAAATTGGGAATTAGATAATTTACGCAGTAAAATTGGCTATCTGATTCAAGATACTTTTCTATTTGAAGACACCATTCTAAATAATTTGCGCTATAACAACCCGGCTGTTACTCAAAAACAAGCCAGTGCAGTTTTTAAACAACTTGGTGCTAGTAGTTTAATTAAACAATTGCCTCAAGGCTTAATGACTAAAATTAACAGCCAGGGAAATAATTTATCAGCTGGTCAAAGACAAATTGTCGCCCTAGCGAGAGTCTTACTCAGACAACCAAAAGTGCTAATTTTAGATGAAGCTACAGCTAAAATTGATACCAAATCTGAAAAAATGATTCAGACAGCCATTGAAAAATCCACTCAAAGGATTACTAGTTTTATCATTGCTCATCGTTTAAGCACTATCTTCAATAGTGACCTGATTATGGTCATCAATGACAATACTATTGTTGAATGCGGCGCACACAAAGATTTGCTGAAGAAAAAAGGTGCTTATTTCGAAATGTACTCGCGATTTGTAAGATAAAAAATAATTGAAACTACCATCAACTCACTCGGTGCCAAAATATCTATCACCATAATCTCCCAGGCCAGGCACAATATATTTTATTTTGTTTAAACGCTCATCAATGGCCGCAGTAAAAATTTCTACTTCTGGATATTTAGTTTGAACTACTTTAATTCCTTCGGGAGCAGCCACCACACAAACAACTCTCATAGCTTTAGTAGTCTCTTCAGCAATGTGATCTAAAACATGTAAAATCGAACCGCCAGTAGCCAACATTGGATCAGTCACAATGACTACTGAGTTTTGGGTTAACTTTGGTAATTTCCAATAATACTCGCGAGCAACTGCTGTCTTCTCATTGCGCTCTAAGCCCACAAAACCAATCTTGGACTTGGGTAAAAGATGCATGGCGCCAAATAACATGGCAATACCCGAACGTAAAACTGGCACCACCACCACCTCGTCTTTGAGCTTTTGCACCCCAGTGGCTTGAATCGGAGTTTCAATCTCGCAAGCTTTAAACTCTAAACCACGAATGGCTTCAGCAAACAAAAAATTAC
>Ga0307992_1001483_pt1 | contig 13842 bp, 18 predicted proteins | sample EllFjometagen133_FD_203162 | JGI IMG/M metagenome (GOLD analysis project Ga0307992, IMG submission 203162) | Marine microbial communities from Ellis Fjord, Antarctic Ocean - #133 | ecosystem: Environmental > Aquatic > Marine > Unclassified | place: Southern Ocean | collected 2014-10-08
AAGAAAATAGCTTTCCCTTGAGAATCTGTAAATTCTATTTCTGAATTAAAATTAACTGATACAGATTCTAAAACACTTAAACTATTAACATCTCTTATAATAAAAGTAACATCATAATCTTCTTCAACAATTAAAGGAACTAAATAAACTTCAATTGTTTTATCAGAATTAATATAATTAGAACCTGTCTGAGTTTCATAACCTGATTTTGAAATACTCCAATCATAATTTCCTGCTTCAAGACTTAAGAAAATAGCTTTCCCTTGAGAATCTGTAAATTCTATTTCTGAATTAAAATTAACTGATACAGATTCTAAAACACTTAAACTATTAACATCTCTTATAATAAAAGTAACATCATAATCTTCTTCAATAGGTTCTGCATAAAAACCAAGAATTGCAGTGTCTTCAGGATTTGTTTTTCCAGAGCAAGATAAACTTGATGCAATTCCAGTAACTTTTATATTATAATCTCCCCCTTCTAAAGGAGTCCATTCAAAAGAAAATTCTTTAGCATTAGCAAGATTAGGATTTGCATCAAGTAAATAATTTTCTGAATAAACAATTGCATTATTTGTATTAGTTATTTCATAATTTACATTTGTTTTTACAGGAGTTTTTTCAAAATTATTATTTGCATAATTACTTATTTTGTTATAAGTCACTGTTACTAATTCTCCTTGTTGTGCAAATTGTGGAGTTGCAGTTAAATCATTAATTATAGTGTAACATTGATCTCTTGGTCTTTCAGGCCAGACATAAATTTGTTTTTCTGAATATTGTTCAAAACTTGAAGAACACTGACAGTCTGTTACATCTGTTGTTACACGAACTGTATAATCTCCTTTTTGTTCAGGTATCCATATAAACTGAGTATTTTCTGAACTATCCATTAAAATATTTAAATTTTTATAGTCAGAGTAAACAATATTATTCTGTTCATCTATTATATTTAAGGTTACTCTTGTTTCAGCAGAATAATAATCTTCATATCCTGAAGGGAACCAGTTTAGGTTTAAGTCTGTAAAAGCACTATAAGCATCTGCTTCTAATAATGCTTTAATATCTACTATTACAGGTTCATTGAGATAATTTTGATTTGTTATACTAAAAGAATCAATTGGAGAATGGCAATTTTGAGCTTTATTCATTTCATAATCATATTCTAGATTTACTCCATATCCCCAGACCCATTCGTTATATTCTTTAGGTAAGTAACATTCTACAAATGAGAAATGTGAATAATGGTCTGGATTTGATTGAGTTGAAGAAGGATTATAAGGATATTCAAATGTAAAAGAATTTGAAGAACCTGTATTTTCATTTACTATAAGTTGTCCTTGAGATGAGCATTCTGAATCTAAACAAGTATATAAAATTTCTTGAACGCCTGTAACTTTGTTTGTTGTTGCACCTTCATAAAAAATATCTGTTTGTATAACTCCTGTTAAAGCATAAATTGTAGCAATACTAAGTAAACTTATTAATATTAATGTAAATAAATTAAATTTTTTCATTTTTGTTTTTGTAAAATTTGTTTTCATCTTGTTGCTCCTCCAGAACTTCCAGAACCCCCGGCAGCTCCACAACCATTACCTCCAATTCCTCCACCACCTCCAGTAACACCCCCAATTCCTCCACCAATTCCTCCCCCATCCATATCTTTAAGAGGTTTTTTATTTAGAGAATATAAAGTAATTTTTTTATCAGAATTAGATTTTTTTTTAGAATAGATTTCCCTATCTTTTCCTTTTCCAATAAAATAAGCTATTAATGTTCTTTGTATGCCTTCTTTGTTTACATAACATGGAACTATTGTGGTTAAAGCATGAATATCATCTTCCTTTAAACTAGGTATTTGTTTAATTTTTTTTTCTAATTTTGAAAGATTTGTTATTTTTTCCCATTGCTTTCCTTCAACTAATACATTATAGTCGTCCTTTTTAGAATCCATAACAAGATAACCTTCTTCTGAATTATTAAAATAAAAATTAAATCTATTCATATTTTCTTTATTTAATATAGTTGTTACTTTAGGCATTACCCCTGATTTTTGCAAATATTTTGATAGATTTCCTAATTTTGTGTTTTGATGAGCACAACCTAAAGAAAGAGTATTTATTAATAAACCAATTCCAAGAGTAGATATCAAAGCAATTCTTTTGAGGGGGTTTTGTTTTTCTTTCATATTTTTCCTATCACCCCTGTATAAACTATAAAATAGTAACTTTCGCTATTTATAAATTTTTCTATGTTCAAAGGAGATAATTAAATATTTCTCTGCACTAAAAAATTCTCCTTTTTTTGATAATTTTTTCTTAAAAACATGCTTTTTACATTTTCTTTTTTATATTCAAAGAACTCAAAAATGAACTAAATCTAATTTTCATCTTGGAATTTTTATTTATAACTAATTTTCTATAAACAGTTTCACCAAAGCTTATTTCCAAAAACCTTAAATAATCTGTTTTTTTAAGTTAAATATGGTTAAAAAAAGAGGAGATAACAGAAAAAAGTTAAGTTCTTCTAGATTTCAAAGAATTTCAAAATTTAGAAATGTATTTAGAGAGCATACAATAGCTGCAATAACAGCTGCTTTCGGATTTTTAATTGCTTTAAGTTGGAGAACACCAATTCAACAATTCATAGATAAGATTGTTACTAATTTTAATCTTAAAGGAAATGAGATTTTAATCCAGGTAATAACAGCTATTTTAGTAACCTTGCTGGCGGTTATTAGTTTAATTTTTTTATCTAAATGGGATTCTAAAAAAGAAAAATAAAGTTATTTTTTATAATATAATTTTATTATCTAAACTAATTAAATTAAAATAATTTTTAAAATAGTAATGTTTAAATAAAGTTCTTCTTCTAACTTAAAATGGCAAATAATTTTTATAAAGAATCAATAGAAATGCATGAAAAGTTTAAGGGAAAATTAAAAATTTGTTCAAAGGTAAAATTAGAAAATAAACATGATTTATCTCTGGCTTATACTCCTGGTGTTGCAGGGGTTTGTGAAGAAATTTCTAAAAATAAAAAAAAATCTTTTGATTTAACAATGAGGGGCAATTCTGTTGCAATTGTTTCTGATGGTTCTGCAGTTTTAGGTTTAGGTAATATTGGTCCAGAGGCAGCTATACCAGTGATGGAAGGAAAAGCAGTTTTATTTAAAGAATTTGCAGATATAGATGCAATCCCTTTATGTATAAATACCCAAGATAGTAATGAAATTATTTCTTTTGTGAAAAATATTGCCCCTAGTTTTGCAGGGGTTAATTTAGAAGATATTTCAGCACCAAAATGTTTTGAGATAGAAGAAGCATTACAAGAGATTGGAATACCTGTATTTCATGATGACCAGCATGGAACAGCTATTGTTGTTTTAGCTGCACTTATAAATTCGCTTAAACTCGCAAAAAAAGACTTTAATGAAATTAAAATAGTAATTAATGGTGCTGGAGCTGCAGGAACAGCAATATTAAATTTCTTAAAATGTGTTGATTGTTCTTCTAAGTTATGTAAGCCAGTTAAAGAAATAATTGTTTGTGATTCAAAAGGAATTATCTCAAAAAATAGAATGGATTTAAATCAAGCTAAGAAGAAAATTTTAGAAATAACAAATAGTGAAGATATTCAAGGGGGTTTAGCTGAAGCAATTAAAGGTGCTGATGTTTTTATAGGTGTTAGTAAAGGAAATCTTTTAACTAAAGAAATGATGAACTCAATGAATTCTAAGCCAATTATTTTTGCAATGGCAAATCCTATTCCAGAAATAATGCCTGATAAAGCTAAAGAATATGGGGCTTTTATTGTTGGAACTGGAAGAAGTGATTATCCTAATCAGATAAATAATCTGCTTGCTTTTCCAGGAATTTTTAGGGGAGCAATTGATGCTAAAGCAAAAAAAATAACTAATAAGATGAAGCTCTCTGCATCATTGGCAATTGCAGATTCTGTTGAAAATCTTGACAGGGAAAATATAATCCCTTTTATTTTAGAAAAAGATATTTGTACGAAAGTGGCTGAAGCTGTTAAAAAAGCAGTTTAAAGTTTTAATTTCAAAAATTATAAAAACGCTAAATAAGTTTTAGATAGATGTTATATACAAATTCTGATGGGGGTGCAAGAAATAATCCTGGACCTGGAGCAATAGGGATTATTGTTAGAGATGAAAAAACAATTTTAACAAAATATAGTGCATATATTGGTGCCCAAGTAACAAATAATATTGCAGAATACGAGGCATTAATAAAAGCTCTTGAGTTAGCAAGCAAATTTAAAGATAAAGAATTAACTTGTTTTTTAGACTCTGAACTTGTTGTTAAGCAACTTTTAGGAGAATACAGGGTTAAAAACCAAACTCTTTTAAAATTATTCCAGAAAGTCCAAAAATTACAAGACAAATTTGATAAGATAATTTATGAGCATGTTTCAAGATGGGATAAGTATCAGCAAATAGCTGATGAATTATTAAATGATGAATTAAACAAAAGAGGTTTTTATAAAAAGAGTTATTATCGGAAGAAATAAGGTTATACTTAATATTTATAAAATTTAAATTATATAATTTTTAATGAAAATCAACTCACTTACATCTAGAATACCAAAAATTCCTTTAACTGCACTAGCTTTTTATCTAACAGTACTTATACTTTGGAATCTTAAATTAATCCCTCCTCCCACCGAAATAGTTATATTATTAGAAAATATATATAATCAATTTGGATTTTTTGGGTTGTTTATTGCAACTTTTTTAGAAGGCATTGTTTATCTTGGACTTTACTTTCCTGGATCATTCATAATTGCACTTGCAGTATTCTTCTCTGATGGAAAATTCATATCTTTATTGAATATTAGTATTCTTGTTGCTTTCACATTAACTCTAACTGCTTTCATAAATTATTGGTTAGGGAAACACATTTCATTTAAAAATAAGGAAGAAATTCATGTTTCAAGAAAAAAAACTAAAGGATTATTTGCTTCAATGCTCCATCCGAATCTTTTAGCTTTTTATTTTTTTAACGAAGGAATAGAAAAAGGAAACATAAGAAAGATTGCTTGGATACCAATTTTAATAATCCCTTATGGTTTATTTTTTGCTTATATGCTCTCGATATTTTCAACATTTGCAAAACAGAAACTCGAAAGCCCAACATTTTTATTAAGTTTGATAATTCTTTGGATAATACTTGCTTTTGTATTTGGGAGAAGGAAATAATCACCTCTTTTTTAAATTGTTAATCCTCTTCCTGTTTAAAGCCTAATTTTTCCATTAAATTTCCTTCTTTATTCATCTTCAATAATTTTTTATAAGCATTTTTATTTAGTTTCCTGTAGTTATCTGACGGAACTAAATATTCTGCTTCAAAGAAATTTTCATATATTTTCTCTTTTTTTCTAACTGGAAATTCTGCTTTATTAAAAATTTTTAACCAATCATCTCCTAATTCTTCTTTGAGCTTTTTTTCTAACTCATTGTTCAGAGTGTAATTAGCAATTTTTTTAGCTTCATTTATTATACCTTTTAGTTTTATTATCTGTAGGTTATATCCTCCAGCTTTATCTAATATTGCCTGACTTATCTTAGGGGTTTTTTTTGCTCCTCTATTAAATGACTTATATTTTTTCAGAGCAATTGCTTTGTTTGTTCTCAAGGTTTGAATTTCTTCTTTTAGCAGGTGATAATTTTTTATCAAACTTTCTGCTAGTGAGTCATATTCAGAACTTTTAGTATCACGAGGAACAATCCAACCTATTCTCCCTCTTATTGTGTTCCGTATTTTGTAAACAACTGATCCATAATTGTTAAAAGCTTCTTTAATGGCAGAATACTTTTTATTTATTTTTTCTGGAATTTCCAATCCATTTTGGATTTTTACTAAGGCATCTTCTAATTTTCTTGATTTTTTATCTCCAGCAATTTCATAACCTTTTATTTTTCTTTGAATTTTGTTTATAATCTCATCTTTTTTGTCTTCAAATTTATAAGTGTATTTTCCTCCAATAAAAGTTTCCATTTTCCATTTTCCTCCACTTGTTTCCAGTTATTTCTGGCTCTGTGTGAAAACCTGGTTAGACCAGATTTATGTGATGTTTTTGGTTTATTTTCCATCTTAATTTTTTAAATTAAGAATTGTATATAAAATTCTGTTGTGGAAATCTCTACAACAATTAGAATGGAAATTATTTGTGGGAAAAGATATAGAAAAGAATATGCCTGTTAATTTTTATAAGGGGAGTTATTATAGAAAAAAATAATCACCTCTTTTTTTGGGGCACTAATCCTCTTTCTGTTTAAATCCAATCGTTTTCATTAGTTATTTCAAGTCTTGCTTTTTTTATTATTCTTTCTTCTTGACTTTCTCTAATTTTGCTGTTATATGCTCTCATTTCTCCTTCAATAATCTCTTTAGGTAATTTGTAACCATAGCTTTTATTGATTAAACAACTCAGTGCATTTGCATTTCCAATTCTTCCAGTTACATATCCTCTTGGATCTTCTTCAAGGGTAACAAGGTTTCTAAAACCAGAATGATAACCTCTATTTTCTGTGGGATATTCAATCACTCTAATCTTATTTAAATCACAACTTGTTTCAAGAGTTTCATATGTATATACATCCTTATTTGGATATGGGAGGGACCCTTCTATTTTATTCATCTTATAAGCAATTTTTGAAGCTACATCTTTATATTCTTCCATTTTCTCTTTCCTCCACTTGTTTCCAGTTATTTCTGGCTCTGTGTGAAAACCTGGTTAGACCAGATTTATGTGATGTTTTTGGTTTATTTTCCATCTTAATTTAAAAAATTAAGAATTGTATATAAAATTCTGTTGTGGAAATCTCTACAACAATTAGAATAAAAAATAGTTATTGGGGAAATAAATTTTTAAGAATATACTTATTATTTTTTATAAGAAGAATTCCATAAAATTTCAAAATAATTTTTGTATGCTTCTGCTGCGAATTTATTTTTTATGATTACTGCTTCTGGAATATCTGTCCATAGAATTAAGGCGATTTTATCTGCATAAATATTTGTTGTAATAATTGTTTGAGCAACTGATTTTGGAAAAAACCTTAAGTTTGTTGTTTTGCTTGGATTTAATTCTTCTTTTTTATTTTTTTGGACAATGTGCCTAACTTTTATTTTATTTTTTTCAAGACCCTTAATAAAATGACTTGAATAATAAGGCATTTTTTTTACAAATTCTCCTGAAGAATCAATTACTAAATTCTCTCTTTCTTTAGCTTCCTTGAGGATATCTTGGAAAACTGATTTAAGTCCCTTTTTACCATTATATATAGAAACCTGGGATTTTTCTTCTGTTTGATTAAACAGTTTTTTCAAATCTGGAATCATCTCATCTACTATCTCTTCTTTTTCTTCCAAATAACTTTTTAATCTTTCTGGAGAATTTGCAGAGAATTTTTTCCTATTTGCTTCAAGAACATATTTCACAAGTCCTTTATTTAATAATGCTTTAAGAGAATCATAGCAAGCACTTCTATCAATATTAGATTCTTTTGCGATTTTACCTGCCATACTTGGACCAAGTTTAATCAAAATTAAATAAATTTTAGATTCATTATGGCCTAAACCAATTTTTTTAAGTTTCTCTCTTATATTTTCAAATTGCATTTTATTATAACTCTTGATTTTTCCATTTACCTGTATATTTTGCTTTTCCTTTACATTTAGCTAAAACAAGATGGCAAATTTTTGTTCCAGGAATTAATTTTATTTTATTTGGTCCGGCATTATAGATTTCTAAAACTTGTTTATTTGAAACTCCTGGAGATATAAAAGGCGCAGTAATATGACTCATTAATCCTATCCTTGCATATCTTGACCTTGAATTCAAAAATCCACAAATATTTTCAGGAAGAGTAATTTTTTCTTTTGTTATGCCCAAAACAAGTTCCCCTGATTTTAATAAATAACCTTTAGAAATATCAATTAACTCTGTAATTTTTTTATAATCCACATCTTCATTTATTATTTTTTGTTTTGAATTAAAAATTCTTATCTTCTTATCAAGAGTCAAATCAATTGATGCTGCACCAATTGATGATTTATTTAATCCTTTAATTATCACTTTCTTTTTTTGAAGCAATTTTATAATTTCTGGTTTAGTAAAAATCATATTATCTTAAGATATTCTTGTATTTAAGTTTTTAGTTGTTGTGGATAATCCCCCTACAATTTAATTTATTATTCACATAGCTTCTTTGATTTGTCTTACTCTTTCATTAACTGTTCCAGGAGTTATTCTAATAGGTTCATATCCAAAGTTCATATAAATACTCTTGAATTTTTCTTCAAGTTTAAGAGCTTCTTTTTGGTTTTCCCTCCTTAAGTTATTGGTTTTAGTTTCTCCAAAATTTTCTATAAGAAATATCTTATTGTATTTTGGAATTAATGCATATATCTTTTTTTCTGTTTTTGACCCTTTTGTATATGCTAATCCATCAAGTATGCCCCTATCTATGAATACCTTTTTAATTCCTTCTGGAATTCTTTGTTCTCTCTTAATTTGAAGATTAAGAATTCTTTCCTGAAAATCCCAATATTCCCAAGGATGCAAAATTCCGTTTGCTTTTTGAAGTTTTATGATATCTTCTGCTGCTTCTTTTATAATATATTCTCCAGCTTCTTCTAAGGCAAGCAAGATAGTGCTTTTTCCGCTTCCTGGTCCTCCAGTTAATACATATTTTTTCATTTTTTTATTATTGCTCTAATGAGTCTCATCTACAATTTTCAAAAAAATTAAATTTATATTTTCTTGTTGTAGAGATTTCCACAACAGAATTTTATATACAATTCTTAATTTAAAAAATTAAGATGGAAAATAAACCAAAAACATCACATAAATCTGGTCTAACCAGGTTTTCACACAGAGCCAGAAATAACTGGAAACAAGTGGAGGAAAATGGAAAATGAGCGATTATTGGATTAGAGAACAAGTAGCAGAAACACGTAGCAAAGAGATAATGGAAAGAGGAAGTGGAGTTTGTTGGACAGAACCACCAAACCAAAAAGATATAGAGGAAACTAAAAGGCATACACTCTATAGAAATGGGAAATTTTATGAGGCTGTGGAGTTAAATCCAAGGAAACCTTACAAGAGGAAACATATGCTTTCAATAAGTATAAATGGTAAAGAACATGACCATAACAGGGTATTTACAAGAGGAACTTCCATGGATGATATAGCAAACACAATAGATAGGGAAATAGAAATAAGAAAAAAAAGAAGAAATTCTCAAAGTTATGAAAGAGAACAAGAAATTAATAACATAAATAAAAGTTTAGATAGAATAGCAGAACGCTATGAAAGAAGCGGAGACTCACATGACTTTATAGGGGAATAGAAATAAAGTAGAAGAATATAAAAGAAAACAAAAAAAAGAGGTGATAAAATTTATTAGCATCTTTTATTTTTATAGGATTATTTTATCCTGGTTTTATTGAATTCCTTTTATTTTAGTAATTCTCTCTAAAAAAACCTGATTTTTCATATTTTTTTAATCTTTCAAGATTTCAAAAATAAACATAATCTAATTTTTACCCTTAAATTTTTATTAATAATTAATTTTTTATTAATTACTCTCTTTTTATGTTGTAATTAATTTTCTTGTGAAAGAAATATATTATTAATAGTTTTACAAAATTTTCTAGTACAAAAAATTGTTTTACAAAAGCTGATATCACAAAAATATAAAAACTAAACTTTCTTTTATTAAAGATGATTGAAGCAAAAGGGCGTGAAAAACAAATAATAAATGAAAGATTAAGAAAAATTAAGGAATTAAGAGAACAAAATATTAATCCTTATCCTAATAAATTTGATAAAAAAGATAATTGTGAAGAGTGTTTAAATTCTAAGATAGGGATAGAAGTTAAAACAGCTGGAAGAATTATGACTAAAAGAGTGCTTGGGAAAATTTCTTTTGCAAAATTAAGAGATGGATTCGGAGAAATTCAACTTGTTTTTCAGAATGAGAAAACTCCTGAGAAAGTAATAAATTTGTTTAAAAAATATGTGGATTCTGGAGATTTTATTGGAATTAATGGAAAAGTTTTCAAAACAAAAACAGGAGAAAAATCTATTTTAATTAAAGGGCTGGAAATTTTAAATAAATCAATTTTGCCTCTTCCTGAAAAATGGCATGGTATTCAAAATAAAGAAGATAGATATAGAAAAAGATATCTGGATATGATTATCAATCCTGAGATGAAGGAAATCTTTGAGAAAAAAGAAAAATTTTGGGAAGTAACCAGGAATTTTATGAAAGAAAAAGGTTTTATTGAAGTTGATACACCTATTTTAGAAATTACTGCAGGAGGTGCTGATGCAAGACCATTTATAACACATCATAATGATTTTGATATAGATGTTTATCTAAGAATTTCTGTGGGAGAATTATGGCAAAAAAGATTAATGGCTGCGAATTTTGAAAAAACATTTGAAATTGGAAGAATTTTTAGAAATGAAGGGAGTAGTCCAGAGCATTTACAAGAATTCAAAAATATGGAATTTTATTGGGCATATGCAAATTATACAGATGGAATGAAATTAACAAAATTATTATTTAGAAAAATTGCTAAGGAAGTTTTTGGTAGAACAAAATTTAAAAAAGGAGATTATGAATTTGATTTATCTAATGAATGGAAGGAAATTGACTATAAAAAAGAAATTCTAAATAAAACAGGAATTGATATTTTTAAAGAAAATGAAAAAAATATGGAAAAAAAATTAAAAGAATTAAAAATTGAATCTGGGGGAGATAGCAGAGAAAGACTTGTTGATAGTTTATGGAAATATTGTAGGAAAAAAATTTCTGGTCCTGCTTTTTTAATAAATCATCCAAAAATTGTTTCTCCACTTTCTAAATCTAAGAAAGATAATCCTGAATTAACAGAGAGATTTCAGATAATAATTGCTGGAACAGAAATAGGAAATGGTTACTCTGAATTAAATGATCCAATTGACCAAAAAGAAAGATTTGAAAAACAGCAAGCAATGAGGGATGCAGGAGATAATGAAGCACAAATGGCAGATTACGAGTTTATTGAAATGCTTGAATATGGAATGCCTCCTGTTTGTGGTTTTGGTTTTGGTGAAAGACTTTTTAGCACATTAATAAATAAATCAGTAAGAGAATGTCAGTTGTTCCCATTAATGAAATCTGAGCATAAAGATAATTCTAAAAAAAAGAAAAAATAAATGAGATAAGATGTCAATTATTGTTAAATCAAGTATTAAGAAACTTGTGAAAGAAATCGATAGAGAGAATAACTTAAGCAGTGTAGCTGAAGAAGTTGGAGTAGCTCTTGAAAAAAAAGTTGAGAATTTATTAGGTGAAGCTATAAAAAGAGCTAAAGCAAATAACAGAAGAACTCTTCAGGCAAGAGATTTATGAATTTACTAATGAGAGTAAATTATTATGTCCTCCACTTTTCCTCTTTTAAAACCAGAGGTATAAGTTCCTTTTATATAAACCCCTCTTACTAATTCTTCCCCTAATCTAATTTTTGGATTTATTTTTGATTTTTCTAATTTTAAAGGAATTATTTTTTTAGTCTCATCTTTTTTATACATAATATCTAAATCAAGACACCCTTCTCTTGGAAAAATTGCATCAATTCTTCCTTCAAAATCTTTTTTACTCATAATAAGCTATCTTTTAGTGACCTAATAAGTTTTATTGTGTTTAATAATTTCTTTAAGAAGTTTTTAAAGTAACATTAATAAACTATTTTCTTTTTTCTTAATTTATGCCTAAAAATAAATCAAAAGGGAGTAAAATAGAGAGGGAGCTTTTTCAGAAATTTGTAGAAAATAATTATAGGGCTGTTAGAGTTGCAGGTTCAGGAATGGCTGAAAATGCAGATTGTGATTTGCTTGCTGGAAAATCTGGGAAAGGAGGGAGGAAATATGCAATAGAGGTTAAATCAAGTAAAAAACCAATTAAGTATATATCAAAAGACCAAATTGAAAGATTTCTAATTTTTTCAAGTATTTTTGGATTAAAACCTGTTATTGCATTAAGATTTAATAGAGAAGGATGGTTATTTATTAATCCAAAATATCTTAAATCTACAAGGGAGAATGGGAAAAATTTTTTTATAAAATTAGAAACAGCAAGAAAAAAAGGAAAAAAATTTGCTCAATTTTTTAATTAATCACAAGCTTCTGTATAAATGTTACGATCTTTTTTATCTAAAATAAAATAATAATTAACCCAATTTTTCCCTTTAGAATTTGTTTCATAATCAAGATAGATTTTATTTGGGGAAATAAGTAAATCATGTTTACCTTGAATCTGCATCTTTTCAATTTTATTTTTTTTGTTAGGTTTAACTGAAAATTCTGTAATTTTTTTATGGTTTTTTAAATGAATCCCTGTTGTACATCCAGAAAATTTTCCCACAAGATTTTTTCCAAGTGTCATTTGTTGATTATTTTTCATTAGAATACTCTGTTTTCTAAGTACGTCTATTATCAGAATAAGTTAATTTCCTAATTTTATATTGGATTACAAATCCATCAATAGCGTCTCCTTTGATATATTTTAAAGAGATTTTCTCCCCAAAAAAAAGAGCTAAATGCCCATGATTTCCTTCAATTCTCATTCTCTTATTTTCTCTACCATTTGTCTTTTCAGGTAGAGGAGATATTGAGATGTCTGTGGATTCACTACCCCCGCAACAACAATATCTCTTAGTATCAATTTTACCTAGAGTTCCTTCTAAAGATAATAGTTTTGATGTCATAAATTATTAATCTAATCTTATTAATAAACATTATCACAACAAAAAATATATATTAAAATTCCCTTAAAATTAAATGAAGAAAATTTGCTTAATTTTTATTTTTATAATTTATTCATCTATAATTTTCACTTCTTCAAAATGTTCTGAAAATCAAATTGATATTAATGCTGCCTCATTAGAAGAATTAGAAAAAATAACTCAAATAGGGCCTATATATGCACAGAGAATTATTGATATAAGGCCTTTTGAAAATTTAAATGATTTAACAAAGGTTAATGGGATAGCTGAAAAAAGACTTAGCAAAATAAAAGAACAAGATTTAGCTTGTGTAGATATTTTAGATAATGAAACTAAAGAAAATAATAAGGAAAAGTCTGAAGAATCAAAAATGATGAGTAATAACCTTATTAATAGAGACATTAATGAACAGGAATTTCAGCAATCACAAAAAAAAGAGAAACAAAAAATAGAAAGACTTGAGATTATAAAACTTAAAGCAAATCCAAAAACTATAAAAAGTGATTTTTCTGAAAAAGAACAAGGAAAAAACAATTATCCTGTTTATGGATTTATTGTTTTTTCAATTTTAATAATAATCTTGTTTATTTTAAAAAATAAAAAGGAAAATAAAAATGAGTTTAACTGAAGATTCAAAAAATAAAATTGAATTAACTGTAATATTAGAAATTATAGGAAGACCTCCAGAACATTTAAAAGAAGTTTTAGGACAATTAATTGATAAGATTAATTTAGAAGATGGGATAAATGTTAAAAGCAGAAAAATCAAAGAGCCAATTGAGATAAAAGATAAAAAAGATTTTTACAGTAGTTTTGCAGAAATTGATTTAGAAGTAGAGAGTGTGATTCTTATAGCTGTTTTAGCATTTAAATATATGCCTTCTCATATAGAGATAAATAATCCTGAAAAAATTTCTATGAAAAATGATCAATGGAATGATATATTTAATGAAATTATCAGAAGACTTCATGGTTATGATGAATTAGCAAAGGTTTTACAAATGCAAAATGCACAAATGCAAAAAAAATTAAAAGAAGC
>Ga0307992_1001484_pt1 | contig 13834 bp, 9 predicted proteins | sample EllFjometagen133_FD_203162 | JGI IMG/M metagenome (GOLD analysis project Ga0307992, IMG submission 203162) | Marine microbial communities from Ellis Fjord, Antarctic Ocean - #133 | ecosystem: Environmental > Aquatic > Marine > Unclassified | place: Southern Ocean | collected 2014-10-08
TTTTACAACATATTTTTTAATATCTTTTTCTTCTTCAACAATTTTTTTAGCAACAATTCTTCGTTCATGAATTGCGAAATGACTTAATTTACTTAAACCAAATCTTAAAGGAACATATAATAAAATATTTTTAATTAAATCAATCTTTCTTCTTCTTTGATCTTTTATGTTTTTTGCAAATAAATAACTAATAAATCTAAGAATTGATCCAATTATAAAAACCATTATAATTGCATATTTTTCATAACCAAAAATATTTGTAAATTCAGTAATTATAAAAGAACCAAACATTGTTGCCGCAAAAATAGCAAATGCTTGAAATATAATAAAGAAAGAAACGTGATGTATTAAATCTTTTTTAATATTTTGATAAAAATAATTTTTTATAGAAATTAAAAAACCAGAATAAACCATTCCATCAAAGAAAAATAATAAAGACAATAAAACAAAAGATTTAGAAAATAAAACTAAAAGTACAGGGAAAAATGAAATAAAAAGCAAAGTTGATTTTAATATTTTTTTAACACCATATTGATCACAGATTTTACCCCAATATAACAAACTAAAAGCTGCACCAACAATATTAAAAATAATTAGCAAAATATATTTAATATAACTAAAAGATAATATTTTAATTAAATAATATTTGTTAAAAGGTCCAGATACATACAAACTAAAGAAAACCAAAACAATAACTATTAAAAAATATCTGAAAGAATGATCTTTTAATATTTCACTTTTAAATACAGAAAATAAAGGTTCATTATATTTTAATTCTTCTTGTTTAATATTTTCTTTATCTTCTGTTTTACTTATCTTGTTTATATAATAAGTAGAAATAAATCTAAATATTCCTGCAACTATAAAAATAATAATAAAACCAAATATTACATTTGAATTAAAATCAGAACCCTTGCCTAAAGTATCTAATAATATAGCACCTAATATTAATGGCAATATAGAAAATAATTGTACAAAAACATCTTTTCTAGATTGAAAAGAACCCATTTTTTTTAAATTAAAAACATGACTCATCCAATCTATATAAATTGGGTGAGCAATATACACACAAATATTATATACAATAAATAACAATATAATTATCCATATTAATAAAGTATTTTGAAAAAAATAATGAGCAACACCAATAAAAATACAAATAAAACCTTGAATAAAACAAAAAAGTGTAACCAATCCTTTTTTAGAATTAAATTTTCTTAAAATAGAAAATGAAATTAAACTAAAAAAAGAAGCTATAAAAATAGGTAAACCTTCAATTAAACCAACCTCTAAACTACTAGCACCAAGAAATATAATATAAGGTGTTAGAAATGTAGTTAATAAATAATACATCACAGACCAATTTATTCCATCTAAAATAGAATATCTAAGATCTTTATTTTGTTGTTTTTTAGTCTGTTTAAATTCCATATAATTTCATTTTTTTTGGTAATAAACATTTTTTTATAAAATACTATTATAAAAAGAAAGATAAACATGTTTTTAAATATAGTTCTTAATTAAAGTTAATAAATATCTTAAATTAATCTAATAAAAACACCTCTATTTTAAGATTCTACGATTTAATATAATCTTATAAAAAATATTTTTAGACACTTTAGAAAAAATTTAAAAAATAACGCTCGAAAGGGGATTCGAACCCCTGTTATCAGAGTGAGAGTCTGATGTGATTACCGAACTACACTATTCGAGCAAATCTTTAAAATATAATAATATAATTAGTCAACAATATATTTAAATGTTTATTATTTAATTTAAAAATTAGACTTTATCATTTATTAACCAAAGATTAAAAATATAAAATTTATTTCTTTAAAATCAGAATAAATATTTAAAGGTTCAATATAATCACAACCATTTTAAAACCAATAAATTTTAATAAATGCCTCTAAAGATATTTGACATCTTGAGCCTAAGATTATAATTTTAGCTATTTAAGACATAGTTTGTATTGTTAGTTTAGTCTACAAAATCACTAAAAAAAACTTTAAATAATTATTTTATAATTTTAGACACATCAATCTTCTTCTCTTTAAGATATTTAATTATTCAAAGCTATATTAATTCTCTTCTTAGCACAACAAAGTTTATACTTTATATATAATAAAGAGTATTTAAATTATATTAATTAATTATTTGGTTCTAATTTTTTATATTTTATATAAAACTAATCTATAATCTTAGGTTAAATTTATTAAAAAATTATCTAAATATATACAATTAAAATCGGAATCATCTACATATAAAATAAGTTTATAATTAACATTAAAATTTACTGGCTTATAAAAATCAGATCCAAATAAAACCTGAAAATTAATTTTTGTTTCTTCTTCAGAAGGAAAATGATTTACTGACTCATATCTACCATTATTATTAATTTTTACACCTAAATTAATAAAACTAACTTCATTATAATCAGAAACTAATTCTAACTTTTTAATTGCATGAAAATTTAGATTACTATTATTTTTAACTTTAAATAGATAATTTATATTTAAACTATTAGTTAATACATAAGAATTATCTTTAGCAATTACTTCTATTTTTTCACAGATTCTTTTTTGTGGAATAATATTAATATTTAATTTTTTACTTAAATTACATTTATAAATATCAAAACCATCATAATATTTTGAAACTATAACTAAATTATTATCTGAATCTTTAAAATCATTTAAATTTAGATTATAAAAATTTATAGAAAAAGGTAAATTCCAATTAGAATTCTTTTTAATTAATTGATAGTCTGATTTACTATATGGATGTGATGTAAATAAATTATTTTTAGTCATATAAAACGTAAAGATGTTCATATCAAAATCAGAATTATTATTAATATCTATATGAAACATTTGATTTGGCAAACTAGAATAGATATCTATATTCTTACTTAATATTTGTAAATCATCACATGGGTTATGATCTAAAATTTTAACTTTTGTATAATCAGATTCAAAATCAGCCATAATACCAGTATATAAATCTTCTTCTGTATATACTGCTGTATCTTGATATTCTATTGATCTAGGACTATAAAGAGATTCATAAACTTTAGGATCTAACCATTCAATAGTACCTTCCACCTTGAATTCTGAAGAACCATAATTAATTGCTTCCAAAGAAACATATAATTTGTCTAATTGTGGATTTACATTACTAATTTTAAATAATTCTTTATTATTTTTAAAAATTAAATTTATGTATTTTACTCTATAAGGTCTATAATTCGTAACAAATATTGTTTTATGTTTCAGACCACTTAATGAACCTATTAAGAAATCTAATTTACTTTCACCATAAACTAATCTAATATTATTAGCATCAAATTTTAAATTTGTAGGATATTTTAAAGTGTTTATTTTAGTTTTATCTCCAAAAGAATTAACAACAACTATAAAGATAATAATTAAAATAAATACTAGTACATAATAATATTTTTTATTCACTTATAAAAACCTAACAAATACATCTATTAACAATTTTATAACGATTGTTATAATATCCTTATTTTTCTAATTCTTTTATCTGAAACTATTACCCATTTTTAAAACTAATACTTTATTTTATTTCCTTACTAAACATATTAAATAAATTAAATAAATTAAAGACAAATTATTTAATATAATTAAATACATGTTATAAGTTACAAATATAAACCTTTGCTTTTAAAAAACAGAATTAAAAATAGAAAATCGCTTTGAGATTTTATTTTTTAACGCAAACCTATCAAACAGATAAATATACAGTATAATGCCTCTAGAGAGATTTGAACTCTCGATCCCCAGATTATGAGTCTGGTGCTCTAGACCACTAAGCTACAGAGGCAATAATATTAATAAAAAATAGTTTAATATATATAAATATTATAAAGGTAAATATATATAAATAATTACTTATGTAAAATAAGATAATTATAATTGATATTAATTTCTTTTCCTAGTTTCTAAATGATCTTTATTATCTTCATCAAAAATAAATAATGTATCTGCAACTCCTAAAAATAAACCTGTTTCAAGAACACCAGGAACATTTCTTACAGAATATTCAAAATCTTCTAAAGTAATATTACTATCTAAAGATAGTCTTATCAAATAATGTCCAATTTCTGTTTTAAAATAAGACCCATCTTTATAAAGCACAATTCTAGCTACCCCATAACTTTGAAGATTAATAAGAGTTCTTTGCCAAGCAAAAGACGAAATTTCCAAATATATATCTTTGTCTAAATTATCTACAACATTTCTTTTATCAACAACTACGATTAAATTAAGAGCTGATTGACTAACCATTTTATCTCTAATAAAAGAAGTGGTATTTTTTTTAATGAAATTATTATACTGATCTATTTGATTAACAAATTCCAAAGCTATATCAATTTCCTTTTCATTTAAAGAAATTGTTCTTTGTCCTAATTGGTCATAATATCTAGCTTGACTATTAGTTGTAGCTACAAAAAAGATATTTTTTTTTCTTAAAATTATCAATTTTACAATTTCATCAATAATTTCTTTATCATATTTATAAGCATCTATAGCAACAACATCTTCATCTTTTATTAGATTAAAAAAGTTTTCAACAATTAAAGAAATATTTATATCAATCATATTAAATCATTTAAAAATTCAATTAAATTTCATATATTTACAAAACCTAAATATAATAGTAGAAAATAGTATTTATATTTCTTTACTTTTCTAATTATATTATGGCAATGATGATTCTGAACACCTGCTGATAGAATTTTAATTCTAGATGAAGATAGATGGGCGGGCTGAGCCATATACACAAATTAAATAAAAATATCTTAAAACTTTATTTTTTAAAATCTTTAATATGTTGTTCTAAAAAAGACACCTTATTATTTAACACATCAATTTTAGATTCTAAAATAACATAATTTATATTTTTAGAATTTAAGGGTAATTGCTTAATTTTGTTTTTTCTTCTATTTACTTCTAAATAAACTAATAGAAAATTACCTATAAGAAATATTAAAATTACAATTAACAAAATAAATATTAGACTCATAAAATCAACAACATAATTTAAATTAAACAAAATAATAATTAGATTTGTTTTTTTCTATAACTAAACATTCTTCTTTAAGAACTTCTAAAACTATTTTTAAGATATCAGCATTTACTTTCAAATGCTCATTTAATTCTAAAATTGTAAAATGTTCAAAATCTTTTTGTAAAATTAAGATTTTATTTTTAATACCAAAATATAACTCTTTACTAATAATATAGTAACTATTATCAAAACCTTTGATTCCAACAATTCTATTATCTTTTAATTCAGAATAATATTTCTTAGAAAATTTTTCTGCAACAGTACTATTTTTTAATATTACAAATTTATTTTTTTCATAAAAATCAATGAAGTTATTTATATTATCATTACTAATAACAGATTTATTAACACTACTCTCTTTTTTACAATCTATAGAATTAGTATTAGTAGTAATATTACCATTATAAAATAAAGATATGTCAACATTTGATTTATAGATACTATTTTTATATTTTGTAGACAATTTAAATAAAATTACTTCCTTCTTATCTAACATATCTTTAAAAATATCTTGATCTTCTGATTTTAAAAACTTTTCAAAATTGCCTTCAATTTTATTTTTAATATCAAAATTATCATCATTTAATAATTTTATAATCTTAATTTTTATTTCAGATTTAAAATCTTTATTATTATTATTTATTTTTAAATCAGAAACATCTACTTTAGAAATATTTATACAATTATTATCTAAATCAGTAATTTTTAAATCTTTAAAAATATAATTATCTATTATATTTTTTTCCATTACATCTTTTGGATTTAAAAAATAAACATTATTTTTTTTAATAATTTTCATATTATATAATATAATAATCAAAGTATTATTAAAATTAGTTATAATTTTAAAATTTGATTATGTATAACCCCTTGTTTAAATACATTTTTATAACAAATATACTAAAATCACTCAAAACTAGAAAGATAATCTTCAATTTCATTAAAAGAAACACTACAACCATTAAATTTTAATGAATACAACATAGATTTTAGATATTGTTTTTCTAACATAAAAGAAGGTAACAATCTATTTTCATAAGCATATGCAATTAAATCTACACTTCTAATACATTTTACAGTTCCAATTTCTTCTAAAAATTTAAGATATTTATTTTCAAGAAATAAAATGTTTTTATTATGATGCTTTTTCTTAAGAATTTTTAAAAGTGCATGAGGATTTTCTACTATCATTCTAGTAGTTCTTTCTTCAATTGCTAAACAACTTGCTTTACATAAGCCTAACATTGCTAAACTTTCAGCTTCTCCGAAATCTACTAACTTTAATGGTCTATTGTTTATAGTAAATAAAGAATTTGTTAATTGCAAAATTCTTTTAGTTTTAATATCTAATTCTTCACTACCATCTTGTACTTTAAAAACAAAGTTATCTAATTGATCTTGAATTCTAAAAGCACTTAATTTAAATCTCATATTATTTTTAACTCTATCAATACATTCTGCTTTTACACCTTTTGTTACTATAAACTCACCAATATTCTCTTTAAGGGTTTTAAATAAAGACAATAAACAAGTTTCAGAGAAACCAATTAACACACCTGCATCAAAAACAATTTTCATATATATTCACATTTTAAGTTCTTTCTAAATTATCATTTTTATTAATATATTTAACTCTATCGTTAATACTTTTAAAAGCCACATCTTCATCAGACATTTTAGTACTACCAATTATACTCATAACTTGTTCTTTTTTAGCACCTAATAGAGAACAAGCCTTAGATAAAGATAAGCCATAACCATAAACAGAAGATGCTAATTTATTTCTAGAATCATGAATTAAATTTGTTACAAAATACCCTAAATCTTTATCTGTATCTTTAATTATTAATTCAATATTATCAAGTTCTAAATTATATTTTTCATAATTTTTATCAATATAAAAATCTTTTATTTTTTCTAAAGCAGAAACAATTTTAGAAGATATATCTTTCCATTTAGGATTTAAAGTAATATGCTTTTTGGATAATAATTTACGAAGTGCATAAGTTATAACACATAATTGAATAATTTCATGATTATTATCTATTATTCCTTGTTCTAATAATTGTTCATCAATTCTATGTAATTCATAAAGATTAGGTTTATTAAAATTAGTAATTATTTTATTAATTATATTTTCAATATCAATATAGTTTTTATTATCTAAATTATTATTTATTAAATTCATAATTATTCAATATATATTATAAAAACAACCCTATATATATTTATTGTTTTACATATATTTTAACAACTAAAAAATTAATTTAAATTTAATAAAAAATAAAATTTAAGGATCAAGTATGAGCTTATACAAAGATAAAAAGATTAATCTAAATTTAAAAAATAAAAAACCACTTTTAATTGGTATAGGAATATTTATTGTAATAATTTTAATATATATATTAATAAATTCAATAGACTTTAATATGTTTAATTTTAAAGAGAACAACATAAACATTAAATTTAATAATAACCCTTTTGTTATTGGAAAAGATGAAAGTATAGAAATGGAAATAACTATTAAAAATAACACAGAAAAAGATGCAGAAAATTCAATTTTAGTAATTAAACCTGTAGAAAATATTTTTGAAGTAGATTGCCCTATAAGTACTCAAATTGATAAAAATACAATTTTAATACCAATAATTGCTAAAAATAATAAAAGAATTATTTATTGTAATGTAACACCCAAATCTAATACTAATAATATACTAGAAGGTACATATAGTTTTGATATTATATTTACATTAAACAAAAAAAATCAATTCTCAGAAATAGAAAATCAAAAAAGAGCAATATTAGAAATTAAAAGGTAAGTTTGATAATTTATGTTAGAATGTTTATTTAGAGGATGGAATATTTTTAAAAAAAACAATGTATTTATATCTATATTATTTAGTTTAATAACTATATTAACAACATATTTTAATTATAATTATATAATGGAATCAATATCAACTATTGCTATTGAAAACATTAATTTTTCTGGAATTAATAGCATGTTAGTAAACATCACACAAATTATAGGTTATAAATTTTATTTGATGATAATCTTTATTTTTATAAATATATTTTTAATATCATATACAATTTACATAATTAGTTTAAGTCAAAATAATTCTAGAAACAAAGGTAAATTAATATTATCTAAATTTAAAGATATTTACAATTATTCTTTATTATTTTTTTTAACTATTATTGTCATGATAATTATAAACTTATTATTATTACAAAATTTAAATACACTAACTATAATTTTATTATTAATATTATTTTTATTTTTTATGGTTTTGGTATTAATTTTTAGTTTAGGAATAATTATATTAGCAATTAATAATAAAAATACAATTAGAATTTCTTTAGAAAAATCATGGGATTTTATTAAAAATAAATTTTGGTTATATGTAGTTTTTATAATTCTAATTAATATAACAATGTCTATAATTTATTTTATTATTGATTCTATATATTATCTATTTTTTAATTATTTACTAATACCTTTAATTATTTCATTAGTAATATATCTATTATTAAATATATTATATACAATAAATTGTTTAACATTATTTATTAAAAAATATAATTAATAACAATATTATTCTTTTTTTAAAATTAGTTTTAGAAGATATAAGTAGATAATTTGTCAATTTAAAGTAAAATTGATTTCATCTTAGACTATTAGTATTAGAAACTTAAATAATTACAAAAACTTATACCTTATATTGCTGATCTTCTTCTATAGTACTTATTCCACATTTCTACTGAAATAGCTGATGTTTTGTTTTAGGTATCTTTAAGCTTAGATGCTTTTAGCTCTTATTAGATACAATATAGCTATCTAATAGCACTTTATCAGACAACTAGTGTGCATGAAACTACGACTAATCGTTCCTCTAGTACTAAACATATATTTCTTAACATAACTAATTAGATATAGATTACATTATTTATTAAAAAATATAATAAATAATAATAACAATATTATTATTATTCTTTTTTTAAAATTAGTTTTATGAGATATAAGTAGATAATTTGTCAATTTAAAGTAAAATTAATTTCATAGATTTTATTTGATTTCATCTTGGACTATTAATATTAGAAAACTTAAATAATCATAAAAACTTATACCTTATATTGCTGATATTCTTCTATAGTACTTGTTCCACATTTCTACTGATGGCTGGTGTTTTGTTTTAGTATCTTTAAGCTCAAATGCTTTTAGCTCTATTAGATACAATATAGCTATCTAATAGTACTTATCATACAATTAATATGCCAGAGACTATGATTTATAGTTCCTCTAATACTAAACATATATTTCTTTTAACATAACCAATTAGATATAGATATATTATTTATTAAAAAATATGAATCTAAATCGATTTTATATAACAATTTGACATAAAAACTGTTAAAAATAGTAAATAAAGTTATCGATAAATATCAATATAAGTCAAATATCAAAGTTAAAATTAGTTTTACGAGATATAAGTAGGTAATTTGTCAGTTTAAAGCAAAATTAGTTTCAAAGATTTTATTTGATTTCATCTCGGACTATTAGTATTAGAAAACTTAAATGGTCGCAAAAGCTCCCACCTTACATTACTAATCTATCAAACTGGTCTTCTTCCAGAGTCCTTGTTCCACATTTCTGCAGAAACGGCTGTTTCGTTTTAGGGTCTGCTTCGAGCTTAGATGCTTTCAGCTCTTATCAGATACAGCGTAGCTACCCAACAGTGCCTTATCAGACAATTGGTACACCAGAGACTGCGACCCGTCGTTCCTCTCGTACTGAACGGATCTTTCCTTCAAACAACCAACACAACCAATAGATAGGAACCAAACTGACTCGCATCGTTCTTAACCCAGCTAACGTACGGCTTTAATGAGTGAACACCTCCACCCTTGGATACTTGTGCATATCCAGGATGCCATGAGCCGACAGCGAGGTAGCAAACCGCGGGGTCGATGTGAACTCTTACCCGCGACAACCCAGTTACCCCCAGGGTAAGTTTACTGTCAGACAAGGCCCCCACTAATAGGGACACTTGCGTTCGCTAGACCAAAGTTTCCTTCCTGCGTTTCTTGCTGTGCAAAACACAGTTAAGCCTGCTTTTAGTCTTGTCCTCTACAGCTGATTTCTGACCAGCTTGAGCAGACCTTTGGACACCCCTGATATTATTTCAGGGGTGTACCGCCCCAGTCAAACCACCCAATCAAATGCTGTCCGTTTACAAAGAAACGTCAAGTCATATTTTCTTCACTAGATGGTGTTACATTGGCGTCTATTTACTCCCTTGCGAAAGCAACTTAACGACTCCCATCTACGCTCTATAGCAAAGATAATATAACAACATCAGACTGTGGTAAACCTCCATGGGGTCTTATCCTCCCATTGGTTGTTCGTGGCTTATTCACCACGCAAGCAAGTTCACTAGGTTTAAGTTAGGGACAGCGACTATCTCGTTACTTCCTTGATGCAAGCCGACATTTAATCGGCAAGGTATTACGCTACCATGAGAGCCTCAGAGTTAGGCCCGCTCTTTACCAGCGCTTAGATCAGTTGAACCTGACGTTCACGTACTAGCAGTGAGCAGAAGTCAGTGACTATACACACCTTTTCAGGCTAGCAGTCACCTGTGTTTTTGATAAACAGTCGGACAGTCCTTGTGACTAAGACTTACAGTTTACACAACCGTAAGCACCCCTTATACCTAAGATACAGGGCTAAATTGCCGAATTCCCTTAACTTAATTCTCCTATTACGTCTTAGCCTACTCAGCTAGGGACACCTTTCTCGGTTCTTGGTACGATTAAAAAAACACTGAATTATTCTCTTTTCACGGAACCTTGGCCTTAATGGAAGATTTCTCCCATTCATATCTTTAACCTTCTTCTCACTATTATAGTTCTCCAAAGGTTTATAATATTTAGATGTGCAGATAAGCACACTCCACCTTGCCAAAGCTGTCAAAAATAATACTTGCGTTACCACACGTGTTTTTTTAGTACAGGAATATGAACCTGTTTCCCTTTCGTTATTTTCGAATTACGAAATAACTTAGGATCGACTTACCCTTAGCTAATAATTAGTGCTAAGGAACCCTTGCCCCTTCGACGGAAAAGATTCTCACTTTTCTTTGATGTTACTATCGCGAGGATCCATATATTTGGCAGATCCACAAGACTTCACAGCCTAGCTTCTACTCTACCAAATCACCTACCTACCAGATCACATGTGTATGTGCTCTACGATATCGGTGGTCAATTTAGCCCAGTTAATTTTCAGGGCATCTATCCTAGATTGGTGAGCTATTACGCACTCTTTAAAGGATGGCTGCTTCTAAGCCAACCTCCCAATTGTCTTGGGATAAATACTCCTTTCCAGTTAACACTTAAATGACACTTATGGACCTTAATCGTAGTTTGAGTTGTTCCTCTTTTGGACTAGTAGCTTACCCACCAGCCCCTACTCCAGCTTTCAACGAAAATAATAAATTCGGAGTTTGACAAGAAAGCTGAGAATTTCTCCCCAATACTTTCTAATCAGTATCTCTACCCTATTATTAATCTCCAGCCAGGCAATCCTTAGAGATTTTTCGATAGGAACCCGCTATCACCAGATTAGATTACCTTATCAGTCCTATACCCAGGTCATACGAGCAGTTAGACTAGCAACGCTTCAGGCCTCCAGCAATCAGTTGATTGCCTTCACCTTGCCCAGGCATTTATCATCTGGTTTCGGGTCATATTCTTGTGACTAAAGGCGCAGTTAACACCTCTCGCCTCAACATAAGTTTGCGCAAAATTGGTTTCCCTTCGATACAATGACGTAATCATTTTATCTTGCCACAAAAATAAACTCCCTCGCCCGTGCTTCGTGACGGACAGTGTAACCCTGTTCAAACAATTGACGTTCAATAAATTACTTTATCTCACTTACTAATCGTCGTCATAACTTTCAGGCCACACTCGAGCAGTAACCAATTAATTTCAGGTGCTTTTAACCCCCCGCTAGGGGTACTTTTCAACTTTCCTTCACAGTACTCATTTACTATCGGTCTTGTAGTATATTTAGAATTAGCAGTAAGTGTCTGCCAAATTCCTACGCGATATCCAACGCGCAGTACTCTTGAGATCTAAAAATCTTCTCAAATATAGTATATCTAAGGGACTATCACCCTCTATGGTTTAACATTCCAGAAAAATTCGATTTAATATTTAAGAAGTGAATAGACCAACCCCACATGTCTTCTATATTACTATAAAAGATTCGGTTTGTTCTCTTCCGTTTTCGGTCGACCCTACTAACGGAATCACATTTGTTTTCTTTTCCACTAGGTACTAAGATGCTTCAATTCCCTAGGTTACCCTACAGAAAAACTGTATAATTCGGAAATCTTAGGATCAAAGGTTGCATGCGCCTACCCTAAGCTTATCGCAGCTTGCCACGTCCTTCATCGGTCTACAAGCCAAGTCATCCATTAATTGGTTTAGTACAAAATCAAAGTTTTTAGATTAAAAAATCTAAAAAAAGTAAAAATCTTTAAAATTAAACTTGCTTTGTGATGACAAATTACCTACTTAATCATTCCGTAAATGTAAAAAACGGTCAAATTCCAATCTAAAACAACTTAGATGGAATAAACAATATAGGAACCACAAAGTTTATAAATAGATCCTCCAAAAAAAGCACAAAAATAACTTCAAATTAGAAATAAAGCGTATACACTGTTTTTTACCATCTAAAAACTACAAAAACGCTAATAATCACCATAAAGATACAAAAAATCTTTTAAATGAAATATAAAGGTCTAATAAACATTATTTCATAACATAACTAAAATTAAAAAATAAATATTACTTCATTTTTAAAAATAAATCCACAATTTTTTCATATTTTTTAATAATAAATTGAACTTTTTTAACTTTAACATCATCTTTTATACCAAATTTAGATATAAACCAATTTTCAAAAGAACAATAAGTAATATACTTTAAATTAGGCATTTTATAAATTATATGAAACTTAGATTTTAGAACACTATTAATATCAGTATCACAAATTTTTAATAAATTAATTAATTTAGATTTAGAATAATCAGTATATCCACAAGTCAGCAAAAGAAAAGAATTGTTATAAAAAGAAAAAAGTGCCTCTAATTTAGGATGATTATAATATTTATCAAAATATAACCCATTAGCCCTATATTTAACTTCTAAAAGGATAGGTCTAAAATCGTTTTTTACAATTAAAAAATCTGGAAGATTTCTTATCTGTTCAAAACCATCTTTAATTTTATTTTTTAAAAATATTTTAAAATCTAGACCTTGTTCTCTAATAAAATCTTCTAATTGAATAATAGGTTCCACCTTATATTCCTGTCCAAGCTTTATCACATAAAATCCCAATTCCTTTAACATAAATTCAATTATAGTCTCATTTATATCACCTTTAATTTTTCTAATAATAAAATCTTTAGTTTCAAACAAAAATTATCACCAATAATATTAAAACAACATACCTACACATATATATTATTATAAGTATATAAAATTAATATCAGAATTTTTTGTGATAATTAAATAAAACTTTTTTAAAAAATTAATATTTAAATTTTAAATTAAGAGAATTATGTTAATAGGAATAGTAGGAAAACCAAATGTAGGAAAAACAACTTTTTTCAAAGCAGCAACATTAATGGATGTAGAAGCAGCAAACTATCCTTTTACTACA